>Ga0068855_100000118_pt1 | contig 98917 bp, 87 predicted proteins | sample KBSCornC52_FD_66592 | JGI IMG/M metagenome (GOLD analysis project Ga0068855, IMG submission 66592) | Corn rhizosphere microbial communities from Kellogg Biological Station, Michigan, USA - KBS Corn C5-2 | ecosystem: Host-associated > Plants > Roots > Rhizosphere > Soil ...
GGGCTCGGGGTCTGAAGAACGGAATGGAAACTGCATCTGATCAGTTTGCACGACTGACGAACCCGTCAGAGTGAGAAGCCGAAAAAACGATGTCTCACATGGGACGCAAGCATCCATCCTTCCCCGACCTCATCGCTCCTCAGGACGACGAGGGCTCGGTCATTCGTCCGCGCGATGGTGCGGACAACGGCGGCGTGCGGCGACGAGTAGCGTCGTCTCCCGAGCTGAAGGCCGATGCAGCGCCGCCCACCAAGCGCAGCCACTCCAGCACGCGCCCCGCCACCGGCTCGCTCGATGATCGGCTGGAGAAAAAGATGCGCATCGCCGGTGAGCTGATGCGCGATTTGCCGTCGACCGACTCGCGCGTGCGGCTTTTGTACGTCGCCATCATGCGCCGCGACGAAGCTTTGCTCGATGGCGTGCTGGCGGAACTGAACAAGTCGCCCGTCGGCGGCTGAGCACGCGCGCAGCAGCGCGACGGCCGCCATAAACGCAACCTAGTTTCACAGGGGTTTTCCACAGACCAGAGCCTGCGCGATGTCGGCCCGTGTAGGGATCATGAAGCTCTAAAGCCACCTGAACGTGTCGCCGTATAGAAGGGACATGTTCACGAGAGGGTTTGTGCTCGCCGCGTTGTCTTGTTGTGTCGCATCGTCGTCCGCTTGGGCGGGCGAGGCCGCGTCGAGCGCTAAGGCGTCGGCCGGCGAGTCCCGCACGTTGCCCGGCGGGGCGGTTCTGACGTTCTCCAAAGACGCCAAGTACGAGCTCGGTCGTCCGATCAAGCTGCAATTGGCGCCGATGGGCTCGGACAAGACGACCGTACAAGTCATCAAGCTGACGTCGGGGCGTGTCAGCGTGACCATCCCCGAAGCCAAGAAGCCCAAGACCGCCGTACTGATTCAAGCGCCACGCAAGGTGAGCGCGGTGGCCAAAGGTGGCCAAAGCGTCGTCATCACGACCGCCGATCGCATCACGGTCGCGGCGGTGCGCGGCGAAATGCTGTCGGCGCTGGGCAATGACTGGAAGACGCTTCCGAGCGGGCTCGTGCGCTCGTTCGGCGGCGGCGCAACGACCGAGCAACCCGTCCCAGCCGCGCCCAAGCTGCGGGTCGACAGCAGCATGCTCCTAGCCCTGACCGGCGACGTGTCGACTCAGGTTCGCGCCGTGCCGACGAAGAACGTCGAATATCGCCAACTGTCGCTGTTCCGCGTGGAGGGCAACAAACGCTCCAAGCTATCGGACGCGGAGTGGCGCTCTGACCAGCAGCAATTGCCGCGGCTCACGCCCGGCCGCTACGAGCTGCTGGCGCGCGCCGTCGACCGCTTCGGCGTCGAGAGCTCGGCTTCGGAGCCGTTGACCCTGCGGGTGATCGGCGCGCAGCTACCCGAGGGGGCCAAGCTGGCCAACGACTCGATCTTGCTGGGCCGGAGCGGCCGCGTGAAGCTGATCGGCGTCGATGGCCTGGAAGCGAGCTACGGGCGCGCCAACCTGTTCATTCCCGTGCCCAAGGACGTTGGCCTGGCACGTGGCGAGAGCACCTTGCTCCGCTTGCGCGAGCCCGGCGGCAAGGAAGAGCTGGGCATCAAGCTCGAGCCCCGTACCGTGAAAGCCGACGTCGAGATCGGCCCCAAGAGCGCACGCTGGCCGGGCGAGCCGCTGCAAGTCACGGTCAAGCTGTTCGATCACCGGGGGCGCCCGTTGAAGGACGAGCTGAAGACCAAGCCGCAGGTGTTCGTGAACGTCGCCCACGTGGTGCCCAACTGGACGCACTCGGGCAACACCTACACGACCAAGATTGCCCCCGCCGCCGGCACCGGGCCCTGGGTCGTGCGGGTCGAAGTGAACGACGACTTCGGCGACCCAGCGGGGCGCGATTTCATCGAGCTCGGCAGCGCCAAGACCGCGTCCCGCTGACCGCCAAAGCTCATCGAAACGTCCCCACACGCTTCGGGCTGCCGCCGCGCTGACGGGTCGTGTCGAGAACCCGGGATTTTCAGGAAGGACAGAAGATCAGAAGGACAGAAGGCGAGAGAGACGCATTTTTGTTTTTGGAGGACCAAAACCAAAAATATTCTTCCCTCGAGAGCAAGCTGGAGGGGCTGAGCCCGCGACGCTTCTGCAGACTCGCCGGCGCCAGCGCGAGCCCCAAAAATCTCGCCTCGGTCTCGTCCTCCCGTCCTCCCGTCCTCCCTGTGAAAAAATCTCGATCGTAGGAGGAGGCCTTTCGCCGCTACGGAAGCTTCTGCGATTCAGGCTGCATCTTGGCAGCCCCAAGGGTGATCGACGCTTACCATCACGCAGGCTAGGCGGTGACGTTCAGCCAGGCGAAGAACTCGGCCAGGCGGGCGCGTTGCTTTTCGGGCATGAACTCGAAATTGCGGCCGCGGTCGATGATTTCCCAGAAATCCTTGCTGGTGACGCTCTCGAGCGCGCGCCGAATGGACGTGAGGCGGTCGGCGGGCTCGCTTTGCATGTCTTTGGCGATCAGGCGCGCCTTGGCTTCTTGATCTTGGGACAGGTAGTAGGCGGCGAGCTTCACCTGGGCCTTGCGCACGCCCAGGAGCGCCGTCTCTTGGCTGGAGACGCGCAGCGGACGGTCCAGCTCCAAGAACATGCGTAGCATCTCGTCTTCCTCGGGCAGCGCAAGCTCGCTGGCGATTTGACACAGCGTGGAGACGTCGTAGGCCACCGTCTCGGTCACGAAAGTGAGCTTCATGTCGAAGCTGACGTGCCCGTAGTAGAACATGTGGCGCACGCCTTCCACGGCCGCTTTGGCGCTGCCGTGGCGAAGCATGGCCTCCACCAGCAAGCGGTATTGGTTCAAAATGTTGTAGGCGGTGCGCACGTCGCGCGCGTTCAGGGCCGCGCGCAGGTACGAATTCATGAAGCGGTACACCAGCTGAATCAGCTCGGCGTCTTTGGCAACGGCGGCCGCTTCCCCGATGTAGCGCGTGTCGATGGCGACCAGGTAGTTGATGTCGCGCATCGTCACCAGGGCTTCGTTGTAGATGCCCAGGTACTGACGCATCACCTTCCACTCGACCCAAGTCCGTCGCTGCTCGAGATCCTGCAGCGACTCGGGATCCATGGCCACGAAGTCCGGATTGGCCCGAATATGCGGCCCGATGTCGAACCAGGCCGCCGATGCCTTGGATTTGTTCTGGATGTAGGCGATGGCAAAATCTTTGAGCGCGTCGACGGCGCCGCTGGCAATGATCTTGTCCTTGCCCGAGATCGAGTTGCTGGTGATGTCGGTGAGCTCTTCCATGGCTCCCAGCGTCACCGCCTGGCCGCGCACGATTTTTTCCGGCTCGGCGGCGTGGAAGGCCTGCAAAGTGCTCTTGAGCGCGTCGCTGCGAATCTTGGCCACGATGTTCATCGGCTCGACGAACCAGAACACGTAGCGGAAATACGGGCCCATCAGCACGAGCCCGAGGGTGTTGGCGCTGAGCATGCCGATCAGCGCGGAGCGCGGCACGAAGTCGTGGTGAATCGACACGCTCACCCAGACGCCGCACACGCAAGCGATCACGTAGTAGCCCATCACGGCCAGGTTGAGCCGATCGCTCAAGAACAGGCGCGCGACGCCGGTGTAGCGGTCGGCCGACAACTGCACGATCAGTGAAACGACCGTGATCACGATACCGAACACGGCCGCGATCATGCCGCCAAGCGAGCTCACGGCGTCGGTGATGCTGCTCGGGTCGAAGGCCCAGTAGTGGGAAGGCGGGCTGCTGGTGGAGTTGGCGCCGGTGCCGCCGGTCAAGAAGTAGTCGACGCTGTAGAACAGCCAGAAGATCGTGAAGGCGGCTCCGGTCAGAAAGACGATCGGGACCAGCCACTGACGTCGAAAGCTCTGGCGCTCTTGCATCGGAGACCCCCGACATTGCAAGGCCGCGCGGCAGCTTTCAACCGCCAGCGCCCGGAGCCCGTTTTCGTCGCCGGATTGGCAGGATGAAGGCCGCAAACGCCATTGACCACAGGCTGGTCTTCAGGCGGCGTGGGCGACGCACACCAGGGCGGGTCGAGAGGCCGGCTTGCGCTTTTTGGGTGCGCTCGGCGCCGGGTGCGGCCGCGCCGGTGCAGGTGTCGCCGTCGTAGCCGCTGCTGTCGCTGCTGCCACCGTCGCAGCTGGTGTCGCTCGAGTTACTGCTGCTGCTCGAGCTGTCGGAGCTGCAACCGCTGTCGCTGCTGCCGTCGGTCGAGCTGGTGTCGGAGCTGCAACCGCTGTCGTTGCTGCCGTCGGTCGAGCTGGTGTCGGAGCTGCAACCGCTGTCGCTGCTGCCGTCGGTCGAGCTCGAGGTCGAGCTGTCGCCGGAGCAGCTGTCGCTGGAATTGGCTTGGCTGCTGCTCGAGGTGTCGGAGCCGCAACCGTCGCTGCCGTAGCTGTCGCCCTCCTGTGGTGGGGGAGAGGCGCCGCAGCTGACTTCGCCGTGGCCGCCGTCGTCGACGGCGACCGTCTCTTCGACGACCACCGTGGTCGTGCCGTTGGGACCCGTCGCGTTGCCGACCGGGGTGCCCCCCGGTGGTACCACCAGCGGCGGCTGTTCCTGCACGATGCACGCGGAGTCGTCCAGCAGCTGGGCCCGCAACACGGGGGTGCTGGGCGCACCGCCGGCGAGGGCGTCGGTGGGGGCAAAGCCGTTCGCGCTCGAGACGACGAAGCGCTGAAGGGTCGAAAGCTCGGAGCCCGCTGCGGCCAGCGCCAAGCTGGCGTCGGCAGCTTTTCCACAGGCCGACGCGCTCGGCGCCTCCGGCTGGCGCAAGCCGCGCAGCTGGTCAGCACACGTGTCGGCGTCGAGCTCCGGCAGCTCTTTGCCGGCGCGATTCGCGTAGCTGGAGACCAGCGACGCCAGCGAAATACTGTCGTCGTAGATGGCCCAGTCGAACAACGGACCGCGCGCGCGCGTCTCCAAAAGCGGCTCGGGGCGCGCCAGCAGCCAATCTTGCAGGCGGTCCAGGTAGTCGCTGGTGGGTCGCTCTCGAGCGACGAACGTGACCGGAAGCTCGCCGTTGGACAGCTCGCTCGGCAACGCCACCGAGCCACGGGTCACGGCGCTGACCAACACCGGAAAGGCCGAGCCGGGCAGCAACGTGAGCGGCGCGGCCCCCCCTGTGATCCGCAACGTGCGCGTCGTCTGGGGCGTCGCGGAGGCGGGCCACGACCAGAGCAGGTAGCGCTCAGCCGTCGGGAGCTTGGCGCTAATGGCCAAGCCTTGCTCGTCGAGCGCCGCCTCCACGTCGTCGGGTGTTTGCAGGCTCAGCTCCGCCGCCGCCACTCCGGTGCTGCGTGGCCAAGCGACGTGCACGAAGCTGCCCGTCTGCCCGCAATTGCTCCGGCCGCGCGGCACGAGCACGTTCGGGCTGGCGGTAGCCTCCAGCGCGCTGAACCAGGCGTCGAGCGCGGAGTCGGCAACGGCGCCCGGCGGCAGCGCTACCACCACCGCGGCCGGGCCGCGCTCGACGCGCAGCGAGAGCCAAGTCACCGGTATGCCCTGCCCCTCCGCGTAAGCCAGCTCGGCGTGGGAGATGGCGGGGGGCTCGCCCGGCGTCGTCACCACCGTGAGCTGCGCGAGCGCGCTGCCCGTGCTGCTCAACGCGAGCGCGGTTGCCAAAAAGAGAGCGACGGAGCCGCGCCAGTTGCGCATTCTCCGTCGCTAGTGCAACCGGTGTGCCCGGTGTTTTTGCGCTAGAAGCTCACGTCGAAGTCGCGGTCGTGAACGGCGCTTCCGGAGAGTGACGCAAAGGAGCAACAGGTTCTCCGACATCACGGCCCAGCAACATGGCGCCCACCTTTGCCGATGCGCCATCCCAGAAACCGGCTTCGGGCATGAAGTCTGCGGGGTTGCGGAAGGTGCCGAACAGCAGGTCCGAGAACGGCAAGTTGCCGTAGTTGTAGGCGTGCACCCCGCGGGCATGGTGGACCGAATGCGCCTCGGGGCGCTGAATCAGATAGCCGAGCCAGCGCGGCGTGCGAACGTTGAGGTGCTGAAACATGGCGTAGAAGAAGCCGATATAGCCGGCGAGTGCGGCCGCGTCGGCGGAGACGCCCAAAGCCGCAGCCGACAGTGTGGTGAGCGCGGTCGAGAGCGCGATATCGAGCGGGTGGAAATAGCCGGCGCCCGCGATGTCGAGCCGTTCGGCGCTGTGATGCGCCTGATGCGTCCAACGCCACAGAAAGTGCACGTTGTGCAGCAAACGGTGCAGCCAGTACGAGAAAAAGTCCGTCACGACGAACGCGAGCAACGCGCCGAGGACGATGCCCAAGCCCGACAGCCGAAAGAGCGAGCGCCCTTGCAACGCGCCGACCACCGCCAGCGGGAGCAGCGCGTTGATCAGCCCAGACATCACGAACGCCAAGATGCCGCGCAACAGGTGGCCCTTGATGTGCGGCAAGGGTCGCGCGGGGAAAACGCGCTCCAAAATCAGGCACAGCACGTAGGTGACCGGGATCAGTAGGGTGACGATGGCTTCCATGTTTTTGACCTCACCGGGTCGGCGTTCCATCGCCTGGAACAACCGTTCCGGGGAGCCCGGAACGCCAAAAACACGTTTAAGATCAAGCGCTTGGGTTGAACGAACAATAGGTACCGGTGCGCAGCGAGCGACTCAACCACGCGCCCAGCTCGGGGTTGGCGTCGCTGACCCGCTCCAGGACGTCCTTCAAACGGCGCTGCACGTTCACCCGCGCTCGCTCGGTGGTCGAGCCCGCCTGCCGCACCCGCCCTCCCAGGCCAAGCGCCCGAGACAGCTCGCGCTCCAGGGCGACCCGCTCGCGGCCCAGGGCTTCGGCGCCGCCCCCGTCACCGTGGCTTTCGGCTTCGTCGACCAGCCGTTCGAGCTCGGCCAGGCGCGCGCGGTACTGCCGCAACGCCGCGCGGTCGATGCTGTCGCCGGCGTTGCTCTCGATCGTGGTCGTGCCGTCGTCGGCCGCCAAAGCCAAGACGTGGATCTCTTGGTGCGGCGCTTCGACCAGCCGCGCCAGCAGCTCGGCCCCGCGCGAAGCGCGAATACGAACCGAGCGGGCGCCATGCTCCAACCGATAAAGCTCGCCCTCGCGCACCATCACGAACGTGGCGGGTGCGGCGGCGGGCAGGTGGACGGCCGCAGGCGGCGTCCCGGCATCGGCCAGGCGCGCGCTGGCCCGCGCCACGAGCCCGACCATGGCGCATTTTTCGGCCATGTGGGCCGCCGCTTGCCAAGCCGCCCGCGCTTCGGGCAGGCGACTGCCACCGATTCTGGCCAGCAAATTACCGAGGTCGAGCTGGCCCTGCGCGACCCACGCGTCGAAGCCGCGCTGCTCGGCGAGCGCGAGCGCGGCTCGCAGCTTCTGCTCGGCGCTGTCGTGCTGCCCCAACGCGCCCTCCAACAGCCCGAGCAACCGATCGATGGGTCCCTCGTAGCTCACGGACACGTGGCCGCCGAGCGCTTCGGTACCTGCGAGCGGCAGCAGCAGCTCGTGACAGGCCGCGCAGATCTCCGGATCGCGAACGAACGCCGCGATCTCGACCAGCACGGTCAGGAACACGCCGAGCCAGGGGCCGGCGCGCAACCAGGCAGCGCGTAAGTCTCGCTGGGCTGGCTCGCGGCGCTCGAGCCGTGCGTTGACCATGCCGCGCAGCGCCGCCAACGTGAGCTCCGCTTCGGGCAGACCTTGCACCAGCGGCGCGAGCGTCGGCTCCAGCGCTTCCAGCTCCGGATCCAAGTGTAGCTGCACGGCGCGGCTGAGGGCGTGAGCCTGAAAGGAGAGCGCAAGACCCGGATCGTCGGTGAGCGAGAGCAGTTGGCGGGCCTCGACCAACAGCTCCTCGGATTCTTTGGTTTTCCCGCGACAGCAGGCGAGCAGCGACGCCATCAGCAGCGGCCGGATCTTGGCCTGCGCGCGGCCGGCGCCATCGGCTTCCGCCACCATCTGGGCGACGTGCAGCTCGTAGGCGTCGAAGTTGCCCATCATGGCACGCTCGAAGGCCAGCCGTGCGCGAGCTCGCTGCGTGCGCACGAAATCACGCGCTTCGAGCGCTCTTTCCAAGAGCGCTTCGGCGCTCTGCAGGCGCAACGCGACCGGCGCGTACTCGACGTAGGCCGACCCAGCCACGTCCAGCACTTCGAGCAACACCTCGGGATCCCCCAGCTGGCGCGCGCGCTCGATGGCCTCGGTGGCCATTTCGACGGGCCCGCTCGGATCTTGGGCGGGTTGCAGCGCGGCCGCCAAGCGCCCCAGCAAGCGACAGCCCAGCGCCGAGCCGGCATCGTCCAGCCGCGCCAGCGATTCGCGCAATGCGGCCACCAGCTCGTGGTCGATGATCCCCGGGCGCAGCGTCCGCCCTAGCTCCAGCGCGGCCAAGGCAAAGAGCTGCCAATCGCCTCGCGAACGCGCCCGCTCGAGCACCGCCAAGCTGAGCCCTCGGCTCTCGCTGGCTTTGCCGGCACGCTCGGCGACCGCCGCCATGTGCAGCAGTTCCACCCCCGAGAGCGACCGCGACAGCTCGCCCGACGACGCCTTGTCCCGCAACCGGCCGTACAGCGCGTGAGCGCGGTCGAAAGCGCCGCTCCGCTCGAGCAAGCGGCCCGCGTCCCACGCCAACGCCAGCGCGAAGCTTTCCGTTTCTGGTCGGAGCGCGCCCAGGGCGTGACGGGCCCGTTCGAGCAAGATCTCCGGCGCCTGCGGCAGGCCGCTCAGCGCGCGCTCGGCCTGGGCGTGCAGCTGCGAGCGCTGCTCGGCCGACAAGCTTTCGTACACCGCGCTTTGCACCACGACGTGACTGAAGGCAAAGCTACCGGGCGCGCGCTCCAACGCGACACCGCTGCGCAGCGCCGGAAGCAGAGCATCGACGACGCGAGCCGGCAGCAGCTCGTGCATGCGCCCGAGCGCGGCGGCCGTGAATTCGCGACCGAGCACCGCGCCGCACTCGAGTAGCCCGCGCGTGGTTTCGGGCAACAGCTGCAGGCGCTCGAGCACGACTTGGCGAATGGTCGGCGGAACCGCGCGCTGGGCCTGAAAACCAAAGGCTTTGATGGCGCGGGCGCACTCCACGACGAACAGCGGGTTGCCCGACGTCACCTCCAGCAACTCGTCCACGACGCTTGCTGCGACATCACCGGCGTGCTTGCGAGCCAAGCGCGCCACCTCGCTCGGGCCGAGCGGTGAAAGTCGCAGGTCGAGGCCGTCGCGCGCCAGCCGCAGCAAGCGTTGCTCGACACTTTCGCTCAGCCGCGGGTCGCGCGGGCGCGTCGTGACCACCACCAGGGCGCGTAGAACACGCAACGGCTGGGCCAGGAACGTGAGTAGCTCCAGCGTCTGAAGATCGGCGGCGTGTAGATCTTCCAGCAGCCACAAGCAGGGTGCGGCGCTGCTGGCGGCCGAGAGCGCGCCGAGCACGTCCTCCCACAGCGGGAAGGTTGGGGTGCTTTCGGTCTTTTGCCCGGGCAGCCCCAGCGCCGAAAGGCAGGGCCGGAGCGGAAAGTAGGCGGGCGCGTCGGCATACTCCCAGGCTCGCCCCCACACCGCCTTCACCCGTCCCGGACCGGCCGCCGCGTACTCCGCCAGCGCGGCCACGAGACTGCTCTTGCCGATTCCGGCTTCGCCGCTCACGACCGCGATACGTCCCCGCCCGGCGCAGGCGTCGTCCCAGGCGGCGCGAAGCGCGGACAGCTCTACCGCGCGCCCTTCCAGCTCCAGATGCGGCTCGTTACCGAGCAAAGCCATCGCCACCCAGGTTACTACGGGCGTCGGGCAAGGCGGTTACCGCTGACCGCTTCACGAATCTTTGCAAACTTTCGGCCGAAAATGCCGCAAGCTGCGGCGTCATGCCCGAAACCTCGGAGTGTAAAGGCAGCGGCCGGCTGGTGCCGGTGATTGACCACAACCGCTGTGAAGCGAAGGAAGATTGCGTCCGCGTCTGCCCTTACGACGTGTTCAGCGTGCGCAAGCTCACCGACGCCGAGCGCGCCGGCCTCGGACTACGGGCCCGTGTCAAAGTGTTCGTGCACGGCGGCAAGCAAGCGTTCGTCACTCGCCCCGACGATTGTCATGCTTGTGGGCAGTGCGTGACGGCGTGCCCGGAAAAAGCCATCCAGCTGCGGGCAGTCTAGGGCGGCCGTGGCGTTGGCCGGCGAGGCCCCACGAGCGTGCTATGCAAGGAGGCGTGCCTACTCGAAGCATCTGGTTTCTTTGCCTGATCGCGGCGTCACTGGCCGCTTGCCAGCTGCTGGAGCAGACGCCACCCAAGGCCCCGTCCAGCGAAGCCGCCGCGCCCCCCAGCAGCGGCATGCCAGCGCCCAGTGAAGCGCCGCCGCCACTGCCGCCCGAGGAAACGCCGTCTCCCGAGCCGCCCGCCCCCGCACCGGCCGCAGCCAAGCCAGTCGAGCCCGGAATCACCCAAACCGGCGCACCCACGCGCGGCAAGCTGCCCAAGGCCGTGGTCGACGAAAAACTGAAGTCGGCGGGACCGGCCATTCAAGCCTGCTACGAGCGCGGCTTGAAGTCGAAGCCGGCGCTGCACGGCAACGTGGACATCCAATTCGTCGTCGCGCCCGACGGCAAAGTCGCGCATGCCAACGCCAACCAGGGTGACGATGCGCTCGACGACGGCGCGACCGTCGACTGCATTTTGGAGCAGATCCGAAAGCTGACGTTTCCCGAGCCGAGCGGCGGGCGCGTGTTCCTCGATTACCCTTTGCACTTCGAGCCGCCCAAGCCCGCGCCTTGACGTGGCCGAGCGGTTTTGGGCCCGATTTCCCGTTTAGCGCGAAGAGCCGACTTTTTCGGCCAGCGCGAAGATCTTCGGGGGTTGGGGCTCGGCATCGAAGTATTCCATGGGCGTGATGTGGCCGCGTTGCTTGACGCCGCGCACCGCAATCTTGTCGCTGTCGGGGTAGACGCACACCTCGTGCGGGTCGAAAGCGCCGATGGCCAGATAGACGAGATCTTCGTCGTAGGGGTTGGCGATTTGGTGAGCAATCTGGGTGCCGGCGGGGCAAGAGATGCAGTCGCCGGCGCGAATGGCGCGCAGGTCGTCGCCGTAGCGCAGCACGCCGCGACCGGCCAACACGAAGAAGGCTTCGTCCTCGCGCAGGTGGTAGTGGAACGGGCAGGTCGTCTGCCCCTTCTTGAGGCGCATGCGGTTGACGCCCAAGCTGCCCCCGCGCGGTCTCATCGACGGCGTCAACGACTGGAAGGCCGCGCCGAATTGGCCGTGCGTTTGCTCACGCTCCGGAAGCTCGTCCACGTTCACGATCATGGGTGGCACGCTGTCTGGCTCGCTCATGGCCCCGATTGTAGCCAACGAAGCGTGTCAAGTGTCGCTCGGTCTGGCGAGCGTGAGCATGGCTGACGCTGCGCCTAGCGCCGCGCCACCGCTACTAGCGCTTCTGCATACGCCTCGGCGCGCAGGCTTTCCAAATCGCGATTGATGGTGACGACGGCCAGGGTGCGGTCACCACGGCGAAAGGTGAGCTTGCAATCGCGCTTTTCGATGCTGCCGTCGACGTCGATCTCGTCCCAATTCACGGCGTGCCCGACGTAAGAAATGGCAACGTCGTAGTGCTGGCTCCAGAAGAAGGGCACGAAATCGCACGGCTCGCGCAGCCCGAGCATGTTGCGGCCGGCAATTTGGCCCTGACGCTCGGCGACCACCCAGTGCTCGACGCGAATCGCTTCGCCCGAATGAGGATCCGGCCAACGCGCGCTGTCACCGGCCGCGAAGACGCCGGGCACGCTGGTCTCCAGGAATTCGTTGACCAATATGCCGCGCTCGGTGCGCACGCCCGCGGACTCGGCGAGGGTCAAGTCGGGCTTGACCCCGATACCCACGATCACCAAATCTGCGGCAATTCGGCTGCCGTCCCCGAGCGTGACCTCGGTCGCGTCGATGGACTGCAGCTGCTGCTGCAAGTGAAACACGACTCCGTGCTCCTCGTGCAGGGCGCGGATGAAGTCGCCCAGTTGGGGGCCCAGCACCTTTTCGAGCGGTCGCGCGTCGGGCGCCACCACGTGCACTTCCAGCCCGCGCGTTCTCAGGGCGGCGGCGGCTTCGAGCCCGATGAAGCCGGCGCCCACGATCACGGCGCGCTTGGCCTGGCCCAGCGCGGCGATGATGGCGCGGCTGTCAGCAAGGGAACGCAGGTAGTGAACGTGAGGCAGCTCGGCGCCCGGGATCTGCAGTCGAATCGGTTCGGCGCCGGTAGCCAGCAACAATGCGTCGTACTCATGGGCCGTGCCGTCGTCGGTGAAGACTTGCTTGGCGCCGACGTCGATGCGCGTGACGCGCGTGCCGAGCTCGAGCTTGATCTGCTGGGACGCGAAGAACTCCGGCGGTCGAAGCGGGATCCACTCCTCGGGCGCGGTGCCGGCCAGGTAGTCCTTCGACAGATTCGGGCGGTCGACGGGCGGCGCGCTGTCGGCGCTCAAGATCGAAAGGCGACCGATGTAACCCTGATTGCGCAGCGACTCGGCCGCGGCCAGGCCTGCCGCGCCGCCGCCGACGATCACCACGCTGGCAAGCCCACTGCGCACCGTGACCGCTTCCGCGCGTTTCTTGCTCTTACCCAGCACGTAAAGCTTGTCGCCGCGCTGCTCCACGTCCCAACAAGCCAGCCCGTTGAGCGCGGGCGCCGCCAGCGCTTGCCCGGTGCGCAAGCTGAAGCAGGCGTGATGCCAGGGACAGCGCACGGTGTCGCCCACCAACAAGCCTTCGGCGAGGGGACCACCGTAGTGGGTGCAGGTCGCGCTGACCGCGAACACTTCGTCGCCGCGGCGAGCGAGCAAGACTGCCTCACCCTCGGCATGGCCGAGCAACATCTGACCGTCGCGCAGGTCGGCCGCGGCAACGCCCTGGTCGAGGCTTGGTCCCGAAAGCTCGCTAGGTGCGCTCATGGCGGACGAGGTTACAACGAATTTGCACCTGATCGGCTGTCACTAACTTGCCCCAGCGCGAGGTCCGCTCCGCGCCTGGCGAGCCGCGCGCTCTTCTGCCATTCTAGCCGCGCCGCCGGCGGCAACAATCAGGGAGCTCAGAATGTCCAACTCGAAATTGGTGGCGTGTGCAGCGGTCGCTCTTGCTCTTGGCCTGGGTTGCAACTCGCGCCCCAGCGCCCCGGAAGCCTCTGAAAAGGCCGCTCCCGCCGCCGCATTGGCCGAGCTCAGCGTGCCGCAGGTGGCCGCCGCGTTGAAGGACAAGAGCGCGGTGGTGGTCGACGCCAACAACCCCGAAACGCGCGAGAAGTTCGGCGTGGTTCCGGGTGCGGTATTGCTCTCTGATCACCGCAGCTACGCCCTCACCGAGCTGCCCAGCGACAAAGCGCAGCCGCTCGTCTTCTATTGCGGCGGTACGCAGTGCCGCGCTTCGGACGCCGCTGCCAGCCGTGCCGCTTCTGCCGGCTACGCCAAGGTCAGCGTCATGCGCGACGGCATCAAGGGCTGGGTAGCCGCCGGCCAGGCCACGACCAGCGCTCCCAAGAGCTGAGCGTTCGCGGGCCCTTAGGCCAGCCGCAAGACCAAGATCTGCTTCAAGCCCTTGCGATCGTGTAGCGGCAGGGCCAGCGAAATTTCCTGGCCCGCGCCGGCCTTGGCCTGAGCCAAAGCCGGTAAACGCGTAGCGAGCGCCTGCTGCGCCAGCTGTCGGCCCGCCGCGTCGGCAAACGATTCGCCCGTCGTCGAGCCACGCCCACTCCAGTCGAAGAGCGTGGCGGCGCCCAGCTCGCTGCCCTGAGGATGATAAATTTCGACGCCGCACACGAAGGGCTGCTGCTCGGCCCCAATCAACGCCAGGACCTGCATCACTCGACGATCGCGATACAGCGGTAGCCCGACGCCCGGCTTCAAGCCTGCGCGCGCGGCCAGCCCGGCGCGGATGAAGGCGTTGGACTTGCGCACGTCGGCCATCACCTGCGCGTCGCCGCTCAGCCAGGTGAGGCCGGGCAGACCGGTGCCGCGCGGAAACTGAATCCACGGGCTGAAGCGCTCGAAGTCGCCGCAATGCACGTAGTAGCCCTGACCGTGCTTCAACACGTCGAGCTCGTCGGCCACGTCCCAAATCTCCAAACAGCTCGGCGCTTCCGAGCGATGGCTCAGCATCAACGTCAGCACCGCGAACAATCGGCCGCCCTCGAACAGCGGGCAACCGACGACAGCGTCGATGCCGGCCTGAGACGCCAGCTCGGTGGAGATGAACTCGCTGCTCGACGTCTCCATCAGCAGCGCCTTGCCCTTGGCCCAAACCAAGCCGGGCAATCCTTCGCCTTGATGGAACGACAGGCGCTCTCGCTCGAGCCGCAAGTCGTCGTGGGTGCGGTAGGCGCCGGCGGCAAACGCCATCACTTCGCCCTGGGGAAACCAGAGCTCGACGGCCTGGACCAGGGACTTGCTACGGGACATCGGGCGCACTGTATGAACGAGGACCACAGTTTAGCCAAGCCCGCGCGTCCGGCCGGTTGCGCGCTTGTTACGCGCCGAAAAATGGACTTAGCCTGCGCCCCGCATGGCGCACGTCCCATTCCGAGCCTGGCCCCGAAGTAGGCAGATTATTTTGGCTTCTTCGGCCCTGGTCGCGCTCATGGCGAGTCTGTGGTGGTGGCGGGGGGAGCGGTTTTACGTGCGCTGGCTGCTCGAATCGCCGGGCCGTGGCCGCTGTCAGCAGCGCCTGAGCCGGGCGGTCTTGGACGCCTCCATCCAGCTTGGCACGCGCTTTTTGTTGGCTCATCAAAGGCCGGAGGGCAACTTCGACTACGAGTACGACTGGCGCGAAAAGCAGCTTTCGGACGACGACCAAGAGACGCGGCAAGTCGGCGCGCTGTGGGGTCTGACGCTCTTGTATCAAGAAGACAAGCGGCCGCAGTTGGCCGCCGCCATCGAACGGGCGCTGTCGTTCTTCGACGAGCACTCGCGCGAAGCGAACGGTGTCCGTTGCTTGGCGTATCCGGGCAGCCGAGCTGGGCGCGCCGGCACGATTGCGCTGATGGCGCTCTCGCAGATCGAATACCTGCGCGCCGCTTCCGACCTGGCCGCCGACGAGCGCAAGATGCTCGAGGCGCGCCTGGACCAATACCTGAAGATGCTCACCGAGAGCAGGCATCCGAACGGGCTTTGGTACGGGGACTACGACGTGAAGACGTGCAAGCCGCAAGGCGAGCCCTCGTCGTATTCGGACGGCGAGGCTCTGCTGGCTTTGGTGAAGGCCGCGAAATACCTGGGCAAGAAGCAGCTGCTGCCGACCGTCATGAGCGCGGCTGCCGCCGGCAAGCGCATCAACATCGACGAAGCGCTGAGCCAAAACGCCGACTCCGACGTGACCAAGGGCTACTACCAGTGGAGCTCGATGGCCTTCTACGAGCTTGCCACCAGCGATTTTCCCGATGTTTCCGGGTACGGCGACACCGTGCTCACCCTGGCCGACTGGATGATCGACGTGCACAAGATTCTGATTCGCACGCGCAACACCGGCTACGCCTACGAAGGCATCATTCACGCCTACGCGCTGGCAAAACAGCGCCACGACAGCGCGCGCCAGGCCAAGTACGGCTGCGTGATCGATCTCGGCCTCGAGCACATCATGACCTGGCAGGTGGGCGGCCCGCTGACGAATCGCTTTACCGCCTCCGCTTCGGCCGACGACGCGCAAGCGTTGGGCGGGGTCCAGAACGCCGCTTTCGAGCCCGCCTTGCGCGTCGACGTCACTCAGCACCAAATGCACGCCTCGCAGCTGGCGCGGCAATACGTCTACTGAGCCTCACCCGACGTCTCTTTTTGCCTAGTGCACGCCGCCCGCCACCTCGTGCAAGATGGCACGCGCATGAGCAAGGTCGACACCCGCTGGCGCGTCTTGAACCACGGTCCGCTCGAGCCGCTGGCGGACAACCTGTGGCGCGTCGAAGGCGCGCTGCCCGGCATGTCGCTGCGGCGCACCATGACGGTCGTGCGTCGCGGCGACGGCTCGCTCTTGCTGCATAGCCCGATCGCGCTCGACGACGAGCGTCAACACAAGTTGGAAGCGCTGGGGCCCATCGCCGCCATCGTGGTGCCCAACTCCGGGCATCGCCTAGACGCGCCGGCCTACAAGGCTCGCTACCCCCAGCTGGTGGTGTTCTGCCCCCGCGGCGGTCGCGGCAAGATCGAACAGGTCGTGGCCGTGGACGGCACCTACGAAGACTACGCCGACGACGGCTGCCTCCGCTTCGAAACGCTCGACGGCGTGGGCGAGTCCGAAGGCGCCATGCTCGTGCGCTCGAACGACGGCATGACCGTCGTGCTGAACGACGTGGTCATGAACATGGACAAGAAACGAGACCTGCTCGGCTACTTGTTTACGACCGTGATGGGCTCGGCGCCGGGACCGCGCGTCAGCCGCCTGGCGCGCTTGGTGTTCGTCAAAGATCAACCCGCCCTGCGCCGTCACCTCGAACGCCTCGCCGACACGCCCGACCTGCAGCGCTTGATCGTCGCGCACGAAAAGGTCGCCACCGGCGCCGACGCCGCCAAAGCGCTACGCCAGGCCGCGACCTACTTGGCGGCTTCGTGATCGCGTAACCGCTCGTGGGGCTCGACTCACGCTTTCGGACCGCCATCAGCGAGCGAAAGCACGCGACGCTCCAGCTCGCCGAACAGAGCCACGGCATTCAGCGGCGTTGGCACGCCGGCTTCGCGCGCGACGCTGGGATGAGGGGCGTCGCCGAACGCGAGCTCGCAGCGGAGCTCGAGGCGCGCGCGCTGCACGGCTTCCTCGACGATTCGGCGCTCTTCCAACTGAAGTTGCGGCATGTACCAGTCGTGTAGAGCAAGCGACAGCTCCGCGTGCTCGCTCTCGTCTTCTGCGATGTCGTTCCAGAGCGCGCGCGCCGATGGGTCTGCGGCGTTTGCGGCCTGATAGTGAGCGGACAAGGCGCCCCATGCTTCGCGCACGCAGCCTTCGACGGCATTTTCGAGGGCGGCCGCGAGCAGCGAGCGCTCGGCCGGTGCAACGGCACCAACGCTGGGCACGGCGGCGCCCTCGCGCTCGGCGATGGCAGCCATTTGGCGGTGGTGGCGCTGCTCGTCCGTGCGCGCCCGCAGCGCTCGGAGTTGCAGCCCAGCCGGGGCGCCAAAGCGCAAAAGCTCGCGCGCCATCACGTCGAACGCCAGCACGGCCGCGCCTTCCAGATAGGCAACGCCCGCATAGTAATCGCCCAGCGGGCTCGAGCCCGACGCTCGTTCGCTCGAGCCCGACGCTCGTTCGCTCGACAGCCCAACCGGCCGCCGCCCGACGCAGGGCGTGGCCATGCCGACCGGAGTCGACGACACGTCTCCCGCGTGGGTCACCGAGAACAAGCGCCCCGGCGGCATCATGGAGCAGCCGACCGGAACGAACGGTGTCGAATAAAAATAGGCGTCCGCAGTCTCCGAAATGGCGTTGCACGCGGGGCCCACACCCATGCTGAGGAAGACCAGCCCGGCCTCGTTGGCCGTGTCAATCTCGCCCAAGAATGCGTTCAGCTGCTCGCGAGTCGCGACCACTCCGACTTTGTCCGCACGCGTGTACGCAAGGTAGAGGTAGGAATACGAAGGTAACGTCGAAGGCATGGCCGGATACACGCTGATATATGGTGTAAAACCCGCGCTCGGCGCCGCCGCAACGAACGCAGTCTGGCAAGCGGCGGGATCGCTTGCACCCGAGCACAGCGTGCCCGTGGATTGGTAGATCGCGGCGCTGCCGTCGCTTTGACCGAGGTACACGCCCAAGTAGTCGACCGGCTCGGGCAGGTGCAGCCCTTCGACGAACCGCAACTGCCCTTGCGCATCGCACAAGGGCGTCGACACCTTGCTGACGTTACCGCCGCCGCCATTGCCTCCCGTCATCGCCCCCGCCTGGCCGACCATGCCGCCCGCAGCGACCATCACCTTGCCTCCGGAACCGGCCCCCGTCATGAGCACGGGGTCGATTGAGCCACCCGAGCCACCCGTGCCGACGTCGACCGCAACGCCGCCGCCAGTGGCCGTGTCACCGCCTGAGTCCTGTCCCGCGGCGGCGGGCTGGTTCCCCTCCGCGGCACCGCCACAGCCGTTGAGACTCGATAAGACAATGCCATTCAATATCAGCGCGAGTCGCCCCGAGGTACGCATAGCGAGCTGGCCAAGGAAGAATCATGCCAGCCACCGACGCGTGTTTTCTTGCGGGATATTGGCGGATTCGCCGGGAGCTGTGCCAAACGCGGAAGGGGCGATGGCACAATATGGATGCTTTTGACGGGTATTGCCATGGTCGCCCAGGGCATGAGTCTTGCGTTGAGGGTGTGGAACCAATTCCTTGTCTGGAGAAACCCATGAAGTCACTGGCTCGCGTCCTACCTCCGTTGATCCTGCTACTCGCGGCACAGACCGGTTTCGTTGCATGTGGATCGGAAACCACCAGTGCGGGCGCAAGCGGTGGCAGCTCGAGCAACGCGGGGAAGGGCTCGACGAACGGTGGCGGAGGTGCGAGCAGCGCGGGCACGCACAGCAACGGCGGTGACGGCGGCGCCCTCACCTGCAAGAGCTCGGATTGCGGCCCGGCGCTTGGCTTGCCCAACACCGTGTGCGCAGACGGCAGCACCGCTGGTCCGACCGGACGTTGTCTGCGACTCGACACGGGCGGCTGCGGTTGGGAAGTCCGCGTCTGTCCGCCCGGGGGCGAAGGCGGCACGACGTCTACCGGCGGTACTGGTGGCGCCGCGAACGGCGGCGCTGCGAGCGCTGGTGCTGCGAACGGCGGCGCTGCGAGCGCTGGCGAGGGCGGAGCCGCGCCGTTCACCGACCGCTGCGGCGGGTGCAAGTACGACGGCGCAACGCCGGAGATCTGCATCTTCCAATCGGGCGGTCCCGGTGCCGGCCGCTTCGTGTGCGCGACGCAGAACCGCTGCGGGGCGGCGGGGGCGTGCGTGTGTATCGTCGGGCAGGGAACTTGCAACCCTGCCTTGGAGGGCGGGAGCCCGGGTTATTGCGTGTGCGACAACGGCCTCGACTGATGTGTGTCGAATCGGCACGGCCCTGGCGGTCGTAGCCAATGTCGTTCGCGTTCCCGTAGATTGTGGAGCGAGCTGATGCTACAGCCCTCGTACAGTTGAACGAGTTGGGTGCAGCGCCTGTGGTTGCAGGACAGAGGATGGTCGGGCCGCCATCTCGCCGGCCAAACGAGCCGGCCGCAACGCATGTCGACACCCGAGCCAACGCCTAGCAACCCTCTCTCGTCGTCGCCGCCCGAAGCTTGGGAAACCCTCCGGCGGCTGCTGCGCGCGGCACGGGGCCCGCTGGAACGTTTTCTGCGCCTCGAGGCGGCCAGCGGACTGCTGCTGCTGGCGTCGGCAGCCATTGCGCTCGTCTGGGCAAGCTCGCCTTGGTCCTCGAGCTACGCGCGGCTCTGGCATACCCCGCTGGGCATCCACGTCGGAGGCTTTGCGTTCGAGCGCACGCTGGAGTGGGTCGTCAACGACGGCCTGATGGTGATCTTCTTCTTCGTCGTAGGCCTGGAGATCCGCCGGGAGATCCACTGCGGTGAGCTCTCCGAATGGCGCCGGGCCGCGCTGCCAGCGGCGGCGGCGCTGGGGGGCATGGTGGTACCGGCGGCGGCCTACCTGGTCTTCGCCGGTGCGCCTGAAAGCCGCTCGGGTTGGGGTGTGCCGATGGCCACCGACATCGCCTTCGCGGTCGGGATTCTCACGTTGCTCGGCAAGCGCGTGCCGGCGGCGGTGCGGGTGCTGTTGCTGGCGCTCGCGGTCATCGACGATCTGGGCGCCATCCTCGTCATCGCCCTGTTCTATTCCTCGGGCATCGCGCTCGAGGGCTTGCTGGTGGCGGGAGTCGGTTTGGCGGCGGTGTTGGTGATGCAGCGGCTCGGCGTGCGCGCCAAGCTGGCGTACGTGCCGCCCGCGTTGGTGACCTGGGCCGGCGTCTATGGGGCGGGGGTGCACCCTACCATCGCGGGGGTGATCATCGGGCTGATGACGCCGGTTGCGGGCAGCGCGCACCACGTCGATCCGGCTCGGCCAGAAGCCTCGTCTCCCGCGCAGAGCTTGATCGAGTCGCTACACCCGTGGGTTGCCTTCGTGATCATGCCGCTCTTCGCCCTCGCCAACGCCGGGGTCGTGCTCGAAGCCGTTTCGCTCGATGCCACGTCTTGGCGCGTCGCAACCGCGGTCGTGGGAGGCTTGGTCCTCGGCAAGCCGGTGGGGGTACTGTTGGCCTGTTGGCTCGCGCTGCGAACGGGCCTCGCGCGGCTTCCCAGCGGCGTCACCCTCCGACACCTGATCGTGCTCGGAAGCGTCGCCGGCGTCGGATTTACGATGGCATTGTTCATCGCCCAGCTCGCGTTCGCCGACGTGCGCCTGCTCACCGCGGCCAAGTTGGGCGTGCTCGTGGCAAGCGCCATGGCCGCAGCCATGGCGCTGGTGCTCGGCCGTCTCTTGCTCACGACGTCTAACGCCCCAAGCTCAGCCGCCATCGCCGACGAAGCGGAGCGCTCAACACCGCGGTGATGCCGAGACGCCGTTCAGCGCGTGACTACGGGCGTTCTTGCGAGCGCACGGAGCGGGCTTCGATCTCCGCGCGCGCGGCGCCCTGTAAATAGACGCCCGCCAACGCGCTCTCGGTCACCAGCCCGACGACGGCGCCGTCGTTGGCTACGATGGGCAACTCGCGCAAGCCGTTGGACAGCATGCGCTCCCCGGCGGTGCGAAGGTCGTCGCTGCCCTGCACCGATACGGGTGTTTGCATCAAGTCGGCGGCCAGCACCCAGGACGAATCATCGCGCTCGGCGATGGCAACGCGCATCACCGCCGAGGTCACGAGACCCACCAGTCGCCCTTCGTCGGAGACGACCGGAAATAGCTCTTGGCTGCCGGCAAGGCTTGCCCGTTCGAGCATCACGGACAGGGGGGTTCCCGGAGCGAAGCAGACGGGCGGAACCGCCGAGTTTACGACGTCGGAAACGCGCAAGGTCTGAAGCACGCTGAGCAGGAGCGTGTCGCGATGCACTGGCGATTCGCGCGGTGTGCTCACTTGAGCTTCGTACAAGGCGCGCTTGCGCAGGGCAACGAAGGCAATGCCCTGGGTCAGCATCAGCGGCACCAGCAGATCGTAGTTGCCGGCAAGCTCGCAAACCAAGACCAGCGCCGCCAGCGGCACGTGGGCGACCCCGCCGTAGAACGCGCCCATCCCGACCAGCGCGAACGCGCCGGGCTGAATGCTCGGGTCGTGCAGCAGCAGCTGCGCGGCTCGCCCGAAAGCACCGCCGAACATTCCGCCCATGGCCAGCGACGGCGCAAAGTCGCCCGCGCTCCCGCCCGACCCGATCGTGAGCGAGGCCGCGAACAGCTTGGCGACGGCCAGCGCGGCCAAGATGGCGACAGCGGTCCAACCCTCGGGCAGCCACTCCGAGCCGGAGATGGCCATCTGAACCGCGCCGTAGCCGCCGCCCAACAAGCCGAGCCCCTGGCCCGGCTGGTGGATGTGATCGCCGAGCAGAACGATCAACGGCACTGCGAAGGCGCCGAGCAGCAAGCCGCCCAGCGCAGGACGTGCCCAAAGCGGCACCCGAGACGTCTGAAACAACCCGCGCACGCGGCGAAAGACGGCCAAAAACCCCGCTGAAAGGCCGGCCACCAGCAGCGCCAGCAATGCGTAAAGCGGCAACTGCTCGGGGTGAAACGGAAAGCGCGGCACCCGCGCGAACAGCGTGCTCTGTCCGAACACCGAGATGATGACCGAATAGGAAATGACGCTTGCCAGCACCGACGGGATCAGGGCGTCCGACTCGAAGCCATCTTTGTACAACACCTCGACCGCCAGCAACGCCGCGCCGAGGGGCGTCCGGAACACCGCCGAGATGCCGGCCGCCACGCCGGCCACCAGCAGAATCCTTCGTTCACGGGCGCTGACGCCGAGCAGCTTGGCCACCAGTGAGCCCAAGGCGCCCCCGATCTGCATCGTCGGCCCTTCGCGGCCGCCTGCGCCTCCCGTGCCGAGCGTGAACATGGAGGCTAGTGCTTTGAGCCCAATCACGCGCGGCCGAATGCGACCACCCTGGTGATGGAAGGCGTCGATCATGGCGTCGCCGCCTCCCCCCGCAATCTCCGGCGCAAGACGAGCGAGCAGGCCACAGGCAAGGCCCCCCAAGGCCGGAAGCAGCACCAACACCCAAGGGTGAAACTGGCGGGTTTGGATGCTGCTGGTGATCGTCTCTCCGTCGGCTCGAAGCGGCGTATAGCCGGCGACTCCCTCGAGCAAAACGCGCTGAAACAGCTCCAGGCCGCCGAACAACACCGCCCCCGCCACTCCCGCCGCTACCCCGACCGCGGCCGCGTGCAGCAGGGTGCGACCCACGATGCGAAAATCGAGCGCGGCGCTGTCGGCCAAGAGCGCGGGCAGCGAGGCCGCGCCGCGCAGCCGTTGTGGCAAAAAATGCCAGCGCGAATGGGTCATGAAGCTTCCGCTCCGCGAATAGTTCCGAATCGTTTGAGCTGCAACTACCTCACCGTACCTTGGGGCGCGAAAGCGGCCCCGGAACTCCTTTGACTTCAAACTAATTCGTGTCTAAGGACAAAGGTCGCCCAGGGGGGCGTGAACCCGCAACGCCAGCGCAACGACCCTTGAGCCAAGACCCTCCCCTGGACGACCTGCGACGGTTCCTGTTCGACCACGTCGCCTCTCATGAAGAGCTCGGCGTCTTACTGCTGTTGGTGCGCGGGCCGAAGAACGATTGGTCCGTCGAATCCGTCGCCGAGGCCTTGGGTGCGGCGACGGACGATTGCCGAAGAGCGTTGGCAGCCTTGGAGACGAGCGGACTGGTGGCGATGGGCAACTCCGACACGTATCGCTATTCGCCCGCCACCGAGGGGGTCGCCCGCGCGGCCCAGGCGCTCGAGCGCACTTACCGTGAGCAGCCAGCCACAGTGGCGATGATGCTGAGCGCCAACGCCGTCGCGCGCGTCCGGACGTCAGCCATGAGCACATTTGCCGAGGCTTTTCGCGTCAGAGATGGTGACAAGCGCTAAGTGGCACGAGGGCAAGCCGGCCTTGCTAGCCCGCGAGGTTCCGAGCTTAGATGCGGCGGCTTGAGCTCGAACAAAGCGGAAGATCGGCCCGGCGTCGAGGCGGAGGCGTTGGGAGACGTGCTCGGTTTCATGCGCTTGCTGTGGGCGGTGGCACACGGGCTGGAATCCGGGTCGAAGCGGATGGCCGTCGAGCTCGGGGTCACGGGTCCGCAACGCCTGGTGCTGCGCCTGATCGGCCACTACTCACGCCTGTCACCCGGTGACTTGGCAGAGCTACTCCACGTCCACCCCAGCTCGCTGACCGGCGTGCTGGGCCGGTTGGAGCGAAGCCGGCTGCTCGAACGTCGCCGGGATCCCAGCGACGGCCGGCGCGCCATCCTGAGCCTCACCGCAAAGGGCCGAGCCCTGAATGCGCGCCGCTCGGGCACGGTGGAAGAATCCGTGCGGCGCGCCCTGGCCTCGCAAGGGCCCAGCAAGATCGCCGCCACCGGCGAAGTGTTGACGGCCATCGCTCACCAGCTCGAGCCTCAGGCCACAGGCCCCAACCCGAAGTCCAAGCTCAAGTCCCGCCCCAACCCTTCCCGATGAGCGTGTCCGACGGCGCTCAGGGAGGTTTGGCGTGTACTGCTTCTGAAGAGCCGCTGAAGGCGCGGCGATAGGCGGTCGGTGTCGTGCCGACGCTGCGCCGAAAATGCAGCCGCAGGTTGGCGGCGGTGCCGAGACCGCACCGCTGCGCCACCTGCTCGACGCTGAGCTTGGCGGTTTCGAGTAGCTCGCGGGCGCGCTGAATTCGGGCCCCCAGCAGCCAGCGCAGCGGCGGTAATCCGGTCTCGTCGACGAAGCGCCGAGCGACGGTGCGCTCGGAAACACCGGCGCGCCGCGCCAGGTCCCGCACCGTCAAGGAGCGCTGCAGGTGCTCGAGCGCCCAGCCGCGCGTCGCGGCCAGGGACCCGCCAGCGGCGCCGACCGGCGCTTCGATGAATTGAGTTTGCCCGCCGTCGCGGTGCGGCGCGGCGACGATCAGCCGCGCCAGCCGATTTGCAGCCGCGGCCCCGCAGTCGCGACGCACGATGTGCAGGCACAGATCGATGCCGCTCGCGATGCCGGCCGACGTGAGGACCGTCCCGTTGTCGACGTAGAGCACGTTGCGGTCAACGCGGATGTTCGGATAGCACCGGGCCAGCTCGTCGACATCGCGCCAGTGCGTGGTCGCCGAAAGCCCGTCGAGCAAGCCCGCGGCTGCGAGCACGAAGGCGCCGGTACAAATGGACACTATCCGGCGCCGCCGACGCTGGACGTGGCGCAAGGCGTCGAGCACGCCCGCTGAAAAGACGCGCGAGTGGTCGACGACGCCCGGCACGATCACGGTGTGGGCGCGGCGCACGTCAGCCAAAGTCCCGGCGACGAGCAACTCGTAGCCCGACTCGACCTTCACCCGACGGCGCTCGCCGCAAAGCTCCAGACGGTACGGAAGCCACGGCCTTTCCGAGAAGATCTGCGCCGGGATGCCCAGATCCAGGGGTAGCACCCCGTCCAGGGCCAGGATTGCGACGCGATGTGGACCCATGGCTGTAATCTATCGAACAATGGCAATCCTGCCACTCGTCGACACCCTTGCGAAGCGGCAGCATCTGCCGATGACGATTGCACCGTTCGATTTGCCGACGTTGCCTGACACCCCGGCCGCGATTGCCGCCCTCGACCGGGTGCGCGCGCTGGAGTCTCCGTCCATCGCCAACCACAGCATCCGCAGCTACCTGTTCGGTATGCTGCTGGCCCGACACCGCGGCATCACCGACTTCGATCCGCAATTGTTGTTCTTCGCCTGCGTGCTGCACGATATCGGTCTCACCGACCTCGGCGACCGCAGCCAGCGGTTCGAGGTCGACGGCGCCGACGTTGCGGTTGACTTCCTGGCCGAGCACGGCTTCTCGGTCGCGGACCGCGGCACGGTCTGGGAGGCCATCGCCCTACACACCTCAGCCGGCATCGCCGAGCGCCGGGGCCCCATCACCGAGCTGACCCGTCGCGGCGTCGGGCTGGATTTCGGGCGCGACGCCGACTGCGTGAGCGAGGAACAAGCGGTCGCCATCCATGCCGCCTATCCGCGCCTATCGATGGAGCGCGCCCTGGCCGACGCCATCGTGGCCCAAGCGCAAAACCGCCCGGAAAAAGCCCCGCGCTACTCGATCGCGGCGGAGCTGCTGCGCGAGCGCACGACCCTGGGCACCACGACCTTGGAGGAAGCCGCGGCGCATTCGCGCTGGGGCGCGTGACCGCCCCCTCACAGCTCCGGCGAGGGCCCTCCAGCGGGAGGGCTCGGCGGCTCCGGAACGTCGGTGAGCGTGGCTTCGGTCAGTAGCAGCACGCCGGCCACCGAAACCGCATTCTCGAGCGCAATCCGCACGACCTTGGTGGGGTCGATGATGCCGGCTTGCAGCAAGTCGACGAAGGTGTCGCGCGCGGCGTCGTAGCCGAGCGCGCCGTCGCTGCTCCGCATCCGCTCGACCACCACTCCGGCGTCGCGACCGGAGTTGACGGCGATTTGACGACTGGGAGCCTCGAGCGCGCGACGCAAGACCCGAACGCCCGTTCGCTCGTCACCGTCGCACGCGCCCTCTTCCTTTTCGAGCGCGTCGACGACCCGCAGCAGCGCCAGGCCGGCGCCCGGCACCACGCCTTCCGCGACTGCAGCCTTGGTGGCGCTGATCGCGTCGTCGAAGGCGTCTTTGCTGGCCTTGAGCTCGGCCTCGGAAGGCGCGCCGACGCGGATCACGGCTACGCCGCCCGCCAGCTTGGCCAGCCGCTCCTCGAGCTTTTCGCGATCGTAGTCGCTCTTGGTGTCGATGATTTGTTTTCGCAGCTCGGCAACTCGGTCGGCAATGCGTTGCCGGGAGCCGCCTCCGCCGACGATGGTCGTCGTATCCTTGGTGATCACGATGCGCTCGGCCCTGCCGCATTGCGAGGGCGTGGCGTGCTCCAGCTTGGTGCCCAGCTCCTCGGCCACGACCTGGCCACCGGTGAGGATGGCGATGTCTTGCAGCATCTCTTTGCGGCGGTCGCCGAAGCCGGGAGCCTTGACGGCCGCGCAGGGCAGCGCGCCCCGCAACCGGTTCACGATCAAGGTCGCCAGCGCGTCGCCTTCCACGTCTTCGGCGATGATGAGCAAGGGCCGCCCGAGCTTGGCCACTCCTTCCAAGAACGGCACGAGCGACTTGATCGACGAGATTTTCTGCTCGTACACGAGCACGACCGGGCCTTCGAGCGTGCATTCCATGCGCGACGGGTCGGTGACGAAGTAGGGCGAGATGTAGCCGCGGTCGAGCTGCATGCCCTCCACGACCTCGAGGGTCGTTTCGGTCGTTTTTGCCTCCTCCACCGAGACGACGCCTTCGTCACCCACGCGATCGATGGCTTCGGCCACTAGCTCGCCGATCTTGGCGTCGTTGTGCGCTGACACGGTGGCAATTTGGGCCTTTTCCAGCTTGCCGGTGACCGGGCGAGACACCCGCTTCAAGCCCGCGACGGCTACCTTCAGTCCCCGCTCCAAGCCTCGTTTCAAGTCGATGGCGCTGGCCCCGGCCGCGACATTGCGCAGGCCTTCACTGAGGATGGCGTGGGCCAAAAGCGCGGACGTGGTCGTGCCGTCACCCACGGCGTCGCCAGTGCGTTCGGCGGCCTGACGGATCATCTGCGCACCGAGGTTCTCTTCGGGATCTTTCAGCTCGATCTCTTTGGCGATGGTGACGCCGTCGTTGCAAACGATGGGGCTGCCCCACTTTTTGCCGATCAGAACCGACTTCGACTTGGGGCCTAGCGTAACGCGCACGGCGTCAGCCAACGTGGTAGCTCCGCGCAGCACCTTTTCGCGTGCGTCGGCAGAAAATTTGAGCTGCTTGTAGGTCATGAGCGGCGCCCAAGCAACGAGCGGGCCAGAACGACGCGTCACGGCAAATTGCGCACGGCGACGCCAAGCACGACACCCCGCCACGCGCAACCATCGCGCCGTCGCGCAGATTCTGCGCGCATCGTCGCTACGCGCCGGGGCCACGACCGCAACGCTGGCGCGCTTCCTGCACGATCAGCACACATGGAAGCCACACCAATGAGGCCACGAGCGCCCGTGCTCGTGGTGGGAGCGGGCCCGGTCGGTCTGGTCGCGGCCATTCGCTTGCGTGAGCAAGGCGTCGCGGTCCGCGTGATCGACGAGCAAAGCGCAGAGACCAAACGCACCTACCCGGTCGTCCTGCACCCGCGCACCTTGCGCATTTTGGCGTCGCTGGGCGTCACCGCGCCGCTCGAATGGCGGGGGCGCTTCATCAAGCATTTGGCCGTTTACGCCGACGATTCGCGGCGCGTGGTGTTGGACCTACCCTCCGCCGAGGAAGTAGCGCCCGGCGCGATGACCTTACCGCAAGACGTCCTGCGTCAGGGGTTGATGAATCGCCTAGCCAGCTTGGGCACCGACGTCGAGTGGAAGACGCGGTTGATCGCGCTCGAGCAAAGCGAAGGCTTCGTCAGAGTGGGGCTCGTGCGCCACGAGCGGGTCGAGGGCCAAGCGCCGACACTCAAACCCGAATGGTTGGACGTAGCCTCGGAGACGGCTGAAGCCGACTTCGTGATCGGCGCTGACGGCATCCGCTCGACCGTCCGCCGAACCTTGGGCATCGACCTCGTCGAGCGCGGCCCCCGCCAGGCCTACTTGTTCTATGACGCGCCCGATCGACGCGCCGGCGACGAAGCCCATTTGATCTTGGGCTCCGGCTACGGCAGCGCAGTCTATCCGCTGCAAGGCAATTTCTCGCGCTTCAGCTTCCAGGTCGCGGTGCGCGGCTCGCAGCCGCCGGGGCTGACGGAATTGCGTGAATTGTTGGCGGCGCGTCTACCCTGGTACGCCGCTGACCCAGCAACCTTCGAGTGGAGCGGCTCGGCCGAGTTCCAACCGGCCATGGCTTCCAGGTTTGGTGAGCGACGGGTGTGGTTGGCCGGAGACGCGGCCCACTCTACCGGACCCTTGGGCGGTCAAAGCCTGAACGTCGGGCTCCACGAAGCCGAGGATCTGGCGCGCCGGCTGTCACAGAATCTGGCGGATGGCACCGGCCCGCTGAGCTCCGGCTATGCCGAACAACGCCGCCTGGAATGGTATCGCCTCTTGGGCTTGGGCTCGAGCGCGCCCAGCTTCGCGCGGGCACCGGCGTGGGTGGTGCAAAACATCGCCCAGCTGCTGCCCAGCCTTCCCGTTTCCGGCGACGACTTGGACGATGTGTTGGAGCAACTACGAGTGCGGACGGCTTGATCCGAAGAGCGCGCTCACAAGAAATAGGCGCGAGTCAGGTACTGTTGCAGCATCCGGTGGGTGTTGAAGAACGAGCCCGTGAGCCCGATGGTTTGGCGCATCACGTCGATGTAGTCGTCAGGCCGTTGGTAGAACATCGGTAGAATCACCCGCTCCAGCTGTTCGTAGAGGTCATCAGCGTCACGCGCGCTGTCGGGCGCAACGCCGTCGCGAGCACGGCCACCGATGGCCCAACCGGTAACGCCTTCCACGTGACCTTCCAGCCACCAACCGTCCAGGACGCTGAGGCTGGGTACGCCGTTGACGGCGGCTTTCATGCCGCTGGTTCCGGAGGCTTCCAACGGGGGTTCGGGCGTATTGAGCCAAAGATCGACCCCGGAGACCATCAGCTTGGCAAGCTCCATGTCGTAGTCCGCCAGGTAAACGGAGATGGTATTTCCGTCGAGGCTGTTCAGCCCCGCCACCACGTCGCGAATGAGCTGTTTGCCATCGTCGTCGTGCGGGTGCGCCTTGCCGGCGTAGATGATCTGAATCGCGCCGACCTCGCGCGCAATTGCCGACAGCCGCGCGGGATCACGTAGCAGCAGGTTGGCCCGCTTGTAGGGCGTGGCGCGCCGACCAAAGCCGATGGTGAAGGCTTCTTCGTTCATGCGCTTACCCGAGTCGTGTCGCACGCGGTCGAACAAGCGGCGTTTTGCTTCCAGGTGCGCGGCCTGCACGTCGCGGCGCGGAATCTTGAGCGCGTAGCGCAGCGAAAGGTTGTCTTCTCGCCAACCGGGCAGCGCCCGATCGAATAAGGCTTGGAACGCCGAGGTTGCCCAAGTCGCGGCGTGAATGCCGTTGGTGATGGCGTCAATCGGGTATTTACCGAACATGTGCTGCGACGCTTCTTGGTGCCGCTTGGCTACACCGTTGACGTAGTGGCTGAGGTTGAGCGCCAAGAACGTCATGTTCAGCGCGCCCTCGAAGGTGAAGATCTCGCTCATGTGCTTGATCTCCGGACGGCCCAACACCTGCTCGACCAAGGCGAGCGGAAACTGATCGTGCCCCGCCGCCACCGGCGTGTGGGTCGTGAACACGCACAGCTTGCGCGCGCGCTCGATGTCGGCGCGGTCGATATTCGTGCGGCCGGCGGCCCGCGCGCTTTCGTCGACCAGCTCGAGCGCCAACAGCGCGGCGTGACCCTCGTTCATGTGGAAGCGCTCGATGCTGCTGCAGCCCAAGGCTCGCAGCATGCGCACCCCGCCGATACCGAGCACGACCTCTTGCATCAGCCGGTAGTGGCTATCACCACCGTACAGCACGTCGGTCAGGTGCCGATCCGCCTCTTCGTTCTCCGGCAAATCGGTATCGAGCAACAACACCGAAACCACGTGCTCGGCGGCGCCCTTGATATCGTAGCGAAACGCGCGCACGCGGACTTCTCGGCCTTCGATCTGCACGCTGACGCGCTCGGACAGCTCGCTAGCCCAGGCGGCGGGGGTCCAGGGTGCCGGCCGTTCCAGTTGAGTGCCGTCCGCGGCGAGCTGCTGCTCCAAGTAGCCTTGTCGATGCACGAGCGTCACGCCGATCATCGGCACTCGTAGATCGGCGGCGGCGCGCAGCATGTCTCCCGCCAAAACTCCCAAGCCGCCCGAGTACGTCGGTAGATCGGAAGCGAGGGCGACCTCCATCGAAAAGTAAGCGACCCGTACGTCCGTGATCGAGCTTGCGGTCATGTGCAGACGAAGGATTGTTGGCAAGGAGCGTGCCCAAAGCAGGGTTCACTGCGCTACCGCGGCTCGCGTGGGACGACGCGCCGCCCAGCGCCGGCGCTACGTTTGATTTTGCGCGTTCGGGCGCAGAAAATGCGTGAGCTCGAGCGAGCACGCGCGGCTCGCCCGAAACTCTTCGTGTAGCTCGGTGTGGGCAGCTCGGCACGAGTCGTGCACGACGGCCAGCATGCGCTCTTTAGCATTCGTTTGGTTCCCCACCCTGGCGCTCCTCGCTGGTTGCGTCTCCTCCGGCAAGTACGACAGTGCGCTAGCTGACGCTGCCAAGGCTCAGGCTCAGCTCCGCCAAGAGCGCGCGGCCGAGTCGACCCGCGCCGCGGCCGATCGCAAGGAGCTGGCCGGGCTGCGCGAGCAGATCGCGACCGTTCGACTCGCCAACCAGCAGACGCTCGGGGAATTGAACGACACGCGAGCGCGGGCCGCCAACTGCGCCAAAGGCCTCGACGAAACGACTGCGCTCAACGCGGGCCTGCGAAAAGAGCTAGAACGTTTGGGCAAAGACGTCGACCAGTTGCTGAGCGCCAAGGGCACCTTGGCCAGCTCGCTCGACCAAGCGCGAGCGCGGCTGGACGAGCTGCGGCGCGCGCAAACGGCTGCCGAGGCACGGGCGGCGCTGTTCCGGGACGTCGCGCTGCGCTTGAAGCGCATGCTGGACGCGGGAGATCTGCAAATTGCGCTGCGCAGCGGCCGCATGGTGCTGGTCTTGCCCAATGACGTGCTGTTCGACTCGGGCAAAGCGGAGCTGAAACCGCGCGGCAAAGAGACCCTCGCGGCCGTGGCCGAAGTGCTGTCCACGCTCGACAAACGTCGCTTCCAGGTCGCCGGCCACACCGACGACGACCCCATTCGCTATTCGGGATTTCCTTCCAACTGGGAGCTGTCGACGGCGCGCGCGCTCGCGGTCGTGAATCTGCTCGTCAAATCGGGCATGCGACCCGAAACGCTGTCAGCGGCCGGCTACGGCCAATTCGATCCCGTTCAAGCCAACGACAGCGCCGACAACAAAGCCAAGAACCGTCGCACCGAGATCACCCTTCAACCCAACATCGACGAGCTGGTCGCGCTGCCGAACCCTCGGTGACGACGCCCCCCCGCCCTTCCCTTCACTCCCGGAGCCCACCATGTTCTCCAAACCAATCGATGCTGGAAAAGACGTACGCGCAGGCTTAGTCGGCGCCTTGGGCGCGCTCGTAGATCTCGGAACACCCTTTCTGAGAGGCGTTCGCGCCCGCTGGGGAGTTGGCATCGAAGATGCCGCACGCAGCTATCCCGGTGACGACCTCGTGCCTCAGCCGCGCTGGTCGTGGACCCACGGTATCGACATCGACGTGCCGGCCGCGCGCGTTTGGCCTTGGGTCGTGCAAATGGGCCAGAATCGGGCCGGTTTCTACAGCTACCAATGGCTCGAAAATTTGGCCGGCTGTGAGATTCGCAACGCCGACTCCATCAATTTTGCGTGGCAGGCGCTGGCGGTGGGCGACCCCTTCCGCCTTCATCCCAAGGCGCCGCCGTTGCAAGTAGCCGCGCTGCAGGAAGGCCGTTGGTTCGTGGTCAGCAGCAAGCTCACCGACGACGACGCCGTCGAGCCGGAAGTAAACGCCTCCTGGCTCTTCTTCGTCGAGCCTTTGGGCGAAGCGCGCTGTCGATTCATCAGTCGTTTCCGCATCAGCTACCCCGCTGGTTTGCGAGCGCGCTTGAGCTATGGCCCGTGGTTGACCGAAGCCATTGGCTTCGTGATGGATCGCGCCATGCTGCGCGGCGTGAAACGGCGGGCCGAAGCCCGCCGGTCTTGAACCCTTCGTCTTCCTTGGCAGGCTAGCCGCGCGGGTGGTGCTTGGGGTCGAAGTAGTGCCGAGCGTGCGCCACCAACTGTCGGTCAGTCGGGTGATCGACGGTCTCGACGCCGACGATCTTTGCTTCCAAGCCACGGTCCTGCTTGGTCAAGAACCGAAGGAATTGCAGCTTTGCGGTCGACGGCCCGACGACCAGCACCTCGTCGCTGTCTCGAAGAACGGTGGCAATGTGCCTGAAGAATTCAGCGCTGTCGCTCGGGTGGTGATGCTCGGAGGTAGGGCCTTTCGGATGTCGGTGGATGTGATGTTCGGGCGCGGTGACTTGCTCGGCCTGAAGCTTTTCTGCATCGACGCCGAAAATGCGTGCCTCTTGGTGGTCGAGCCAAACGACGGAATGGTGAGCGTTCATGCCTGGCTAGAGAGCAAGGGTTGCGCCAAGTCAACAGAGGCGGGAAATCTGCCGGCACGCTGAAGTGGTCACGCGTCCGCAGCGGGACCTTGACGCACGATCTGCGCGACCCCCTGCCGACGGAGCAGTCGTCAACGCCGGTGGCCCAACAGCTGACCGATCAACTGCGACTCGGCGCGCTCGTGTCGCTCCAGCTCCGCGATTAGTAGGCGAGCGGCTCGAGCCAGCTCGTTGGCTCTCGTCGGGTCGTCGGCCAGTAGCCCCAGAGCCACGAGCGCTACGAGCATACTTTCGTGCTCGTGCTTCAGCTCACCGATACGCGGCGCCAAGGACGGCGATTCCTCCACGATCGTGCCGAAGTACGATTCCGCCTCTTCGGCGGCGAAATGGCCGGACAAATCGGCGCGCAGGTCTTGCAGCAAGCGGGACGCGTCCGGCACGGAGCGCTGTGCCTCGAGGGCCGAGCACATGGCCCGCAGCTCCTTGAGCGTGGTGCCGAGGTGCTCATGGTCCCGCAAGATGGCAGTGAACCGCCCAAACAAAGAAGGGAGGGGTACGGGTTGGGTCACGGTGAGGATCCTCTCTTGTTCGGGTAGAGGCAGGCGGCTCGCAAGAAGTCTTTGCAGCAGTCGTGCCGCCCAGCGCTTCCGCAACAACGACCACCACTTCGTCAGCGCCTCATCCGAAGTGAACGCAGCGTTTGCGTCGCGATGTAGGCTCTGGCGCAAACGCTGCGCAGGCTGCGGCTGAACGCGCTCCGTCGACCGCCGCAGCCATCGCGCTCGCGCGGTCGGCCCCGCCATTGCCTGCCCCCGTCTACACCGCATATTCCGCGGAATTTTGCGATTCCGGCGAGGACGGTTGTCTGCCGCGCCACGGCAAAGGTACACAGGAAGCGCGACTTTTGGCTGGAGCCTGGATGGGAAATTCCGAGAAGGCGGTCGCCACGATACTCGTGGTGGACGACAACGAAGCGAACCGGGTGCTCGCTCGACACATCCTCGAGGACGAAGGCTACGCAGTCGTGCTCGCCGTCGACGGTGCGGAGGGCGTCGCGACCTTTGGTAGAGCGCCGGCCGACTGCGTCCTGCTCGACGTCCGCATGCCCGGCATGGACGGCTTCACCGCCTGTGAAAGGATCCGGGAGCTGCCAAGCGGCGCCGAGACACCGATTCTGTTCCTAACCGCGCAGCGCGACGTCGACACTTTCGACCGCGCCATGCTGGTGGGAGGCGACGATTTTCTGACCAAGCCCTTCCGCCCCGCCGAGCTGCTCGTGCGCGTTCGGAGCGCGCTCGAGTTGCGCCGCGTGAGCGGCGAGCTGCGCGCGCACTACGACCTGTTGAAACGTCAACGCGACGATTTGCTGAGGCTTCAGCTACAGAAAGAGCGGCTGACCGCGTTCGTCGTCCACGACCTGAAAACCCCTCTAGGCGCGATGGATTTGCACGCGCAGCTGCTGCAGCGCAACCCGAAGTTGCCCGCCGACGCTCAAGCCTCCGTCGCCGCGGTCCGCGGCGAGGTGCGCCAGCTTGCGCGAATGATCTCGAATTTGCTCGATTTGAGCAAGGCTGACGAGGGCCAGTTGGCCCCCGAGGCGTCCGACCAGGCCGTGCGTCCGCTGCTAGACGAAGTGTTGAGCGAGCTCAAGGTGAACGCCGCCGATCGCGAAGTGCAGCTGCAGACCGTCGTCGAAGCGGAGCGCATTCACGCCGACCGCGACCTGTTCCAGCGGGTGCTGGCCAACCTGGTCGAAAACGCGATTCGCTATTCGCCGCGCCACTCGGCCGTGAGCATCACGATCGCGGACGTACCCGGAGCCACCGAGCTGCGCGTGGCCGACGCCGGCCGCGGAATCGCGGTCGAGCTGCGCGAGAAAATCTTCAGCGCATTCATGCAAGTCGAGTCCAACAGCGAACGCACGGTGGCCAGAGCCAGTCGCGGCCTGGGTCTCACCTTCTGCAAGGTGGCAGTCGAGGCCCACGGCGGCAGCATTTGGGTGGAGGATGCCGCGCCGGGCGCCGTCTTCTGCCTCAGGCTACCGCATGGCCCCTGATTTTCGGCGGTCGTTCGAGACCGGTGCCGGCTGCTGCCTGGTGCTGGCTCCCGACTTCACCATCGTCGGTGTGGCGGACGACTACCTGAAGGCAACGATGACCGCAGCCGCTTCACCGCATGACCGGCAGCGCGGTATCCAGGCCGGCTTTCATCGCTACATCACCAAACCCATCCAGGTCGACGAGCTACTCACGGTCCTGGAGGCGCTCTTCGGCCCGCTCCCGGCGTAGCACCCGCCTTGCCTCAGCGGGCGGTCAACTGCCGAGCAAAGAATTCGGCGGCAAGCTCGGCGGCGCGCGCTTGTTCCTCGCGCCCCACGATGAGCAGAGTGGGAGCACGGAGCTCCCCCACGGCGCCCTGCGCCAGGTCCGGGCAACCGCCGCGCGAAACCACCGCTGCAATCTGCGAGCAGCGCTCCGCCGCCATCAGGGCGGCAATGGTCTCCGTCGTGGACGCAAACAAGCCGATGGCTAGATCGCAGGTTTCACGCTGATTTTTCAGCCAGTCGACGACGGCCAGCACGCGCGTGAGCAACGTGGCAGCCTGGTCCTGGGGGCGCGAGCTCGTGAAAGACGCCGCTTCCTCGACCGGTGTGAGCAAGTCGATTTGCAGCGTGGCGAAGCCGTCTTGGCCGAAGACCTCGCTGGCAAAACGGCTCTGCACCTCGAACCGACCCACGCTGGTGGCGTGGAGCAGCGCAATCACCGCGCGTGCTCGAAGTGGCACGTTGAGCGTCGCCTTCAGCCAGACATCGTCCGCTGGGATGACTCGCTCTTCGGCGATGGAGTCTTGCTGGCGAGACGACTGAACACGCTGAGGGACGAAATCCATGGCCCGCGGACAGCACGATTCGTGCCACCCGCTTCGATGCTGTCGACGCCCGCCCGCGAAAGTCCGGCCGCGTCTTGGCCTCGCCGGCATCGTTCGCCTCGACGCAGTCGGCTGCGCCCGACGAAAATTCTGCGCCGGGCCGCGCAAAACCTTGCGGTACCGGTCCGACTCGGGTGAGCTACGGGGTCATGAAGGTCGGGGTACCCAAGGAAACGAAGATTCGTGAGTACCGCGTCGGCATGACACCGGCCGGCGTGCGAGAGCTGACCAAGCAGGGGCACGAAGTGCTCGTCGAGAAGAGCGCCGGCGAAGGCAGCGGCATCAAGGATCACTCGTACGTGGATGCCGGGGCGCGCATCGTGCCCACCGCCGCCGACGCGTGGTCGGCCGAGCTGGTCGTCAAAGTCAAAGAGCCCCAACACGCGGAATTCGAGTTCCTGCATGAAGGGCTGATGCTCTACACGTACCTGCACTTGGCCGCCGAGCCATCGCTGACGCACGAGCTCATCCGCCGTCAAGTGACGTCAATCGCCTACGAAACCATTCAGACCCCGGACGGGCGCTTGCCCCTGTTGCGACCGATGAGTGAGGTCGCGGGCCGCATGGCGACGCAGGTGGGCGCGGGCTGTCTGGAAAAAGAGCGCGGTGGCAAAGGCGTGCTGCTCGGCGGCGTGCCGGGTACCCGGCGCGGGCGAGTGGTGATTCTCGGCGGAGGAGTAGTGGGTCGCAATGCGGCCACCATCGCCATCGGTATGGGCGCCCAGGTCACGCTCTTCGACGTGCGGGCCAAAACCATGGAATACCTGGAAGACGTCTTCGGCAGCTCGATCGAGACGCTGTACTCCAACTCGCACAACATCGCCGAGGCCGTGCGGCGTGCGGACCTGCTGATCGGCGCGGTGCTGGTCCCCGGCGCGGTAGCCCCCCGCCTGGTAACCGAAGAGCTGGTGCGGACCATGGATCCAGGCAGCGTCATCGTGGACGTGGCGGTGGATCAGGGCGGCTGCATTGAGACCTGCCGACCGACGACCCACGACGACCCCACCTACGAGCTGCACGGCGTCGTGCACTACTGCGTCCCCAACATGCCCGGCGCTGTCGCCCAGACCAGCACCTGGGCCCTCACCAACGTCACCGCCGACTACGCGGTCAAGCTTGCATCGCTTGGTTTGGCCAACGCCGTCCGTCAAGATCCGGCGCTGGCGCTCGGGGTGAACACGCTCGCCGGCAACGTCACCTGCGCGCCAGTGGCGGAGGCTCACGGCTTGGCTCACACCCGTCTGTTCGACTTGCTGTCTTGAGCTTCCGCCGCGTCATCGGCCCCGCAGGGTCCGTGCGCCCGCAGTTTTTGCGCTGAGGGAGCTTCATCTTGCGCTGCCTTCGTTTCGTGGCGAAATGAGCGGAGATTTTCCGCGCAGTGCCGCCCGTCCGGGCCCGGTACGGTCTTTGCTCATACCGAGTGTATGAGCTCCGTTCCCCCATCGAGCGGCGCTGGAAGGAGTCTGCATCAGAGCCGGCTCGGCCAGGCCAAACTTCGATTCCCGCGCGCGCTCTTCTCGTCCAATGAGCGGCCCCCCTCGACGTCGGAGACCACGCTTGCGCGGGAGCGCGGACGCGTGCCGCCCTCCGAAGAGCTGATGACGCTCATGCTCGAAGGCCTGGAGCTGGAAGGAAACGAGCGTGTCTTGGAGCTGGGCTCGTCAACGACTTACCCGGCCGCGCTTCTCAGCGCGATGGCCGCCGAGGTATTCACGGTGACGCCGAGTGAAGAGCAGGCGCACGAACGGCAACGCGAGCTCGTCGTGCTGGGCTGCCAGAATGCGACGGCCGTTCACGCCGACTCACTGCGGGGTTGGCCGGCGGCGGCCCCTTACCAGGCCATCATCGTTGCCGCCGGCCTTACCTCCGTTGCACCGGAGCTCCTCGACCAGCTGGCCATGGGAGGCCGTCTGGTGGCGCCCATCGGCGAGGCCGGCGCCCAACTGGTCGTGCGTTTTCACAAACGCGTCGCGGCGGTGGACTCCGAAACGCTCGGCGCCTGCCACGTCGCCATGCTGAACGGACCACGTCGGGCAGATTCGCCGTTCCCCTGGACGAGGCCAGCTTGAGCGAACGACCCCTACAACGGGTCGGGGCTAAAACCATGAAGACCATCACCCATATATTGGTACCCACCGACTTCGAACCGCCCTCTGCCGAGGCGCTGGAAATGGCAGCGTCCGTGGCTCAGGCGTACGGGGCTCAGCTCACACTGCTACACGTGTGGGAGATTCCGGTCTATCCGTACATCGACTTCATGGTCAACGCCGAAGCCATCACGCGCGTGGAAGACGCGGCCGTCAAACACTTGGCCGAGGCGCTGGAGGAGCTGCAAAAAACCTTCCCTGGCGCGCGCTCCAAGCTCAAGACAGGCCAACCAGGGCCGGCCATTCTCGACGCCATCGCCGAGCTCAAGGCGGATCTCGTCGTCATCGGTACCCACGGTCGCCATGGGCTAAATCGGGCCGTGCTGGGTAGCGTCGCCGAGAAGCTCGTGCGTCAGAGCCCGGTGCCCGTGCTGACCGTGCACGCTGCCGCCAGCTCGTGAGTCACGCACGATTTGCATGCGGCTCGCAGCCGTCGCGCAACGCTCGCGCAAAGCGCGCTCAACGGGCCAGTGTAAGCCCCGCACACACGACGGTACGCAGCTTGCTTGAGCACTCGTCACCTCCGCTCGGAGACAACCAAGGAGATTTCGAATGTCGAACAACGTGACGATTCAGAAGCAACCTGGCACGAGCACGCCGACTCTTTCACGGCCGGCCGCGTGGGATCCCTTTCAGTCGATGCGCGAGCTGTTCCGCTGGGATCCATTCCAAATGGGCGCGCTCTTGCCGCTCGCCAACGAGGCGCGCTTTGCCCCCGACTTCGAGGTCAAAGAGACCAAAGAGAGCTTCGTGTTCCGCGCGGACTTGCCGGGCGTGGCCGAGAAAGACCTTCAGGTTCAATTGAACGACAATCGTCTCAGCGTGTCCGGCAAACGCGAGTCCGAAAAGACGGAGCAGCACGAGACTTACTACGCCAGCGAGCGCAGCTACGGCAGCTTCACCCGCTCGTTCACGTTGCCCGAGGGCGTGGACGCGGACAAGGCGCACGCCGAGCTGAAAAATGGCGTGCTCAGCATCGCCATTCCCAAGCGCCCGGAGGCGCAGCCCCGCAAGATCAACGTCATCAGCAAGTGACGCGCGATGCCCTGGAGCGTCGCCCCGCGCGGTGCTCCAGGGCGCGCGCAAAATCCGCGCCGAACGCTGCACGTTTTGCGCTGGAGTGCAGAAATTGCCGCAAAATTTGCCCGTGGCACGGCGTCTGCACTGACGCCCTGCTCACGGAGGATTGCGATGCATCAACGGCAGATATTGATTGTGGATGACGAAGCGTCAGCTCGTCATTCGCTGGCCACGTTGCTGAGGAACGAGGGCTATAGCGTAGCCGTTGCTGCTGACGGATTCGAGGCGCTGGCGCTATTCGACGAAGCCCCGCCCATCGTGACCATCACCGATTTGACGATGCCCGGGATGCACGGGTTCGATCTGCTGTTGCGTATCAAGCAACGCGACCCTCTAGCCAACGTGATTGTCACGACCGCCGCTAGTGCCGTCGATTCGGCCGTGGCCGCCATGCGGGCCGGCGCCATCGACTACTTGGTCAAGCCGCTCGACCTGGAGAGGCTGTTGGCGGGGGTGGAGAAGGCGCTGAACGCCTACGAGCTGCGGCGCTTGAGCGAGCCGCCGCCGCGCCCGACGACTGCAGGTTGCGAAACCATCATCGGCACCTCGGCCGAGATGCAGCAGGTCTTCAGAAGCATTGCGCAAGTGGCGCCCAGCCGCGCCACCGTGCTCATCACTGGCGAATCGGGCACCGGCAAGGAGGTGGTGGCCGCCGCCATTCATCGCGCTTCGCCTCGTGCGACGGGGCCCTTCATTGCTCTGAACTGCGCCGCGCTGTCGGAAAGCCTGCTGGAAAGCGAGCTGTTCGGGCACGAGCGAGGCTCTTTCACTGGTGCCGACAAGCGCAGGCACGGTCGGATCGAGCAAGCGAACGGAGGCACGCTATTCCTGGACGAGATTGGGGAGATCTCTCCGGCGCTTCAGGTCAAGCTGCTGCGCGTCCTTCAAGAACGCGCCTTCGAACGAGTGGGCGGCAACGAGACGGTCCAAGTCGACGTCCGCATCGTGGCCGCCACCAACCAAGACCTGCGACGGCTGGTCGCCGCCGGCAGCTTCCGGGAAGACTTGTTGTATCGCTTGGACGTCGTTGGCCTGCACTTGCCCCCGCTACGCGACCGGCGCGACGACATCCCGGCGCTGGCCCTCCACTTCTTGAACAAATACGCCAGCGCCAACGGCAGCCAGGGCAAGCGCTTCTCGGACGGCGCGCTTGCCGTGCTCGCGTCCTACGACTGGCCCGGCAACGTGCGGCAGCTCGAGAATGCCGTCGAGCATGCCGTCGTTTTCGCGGCGGGTGAATGCATCGAAGCCTCGCACTTGCCGCCCGAGCTCCACTGCAGCGAGCCCGTCCACCAGCGGCTACCGGCCATTCCCGGAGCCAACATGCTCGAGCTGGAGCGCTATGCAATTCTGAAGACGATGGAGGCGGTCGGCGGCTCCACGCGCAAAACGGCCCAGCTACTGGGCCTGAGCGTCCGTAAGATTCAGTATCGATTGCGCCAGTACGGTGCCGCGCCCTTCGGAAAGTCCGCGTAGCTGGCCGCCGGCTCAGCGCTGCCAACGGCAAAGTCTTCCAAGCTCCAGATCGAGAAGGTGAAACCTAGGCTGCGCGCCACGGCGCCGGGCGCGCTGGCCAACGGCGCAAACCACTGCGGCCGGCTTGGTCGCGCCACCAGGCGTGCGAAAATGCCTCTGGGTCTTCGAGCAGGCTGCGCAGCCCCAGGTCGTCGTCGGCCGGCGCCGCCGCTACCTCTTGGCGGATTTCTGGCAAGGCTTTGAGGAGCTCGGCGGGGTCGTCGGCCGCCTCATCCATGAAACTCAGATCGACTGGCTTTAGCATGAAGCGTCTCCTTTCGATTCTTCCGCTAAACATCGCGCCCAGGCCTGTCAAGGCCCGAGTCGCGCGCCACCAATGGCAACCACCGAATCGGAGCTCAGCTACGAGTGGGACGTTGGTGGGGAATAGGCGCGACCCTAGTGATGTTGAGACCACGCCCCGGTCGTGAGCGCCGGGCCAGGAGAACCACTCAGCGAGTGAAGAGTCCAACAACCCAACTGCCCACACCGACGCAAGTCGGCTAGCGCCTCTGGCGTGAGCGCGGAGGGGGCGGACCTCGCTTGGCCGCCCCCTCCGCCAATATTTTCGAGCTTGGACGATGAAGCCGAAACCCGCCGTCCCTCCCCGCCCCAGCCGTGACCGCCATCGCAAACGCACCGAGGAAGCACTCCGCGTCAGCCATCTGCGTCGCGAGGTGAAGACCGCGCTCGAGCTTGCAGTCGCGGCGCTGGCCCACGCCCAAGTCATCGATGGTCTGGCCACCGCTGCTGGTCTGCTCGAAGCGCTCAACGAATTTCCGCCCCAGTCGGCCCCCGTGCTCGCTACCAGGCCACGCGCGATCGATCTCGCCGAGCGAAGCCTCCAAGCTTGGCGCGACTGGCAAGCAATCCCAACCCGCAGACGCAACGCATAGGAAACGCGCGGCTGTAGTCCGCCCGAGCGCTTTCTCGTCGTGCTTGCCGGAGGTTGGCGACTGTGACAGCGTGGGCCCAAAGCTGGAGGTAGCGCACGATGCTGGGTCAACGTTGGGTGGTGTTCGGTGGTGTGGTGGCCGTGGTGGCTTCTGCGTGTGGCAGCGACGGCGGCAAAACCAGGCCCGACGAAGACAGCAACCAGGCAGGGGCCGGCGGAGAAGTCGCCACCGTTCCCGAAGCGGGCACTGGCAACGCCCAACCCAGCGCCGGCGCTGGCGCTGGTGGCCAGCCAGACGTCGTCACGGGGGGCATGCCCGGTGAGGTCGTGGCCGGTGGCGGGGTTGGCGGCGTGGCGGCGGGCGCGGGGGGAGAAGGCGGAGCCCCCGTCGTGGTGTCGCCCGACGTGCACGGGACCTTCTTTGGCGGAGGAGACGGCTTCCTCGTGCTCGTGAACGGGGTCAACGCTCCGATCGACGCCGACGGGCATTTCAGCGCGCCCGACGTGGCCGATGAATACCAGTTGATGGTCTACGCTCCGGACTACAAATTCGTGGAGGTTTGGGATGACGTGCGCACGCGCGCGCCGGTGATTGACCTCAACCTCAGCTTGGGCGATCCACCCTATAGCGCCACCATCCGCGGCAAGCTCAAGGGCGGTCTCTCGACACCGTACGATGTCGCCGACGACGAAACGGTCTTCACCGAGCTCGTGTACGCCTCGAGCACCAACGGCTATCTCTATCCGCGCTCGAGCATCGACCCGCCCGAAGGCTTCGACCTGAACCCGCAGTGGTTCGGAGCCGCCACCGACACGGGCGAGGTGCTGGCGTTGCAGTACGTGTTCAAAAGCAAGGTGGGCGTGACCGAGTACACGGGCTTCGGACGTCGGCCCATGACGATTGAGGATGGCAACATTTACGGCAGCGCCAACGGCGCCGCCGCCACCGACATCCAAGTCAGCGCCCCGACCGTCAAGACGCTCACCGGACATTTGGCCCTGCCCGCCGGCTGGACCCGCCAGTCGTCTTTCATTCACATGGGACCGTTCATGCCGGATCTCATTTTGGAAAACGACTTTTCGCTGCTCGTCCCGCAGCTTGCCGACGTGCCGATGTGGCTCAGGCTCGAAGCAAGCGGTGCCGACGGGCTGGGGGATTTCAACATCCCCGTGCCCACTCAAGGCCCCTGGAACATCGACATCCCGAATCCGCCCAAGCCGCTGTCGCCGGCAGAGGGAGCCAACGCGGTGACGCCCAGCACGATTTTCAGCTGGAATGGTCTGCCCAATGGCTCTGTCGCGGGCGTCTACTTCGAGGTCGGGGACTGGCGAATCGAGCGTTACACGACCGCACCGGACACCACACTGCCGGATCTGTCGGCGCTGGGAGTCACGTTGCCCACGGCCGCCGAAGGCACCTGGCTCGTGGAAGCGATCGGTCCGGCAACGACGACCGACGACGTGCTCACCGTGCTCCACAAGCACAACTTGGAAGTCGCCGATTCGAGCTACTACCTGGACAGCGCCTCGCGCACGTTCACGAGCGCGCCGTAGGCACTGCGCTTCAGAAGGTGCCGTCGAGCAGGATGCCGCCCGGACTGAGCCGGGCCTGCACCTGCTGCGGCTCCGAGGGCGCGGTGACCCACAGCACGATGCCGGCCGCGGAGAGCACGCCGCCGGCAATGAACCCCACGGTTGACAAGGTGCGGTAGGTGCTGAGCTTGTCCACGTCGGCCTTCAGCGACGTGGGACAGCCGTCGGTGCACTTCCCGGTGTCGTCCAACTGCCCGCGCTTGCCGAGCGCCAAGAGTCCCGTCACACCACCGAAGGCCAGACCAGCGCCGCCAGTGGCCAGCGCCACCACGCTCCACATGCGCTGCGCGTGCGAGCGCTGCGACCTCGTGCCGGTGTCAGTGCTGGGGCTTGGAGCTCGGGTCTCGGGCGCCGGCGTTGCCAACGGCGCCGCCGCAGCCGTGCGAAAGCCGAGCTCGAGCTGCCGGTGCTGACCTTCGCTCAACGTTTCGGAGGCGGTGACGCGCTGGGCTCCGCGTAGCCCGATCAAGCGATGCGCGCCGGGATTGACCCGCCGGGGCGTGTCGAGCGACGACGACGGCAGCGGCTCACCGTCGAGCGTGACCTCGACCTCGCTCGGCAGCGCGCCCGTCACGCGAATCACCAGCGTGGGGATCGCGCTCTCGAGCGTTGCGAGCTCGATTTTGGCATCTTGAACGGCCTTCTTGTGGACTTCGACATCGCCGCTGGGTAGTCGGAGGCCGATGGTCTCTCGATAGCGCGCGGCGGCCTCCACGAGACGCCCGCGTTTGACGAGGGCACGCGCCGACCACAACCCCAAGCTCGGCACGTGCAAGATGGAGTAGGCCTTCTCCAGCTCGTCGCTCGCTTGTTCGTAGCGGCCAGCTTGGTAAGCTTCGACTCCCGAGGAGCCGAGCTCGCGCGCGGCGTTGCGGGTGGCCGTATCGGCGGCTTCATCCGCCCGCGCCAGCGATGACGAGCCGAGAACGGTGACGAGCACCGCCGCGCTCGCGAGCACCCGTCCCGCTCTGCCGCCGAAGGAACAGAGGCTCCTCATATTCCGAAGCCCTCGCCGCAGAGCGTCAGCGCGTAGCTCTGCGGCAAACCGGTCGAGCCCGTCGCGGCCCCGACCCAAACCCAGTAGCTCTTGGTGTTTTCGACGGCGAATGTCATGAGCTCCGGTCCGGTCTTGCTGGTCGCGGTGGTGTGGGCAATGGCTCGAAAATCACCCTCTTCGAAGACCCACACGTCCAGGTTGGCGGCGGCGCCCGCCCAGTCGAGCCGCAGCGTGAATTGGTACGAGCCGAACGCGGAAACGAGAAAAGTGTCGCCATCGAGGTAGGCGGAGCCGGCGCCGTGGTCGACGTTGGCCAACGAGCCCGAAATGAGCCCGCGCTGGCCCGAGCGCAGCAGAAAGTTGTGATCTTCGGCGGCGTCGGTCGTGTCCGCGGTGGGCTGCTGCTCGCTCAACGCCAGTGAAGGAATCAAGACGTCGTTGGCGGTGTTGCTCGGGCCATCTTGCGACTCGGTGTAAGCCACGTCGGCGTCAGCCTTCGCGACTTGCGCGCAGCGGGCGGCCAGATCGTCTTTGGTCACGCGCAGGACGTAGCGAACCGACTTGGTCAGCGCCGCGCCGTTGTGGACCACGAGCGAGACCGTTGCGCTACCGGCCCCGAGCTTGAGCCAGGTGCTGCCATTGCGCGGAGTCGCGCGGACGCGGTGGTTCGTTACACCCGTGCCCGTGACCACGAGCTCGATCAAATCGGCCGGCACCTCCGAGCCGAGCTCCACGCTTACGAACACCTCGGTCGCTTGCGGTACGTCGAAGGCGAAGCTGTCCACGTCGACGACGCCGGTCGCGGCCGTGAAATGATTCACGTCGAGCTGACCGCAGACCGCCACACCCGTGTCGGCTTTCTGTGACGTCGGCTCGGCGGCACCCGTCTGCACGGGCACCGCAAAGGCGTTGCCGGCGTCGTTGCTTTCCACGTAGCCCTCGCAAGCCGGCATGCCGGTTCCGCCAGCTTCACCGCCCAGCGAGCCGTCACCGCCGAGCGCGGAGCTGCCGCTGGAGCTACCGCCGAGCGGCGTTTCATTCGGCGTGCCGCCGTCCTCGCCCGCACCCCCGCCGCCCAGCAGCTCGCCCCCGGCCGCGCCGCCCGCCGGCACGCCACCCGTGGCGTTGCGACCAGCAGTCGTGCCGCCCATGGCCGTGCCGGCGGAACCCGCCGCACCGTCGAGCGCCGGATTCACCTCCAAGCCGCCGACCACGCAGGCCGTAGCAAGCAACCCCAACGCCACCAGTAGTTGTCGGGCCGCCGCCTTCACCGCGCCACCCGCTCCCGACTCACCTGCGAAACCCGGCTCACCCTCGCATTCGTAGTAGAAATTCTGACTCCGGTGCAAGGTGTCCCAATGGCGGTCGAAAACCCTTGGCACAATCCGCAAAAACAGGAGCTGTGGCCGACCGGCGTGGCACTTTGGACGGGCTGCTTCGCGACGAGAATGCGTCTATCGTCCGCGCCATGAGCAGTGAAAGCTATCACGAGCCGGCCGAGCTTCTGTCCGAGGGCGCGCGCGATCAGCACCGCGCCATCGTGTCGCTTCGCGAAGAGCTGGACGCGGTCGATTGGTATGCGCAGCGCGCCGAAGCCACTGCCAACGCGGAGCTGCGCGCCATCTTGCTGCACAACCGCCGTGAGGAGATCGAGCACGCGATGATGGTTCTCGAGTGGATACGCCGCAACGACGCGACCTTCGCCGAAAATATCGAAACCTACATTGGCTCGTCCGGGCCCATCACGGGGCTGGAGGCCGCCCAGCAAGCCGGCAACGGCGACGCTTCCGGCGCGGCGGCGCCTCGCGGCGCAACCAGCTCGACCTCGCTCGGTATCGGCAGCCTGAAGGGAGGCCGCTGATGGATCTCCTCAAACGCGAGCTGGCTCCTATCACCAGCGAAGCTTGGGAGCAGATCGACGAAGAGGCGCGGCGCGTGCTGCGCTTGCACCTGGCCGGCCGCAAGCTGGTCGACTTTTCCGGTCCTCACGGTTGGCAGCTCGGCGCCGTCAACACCGGCCGACTCAAGCAGATTCAACAGACGGCACCCGACACGGTTGCGCACGCCATCCGCGACGTGCGCCCGCTCGTCGAGCTGCGCAGCAACTTCGTGCTCGAGCCGCTGGAGCTCGACTACGCCGCGCGTGGTGCGGTGGATTTGAACCTAGACGCGGTGATCGCCGCCGCCGAGCGCATCGCACGCGCCGAAGATTCCGCCATTTTCCGCGGTTTCGACGCGGGCGGCATCGTGGGCATCATCCCCGCAAGCCCGCATCAACCCATCGCGGTCAACAGCATCGGTGAGTGGCCGCGCGCGGTCAGCCGCGCCAAAGAGGTGTTGCGTCTGGCCGGCGTCAACGGCCCCTATGCGCTGGTGGCGGGACCGAACGCCTACGCCGAGCTCACCGCCGAGGGAGACGACGGCTACCCGCTGCGCAAGCGGCTGGAAGAAACCATCGCCGAAGGCTCGCTGGTCTGGGCGCCCGCGCTCGAAGAAGGCGCCGTATTGCTTTCCAAGCGCGGCGGCGACTACGAGCTCACCGTCGGCCAAGACCTATCGGTCGGCTACACCCGGCACGACAAGGATCAAATCGAGCTCTACATCACCGAGTCGTTCACGTTCCGCGTGCTCGAAGACAAAGCCGCAGTGCTGTTGCGACGGCAGACCTAGCCTGAACCAAGCCCGGCCACGTGCTACGACGTGCACGTGAGCCGGACGGAGCTTTCAGGAGTCAGCGTGGCGGGCTTGGAGACCTGCATCGAGGTGCCGCAGCTCAAGTTGCTGCTCGATCTCGGCAGCTGCTCGCGCACGGCCGTCAATCAACCCGTGGTGCTGCTCAGCCACGGGCACCTCGACCACATGGGCGCCATCGCGCAGCACGCCGCGCGCCGCTCGCTGCTGGGTATGTCGGAGGGCACGTACGTGGTGCCGCGCCGCATCGCATCCCACGTCGAAGACCTGTTCAATGCGGCGGGGCGGCTCGACGGCCAGGTAATCCCACGGCGCGTGGTCGCGCTCGAGCCCGGAGAGGAGCACCCACTCGGCAAGGGGCGCGTCGTGCGAGCGTTCGAGACGTATCACCGCGTGCCGAGCCAGGGGTACACGGTGTGGGAAACACGCAGCCGCCTACTCCCGGAATTCCGGGAATTGCCCGGTATCGAGCTCGGTAAGCTGCGCCGCAGCGGCGCGGTGCTCGACGAGCGCTACCAAGCCGCCCTGCTGTCGTTCACCGGAGACACGCGCGTCGAGGTGCTGGAGCGCACCGCCGAGCTTGCTCAGAGTGAGTGTCTGGTCATCGAGTGCAGCTTCTTGGACGAGCTCGTACCCACTCCCCAAGCCCGAGAGATGGGTCACATCCACTTGGACGAGCTGGTCGCCCGCGCGGAGCTCCTCTCGCAAGCGGACATCGTGCTCAGCCACTTTTCGGCGCGCTACAGCGCCAACGACGTAGCGCGCATCCTTCGGCGCAAGCTGCCGGACGAGCTCCGGGAGCGGGTGCGGATCCTCACCGGCTCCACCAGCCCCGCGTCGCTACCGCTGTAATTTGCCCAAATTTCGGCTTATTCGTCGTTCCGCGCGGCCGTCGAACGCGACCAGTGAAGGAATTTACACTCGTCCGGGCGGGGAGGCGACGCTACCTTCCTCCCAATGAACATCAATCTGTTGATTGATGCCATCGTTCAGCAAACGACGGTGTTGATTGCTCAGCTAGCCACCGCGGCGGGGGCACGCACGTCGCTGTCCAATACCGCCAACCAAGTCTTCGTGAGCCTGGTGGGCGAGCTGAAGCAACAGGGGCTGGGCAACAAATTGATTGCGGACATGTTCGGCCTCTCTCTCCGCACGTATCACAACAAGATCCGTCGGTTGTCCGAGAGCAGCACCGAGCACGGCAAGTCCCTGTGGAGCGCAGTGCTCGAGTTCGTGCAGGAGCGGAGCACCGTGACGCGCGCGCAGGTCTTGCTGCGCTTTCCTCACGACGACGCCGCCACCGTACGCAGCGTGCTGAGTGACTTGGCCGAAACGGGCATGATCTATCAAAAAGGCTCCGGCGACGGCTTGAGCTACCGCGCCGCCAAAGCCAGCGAGCTCGACGAAGCGGCGGATGGCCGTGAGAATCTGGCGCTGGCCAATTTGTTTTGGATCACCATCGCCCGGAGCTCGCCCATTTCGCACGACCGGCTGCGACAGCTGCTGCGGGTCGAGGACGATGCGTTCGAGAGCGTGATCGCCGCGCTGGTGGCCGATGGCCGCATCAGCGTGCACCGCAGCGGCGCCGAGACCGAATACAGCTCGCCCGAATGCGTCATTCCCATGGGTGCCACGACGGGCTGGGAAGCCAGCGTCTTCGACCACTACCAGGCGATGGTCACCGCTCTCTGCACGAAGCTCCGCCGACGTGAGTCGACGGCCCAACGCGGCGAGTGGATTGGCGGGAGCACCTACGGCTTCGAAGTATGGCCCGACCACCCGTTTCACGACGAGGTCGTGGGTTTCCTGCAGGCAACCAGAGATCGGGCCGCGGAGCTGCGCGCGCGAGTCGACGCCTACAATGTCGGTCGTCTCTCCGCTCAGGGCGCGGTCAGACGGGTTATCGCTTATGTGGGGCAGACGGTGATCGAAGCCGAGGAGTCAGGGGAGTCGCAAACGTGATGCACCGATTGGAGTTGCCGAAACGGTTCAAGAGGCTGGCGTTCGCCATGCTCGTTCTGGCTTCAGCTTGTGAAGACCAAGCCGGCCCCAGGGCAGGCACCGAAACCAATTGGCTTGCGGCCTGCAAGCGCGACGCGGAGTGCGGTGTGGGGCAGTGCCTTTGCGGCATTTGTTCCTTAGCCTGCACGACCGACGCAGACTGCCTACCAGAAGGCTCGCGAGCGGTTTGCGCTACGGCCGACTCGAACGCGGCCAAAGCCGTATGCGGCGCCTCAGCGGCGGTGGCCTTGTGTCTACCGCCGTGCGACGCGGACCGGCCGTGCGACGCTGGCGAGCAATGTGTGGGCGGCGCCTGTGCGCCGAACGAGAGCCCAACCTCATCGAGCGCTGGAGGCGAGTCCGGTTCCGGCGTTGGCGGCGACGCGAGCGGGCCGACTCCCGTCGATCCGAGCTGCAAAACCGCTGCTCCGGGCGAGTGGGTGGCCATGCCGGTCACCGCCGCTCCCACCCCCAGCAACTACGATCGACCGCTGTGGACGGGCAGCGAGATGGTGGTCGTGAACGACATCTCCGGCACCGCCGGCGCGTACGAGCCGTGCGCGAACACCTGGCGAGCCCTGCCGAGTAGCGGGCTCGAACGCTACGCGTCTCCAATCCTGGTACCCGGCGGCCTCCTCTACTTCGAGGCGGCTCCAGTCTCTGCCGGTTGGGCATCACGGCTCACGCTTTTGGATCTGGCAAACGAGCAGTGGCGGTCGCTGCCCGCCGATTCGGAGGCTCCCAATCGTAAGCGCGCGGTCTTTTGGACCGGCAAAGAGCTGCTGTGGTGGGGTGGCGCGTTGCAGCACCCGGAGCTCGTCGGCTCCGAACACTGGGAGGACCGCAACGACGGCGGGGTATACGACTTCGCGAACGAGCAATGGCGGCCCATCAGCACCGCTGGTGCGCCCGTGGGCAGGAAAGTCGAAGGCAACGCGGTCTGGACCGGCAGCAAGCTGGTGGTTTGGGGCGGTCAGAGCGCGGTGGATCCCACTGCAAACACCAACCTCGACTATTGCTTCAACGGCCCCTACCAGCAGTGTCAGCGCTTCGCGGACGGAGGGGTCTACGACCTCGCAACGGACACCTGGAGCCCGATGTCCGCCGACGGCGCGCCCTCCCGCCGGCAGGGCCAGCTGATGGTGTGGACCGGCCAGGACGTGCTGGTGATGGGTGGTTTCGACTACCCGGAGGTCGACAAATGGACGCCGCTCGCCGACGCCTATCGCTACTCCGTGGCTGAAGATCGCTGGTCGACGATCACCCTGCCTCAGCCCCTGCACGATGCAATCGTCAAGAGCTCGGGCCCCGATCCGCGGCCTTTCGAGTGGACCGGCTCTCGACTCTTGATGAAGGTCGCGGCAAGTCCGATCTACGCCTACGATCCAGCCGCCGACGCTTGGCAAGTCGTGGCCGACCCACCGAACGGAGCCATATGTCCCGCCGCGAGCAGTCAAGGGCTGTGCACCGACTCCGCCGGCAACAGGTATTACGGCCTGTACGACGCGGCGAAGAACGTTTGGCAACTGCTCGACTATCCGGTCCGCGATTCGACCCTGCTCGCCACCAACACGATCTGGACGGGCTCGCAGCTGCTCGAATGGGGCGGCTATCGCCTTGGCCCAACGCCGGACCCCGTCACGTGCCCTCCGAACACCGCGTGCGATCCGCTCGGCGCTCCGTCCATCTACACGAACGAAGGCTCCGTCTACACGCCGGCGCCTTGAATTCTCGAGCGCTACGCGAACGCGAGCTAGCGATACATGCGATCGATGCGCTGTTCCGGCGAGCACGGATCGAAAGCGAGCAGCGCCAGAAAGAACAGCCATTCTGCCGGCTTCATCGCCAGATAGATCAGGTTCGCCAACCAGCGGCGCCGGATGTAGCCGCAAATCGGAATGGCGAGGCGATCGTAGCAGGTCCGCGCCGCCTTACCCACGCGCGGCCAACGAGTATGCAGCAGATCTTCGAACGCGTTGGCGACCGCCAATTGACGATTGACGATGATGATCCGTCCGCGGCGCAGGCCTAGTCGTTCCGGCCGGACCAACGCGGGGTGCCCGTGCGCAGCGATCGTGCACAAGTAGTGTCCGCTGCAGCTCGGATACGTGAGCTCCAGCGGCAAGGTGGAAAGGGAGTGCGTGCAGGTGCGCGCGAACACATCGAGCGCGCCGCGCGGGTGGCCCCGCCACCAGGCCAGCAACAGGGAGTAAGCGCCCAGCACGAGCGGCAGCCGCAGCAAGCCCTGCGGCAGCCTCTCCCGCCCAAAAGGCTCGCCGTGCTCGGCGCGGGTGCGCAGCCGGCGAGCCAGCTCTCGCCAAAACAAGACGATGGCGAGAAACGGAGTCAAGAGCGGCAGGGAGAACGGGAAAAGCAGCAGCCATGGCAACAAATCGAGCAATTGAACGGCCACCGCGACGTGCAGCACGACTCCGCACAACAGCAGCGCCACGACCCACGGCTCCACTCGGGCCGGCAGGTCGTGCTCGCGGCGACGAGAAAGCCAATACCCGCCGACGGCCAGGAAATGCAGCAACAACAACCCGTAAACCTCCGGGCTGGCCAACGCGCGATAGGCCTCGCTCGGACACGGCAATTGGCACGGCCCGGTCATTTCCTGATTCACGACGACGCCCCAGATTGGCAAGAACACGAACACGAGCACCTTCAGCGCGCGTCGGGTTCGACCCGACAAGGTGCTCAACACGACCGCGACGACAAGAGCCACGAACAGCCAAGCAACGCCCGTGAGCACGTCGCACCAAGCGCCGGCCAGGCCAAGCGCCGCGCACGCGTCTTTCGCCAACCCCGGCGCGCCCACACAAGCGGCAAACAACACCAATAGGTAGGCGACGGTCACGAGCGCACCAACCAACCTGGAAAATCTAAGCGGAGCCTCGAGCATGGCCACGGAACCGTAGTCGGCGCGACCACGCCCTCGTGAGGAGCCTCGATGGAGCTTTGATGGAGGTCCGACGCTCCGAAAGAAACATGCGCGCCTCGCGGATCTCTTGTACGCTGGGTGCGAGGGTCGAGATGCGGCTGTTGGTCTTGGGAGCGATTGCGATCAGCCTCAACGCTTGTGCGTTGCAACGAGGGTTGACACCAGAAACCGTTGCGAGCCTGAAAGGTCGCCGCCTAACCACCATGGTTCGGCGTGCCCCGCCGTTCCTGCCGGCCATCCCCGGAAAATATCGCGTGGGGCTCGGCGGGCTCATCGCGATGTCCGATGCGGGACAACGACTGGTGCAAGAAAACGCGATAGCAGACCCAGCCGTGGAGATCGCGCGAGAGCTCGGCGACAGCCTTGGCGAACATTACGGCATGCGGGCGTCTGCACCAGTCCTCGCCGTCGTCGACGACGATCCGACTCAAATCAGTCAGGCAAACCCAACGGTCGATCTGGTCCTGGACGTCTGGACCGACAGTTGGAGCACAGCGCCTTTCTCGTCCGACGAGGGGCCGTACCGAGTCAGGTATCGCGTCAATCTCCGCCTCATCGATGCCAAGGTGGCGCACCCGATCGACGGCAGGTCCGGGGCCGTGATTGCGGAAGGCAGCTGCGCCTGCGACTCGGAAGATGAGTCGCTCGCCGTGACCTACGACCAGCTCGTGGCCGACCACGCCCGTCGTTTGAAAGGCGAGCTCGACACGGCGGTCCAGTTCTGCGTCGAAGACTTCCGCTCCCGGATCCTTTCGCCCGCGGCCGAGCCGTAGCCGCGGGCCTCCCGCGCCGCGCGAGTGGTCTCCTGCGAGCGCGCGTCCTCACATTCGGTATCGGGCGAGGGAGCGACGCGTGGCCTCGGCGGCGCCGGCGCCCGGATCCAAATCGCCGCCCAGCGGATTGCCGCCCACGAGCAGAGTCGAGCCATTCGAGCTCAAGTCGGCTACCGACCAAAGCCCGATCGGCGCGGTCCAACCCGGGCTGCCGTCCCTTCGAATTTGGACCAACCATGTTTCGGGCAACATATTGTCGGGAGTGAAGTCCGGCCTGGGGATTTGCCCATCGACGGAGGCGACCACGCCGCCGTCCGGCGCCTGCGTGATCGACATCACCATCGGCAACACTTTCGCCCACGACGGCTCGAGCTTCGCGGACAACTTGAGGACGAAGCCAGGCTCCCCGTCGCCGACGCCCTTCGGATTGCCGGAGTCTCGCAAAACGACTTTGTCGGGTCGGCCCCAGGCGATTTGCTGCTGGAAGGTACCGGCCAAAGCCACCGAGCCGTCCGGGAAGCCAAGGAGTGAGACGACTGTCCCACCGAACAACCACTGAACGCGCTTGACGGTGCCGTCGGCGGACAGCGCAGCGACGAAGTTCGAGTCTTGGACGGCCCGCACACCCGCTAAAGTGCACCCGGCCTTCACGGTGCCGCTCACGAGCAGGGACTCGACAGCGACGGCGCTGATGGCAATGCCGCAACCTGGGTCGCCCAGCGGCGTCGCGTTGACGAGAGTCCCGTCACCGTCGAGCTTCAGGACGGCAGTTTGCCCCGCCTCGAACCGCCACGCCGTCGAGCTCAGCTCGGTCGTGGTGCCGAAGGTGTACACGATGAGCTCCGCTTCGGAGTCTGCAAACGGAAACGGCACTCCGCCGGCGGCCGTTGGATCATGGTCGAGTGACCGCTCCCAGCGCACAGTGCCGTCTGCGTTCAACCGCGTTAGTTGCGGCGGCAGCGCCTCCACTTGCGGGCCCGGCTGAATGACCCGACCCAGCAAGAGCCCACCATCTTGGGTCGGCGCCGCTCGCAAATAGGATTGGCCATCCGCGTACGTCCAAACGTATTGGCCATCGGCGGCGAACTTGCTCACGAACCAGCCCCACTCACCGCTTGGCTCATGGACGTTTTCGAGGGGACCGGGGTCGAAATCCGTTGGCCCTTGGAATGCGCCGATGACGAAGTAAGAGCCATCGTCCAGCAGCAGCGGCTGAAAGCTTTCACTGGGAACGTCGACTTGACCGACGTATTCGAGCCCGCAGTCTCCCGCAGCGGCTAGATCGGTCTCGCAATCCACCGGGTTGGCGTCACAATTGGCGAAGCCTCTCGCGCACGCGGCCGGCTCGCAGCTCAAAGCGGCGCTGCACATGCCTTGCGCATTCGTGAACGAACAAGCTCGCCCGCACTCGCCACAGCTTTGAGTCTTGGTCAGCTCCGAACAAGCGCGGCATGTAGCGTCGAGTCGAGATTCGCAGCCGACAGTCGAAACATCGCCGCCGCAATGGGCAAACCCGGATTCGCAAGCACCGGCCGCGACGACGCACTGCCCATCGACGCACGTGGCAGCCACGACGTGGGGAAGGCTGGCGCAGCGAGCGCACGGATCTGCCCCATTGGCTCCGCCCTCCGCTTGGGCTCCGCCCTCCGCTTGGGCTCCGCCCGCGTCGCTGCCCCCGTTGCTGCCGTTGCCGCCGTTGCTGCCTGGCGCATCGTCAGCCGTCTTTCCGCAATCGATCAAGGCGGCCGCCAGTAGCAACGCCGCGACCGCGCCACGCAGCACGGGGGCGCCGCGACGTGCGCTTTCGGCCCACTTCGCTACCGCTGCGTCCATTCCCCTCACCATCCGCTTCGAGCTCATAGACCCAAGGGGTGACCCGAATTGGCCGGACCGGATCAGGATTTTTGAGGAGCGAGCCAACGAAATGTCCTAGCGCCGCGCATCTGCGGCTTGGTCTCGCAGATGGCGGCAACGACACCGCCGAAAAACTGCAATCTCGCAGGTTGGGCGCCTGCCGTCGTGGCCTTTCGTGTGGCACGATGAGCCGAAGGTAGGCGTGGATTGGGAGCGATCTGATGAACGTGCGGTACACGAGCATTCTGGCGTTTGGATTTCTGGTGGCGTGCGGAGGCTCGGCCGCGCGCGACCGCCACGACTCTCCGTCGACGAACGACGCAGGCGCGGCAGGCGATGATGCCGGTGGCGCCGGGGAAGACGGCGCGAGCGGTGGCACGAGCTCGTCGGGCACAGCAGGGGCGGTGGGAACCATGGGCGGAAGCCGGCCCTCCAGCGGCGGCAGCGCCGCCAATGGCGGACATGCCGGACGACCCGGCAATATGGGGGGCACGAGCGGGGGCACTACCTTGCAACTGCCTCCGGGCTGCGAGCCACGTGGTCGCACGGAAACTGCGGACACGTGCTCGTTGGCGGTCTACTGCGACACGGCTTCGCAGCTGACCAACTGTTTCCATATTCCCAATTCGGACCGCTGGCAGTGTCAATGCGACATCCAACACAAGGACCGCATCTATCAGATGGAAAACGCGCCCGGCCTCCAGGCATGCGCGCTTGCCGCGTCCTTGTGCTCGGAGGACGAGCTCGACCTGGGCGACGAGACGTGTGAACCGACCAGCGAAAACACCGCCGAAACCAACTGCAGGGTCGACCTGACGTGCAGCAAGCCGATCGGGCTTGGCCCCGACAGCGACGCTCAAGCATGGCTCGTGCGCCTCGGCTCGGCGTTTTGCAACGAGGCGCAGTCGGGCAAATCTTTCGACTGCGGTTGCAAATACGCAAACACGGTGAGCGACTACGATTTGCTGGTCGATAGCGGCGCGCCCGATTGCCGACCGCTGGTCGATTTTTGCATGACCGGCGCCTCGCCCGATTTCACGGGCGAGGAGCAATGCTTGCTGACGAACACGGTTTCGAGCAGCGAGGGCTGCGAGCGCACCGAAGCCTGCGCCAATCCGATGCCCCTGGGTGGCGCGGTCAGCCTGGCGAAGATCGGGCCCCGCTACTCCAACTGCACACCCCGCTTGGGCGGCGGCTCCGACTGCTATTGCTCCGGTCGAGACTACACGTTCGATTTTCAACTCCCCGACGATCCGGACGACGCAAGCTGCGCGTCTTCGATCTTGAACTGCGCTCCCGACGCCGTCATCACCGCAACCGGCTCGCCGAGCTGCGAGCCCACATCGTCGACCTCCTACACGGACTCGTGCGAGGCCGATTTGGATTGCCTGCAAGATGCAACCGTCGACGATCGAGAAATCGTGGCCAAAGGCAGGCTGTTGGTCTCGTGCGCCCGGGTCCAAACCGGCATGCCCTGGTGGTGCTCGTGCGCGTCCGATCAACAGACGGCGCGGTTTCAGATGGGGGACGCGCAGCTCAGCGCCCTGCAAGCCTGCGGCCAAGGCTCCACCGAATGCCTCGACCACCTCGACGTCCACGTCGGCCCGTACGGAGAGTTCATGCAGCCCCCCAGCCCGCTGCCGTAGCAGCGCGACGCCGCGGGCGCCTGTCATCATGGACCGGCGCCCGCCACGTCTCGAACGCGGGTTCTTTCAATCCTGGTTCGCCGAGAGCTCGCGAACACGCGGCAGGGCGACGTGGCTTCTCAGCTCGGGATAGGGCTTGGAGCCCATGAGGCCCTTCCACAGAATACGGTTGAACTTGGCGGTCGGCACTTGGTCGGCCTCGGAGAAGTCGAAGCCGGCCGTGGCCTTGGCCCAGTATTGAGCGCTGTGCTGCGGTTGCACGAGCTCGCCCGGCGCGTAAGTGGCACCGAGCGCGGTGACCAGGGACGCGACCTCCGTGGTTTGCAGCACGGTGGACGCCTCGGCGGCGTAGGTCCAGCGGCCCGAAGAGTGGATATCGAAAATATCCGTCATCGGGGACTGGAAGGCCGTGTTCAGGTTGAGGTGCTCCGTGCCCAAGAGGTCTTCCATCGTGCGGATGGCGTTGACCTGTGAGTAGTGAGTGCTGACCACGGCGCCTTGCTTGACGTACGGGCCCGCGACGTAGGTGGTGGCCCGGTGCGAGTCGACGTGATCGGGTCCGTCTTGGCAATCGTCTTCGGTGACGACGATCAAGGTGTCGGCCGCGTACGGGCTGTTCGCCACCGCCTGAACCAGAAGCCCAACCGACAGATCGTTGTCGGCTTGCTGCGTCTCGGGGGTGTTGATGCCGCCCAGAGCGGTGCTGAAGTTGCCCATATGATCATGGCTCAGGCGCACGAGCGACAGGTTCGGCAGATTCCCTTGAGTGACGAATTGGTCGAACTCGCGCTTCCACTCCTGGTAACGCCACAAGTCGGGGTACGCATTGTCGTAACCGCGATAGTAGACGTCGGTGAACGGCGCCAGATCGGACGAAAGCGATGCGACTTGCACCTCTCCGGCCGCGAACGGCGAGCTGATCGGCGCCGCCTTGGTACCGATACTGCCGATGTTGTTGGTCAGCATGCCGTAGTTGCGGACGGTGCCGCCCGCCTGCAGCACCGCGCGGAAGATGTAACCGCCTTGCTCGTCGTCCGGCGCGTCCGACGACGCGTGGTTGCCGGTCCCGGTCAAGACGTTCTCGGTGCCGCCCGTCAAGGTCGCGGTCGCAGCCGAGTAATTCGCCGTACCCGGTTTGCCCGCCACCGCGTCGCGCTCCGCGACTCCACCGTAGCTCACGGGAACACCGCGATTGGTGCCCTCCGACTCGTACGATAGTCCGCGGTTCACGAACGCGTAGTTGATCTGCTGAGTGATGGTCTCGACGTTCGTGACGCGACCCTGAAGGCTCCAGGACCAGCCGTCCATGCTGCCGTCACCCGGGTCCGTGAAATGATCCAGGGTGACGAACTTGCTCGCCAGGCGGTGCAGGCTGGGTGTGATGCGACGGGGAAACTGCGTGAGCGCGCTGTCCGTCTCAGCGCCGTTGTCGAGATCTCCGAGGACCTGATCGAAGGTGCGGTTCTCTTTGATGATGTAGATGACGTGCTTCACCTTCTTGCGCAAAAAACGCATCGCTCGCTCGCCCTCCGGATCGGCGCTGTAGAAGTTATTTTGGGCGACTTGCGCCGTGAGCCCATTCAAATCGGAGCGGTCCGGTACGGGAGCGGCGACGAGCGAGGCGCGCTCGAGCTGGAATTGGTACTGGTTCGACGCTTTGGCGGCGTTGCTCGCCGCGGCGTTGCCGCCTGGGTAGCTGATCTCGGTCAGCGAGGCGGTGCTGCCCGCCAAATGCGCCGGATTCGGGCCGGTGACACTCTTGCCATTGACCACGTACAGCCACGAGCCGTCCGCGCTGAACGTGACGTCGTGCGGCTCGTAGGGCGTTGGGATGAGACCGGTCACGGCATAGTCGTCGGCGTCCGGCTCGTGCTTGCCTCCGTGCTCGTTGTGCTTGATCCGAATTACCGCGATCGAGTTCGAGCCGGAGTTCACCGCGTACAGGGTCTTTTCGTCGGGCGAGAGCGTTACCGCGAACGTGCCGGCGCCGGTGTAGCGCGCGTTCTTGTTCTCGTGCCAGGCCTTCACGTCGTGCGCGTCGTCTTCGGGCAACAAGCCTTCGGGCGCACGCGCGTCGAGCTTGGCGATGACGGCGTTCTTGTGGGTGTCGATCACCGCGACCTGATCGGCGTTGTCCTGCGCCACGTACAGGCGGCGCTCGGCACTGTCCAGAGTCAGACCTAGCGCATTGCCGTCCAACTTGATGCGCTTCACCAGGTGGCCTGCCGTCGGCGAGCTGATGTCGATGACTACGACCTCGCGATCTCGATCGGAGGTGACGTACGCGAGACGATTGTCCTTGATCACGGCCGCAAACGGGAAAGTTCCACCCACCGCGCCGGCCGTGCCTTCATTGCCGGCGAAGAACGGGCGAAGATCATGCTCGTAGCGCACGGTGCCGGTCGCCGTGTCTATGACGCTAATCGAATCGTTGTAGTTGTTGACGACGACCAGCGTCTTGCCGTCTTTGCTCATCGCCAGGCCACCGGCGTTCGGGGAAACTCCCACCCCGATGCCCTTGTTGGCGTGATTCAGCGGGATGGTGCCGGACTCTGCCCACGTTCCGGCGGTCTGGCTATAAATCCGCACCAGATCGTCACGCCCGCCGGCCGCGTACAGGGTCGCTCCGTCCGGAGAAAACACGAGGCCGACGTGCGAGTTGGTGGGCTTGAGCACCTGCGTCAGCACCGGCGAACGTTTGCGCGCGCCGCTCACGTCGTACAAGAAGATGAACTGCGTGGATGCGTCCACGTCGGTGGTGCCGTCGGCTTTGACGAGCGAGTTCTGCCCGGCGCACAGCACGGCGAGTGTTTTGCCGTCGGGGCTCAGCTGTGAGCGCACGGCTTCTCCAGCGATGAAGTTGGGATAGGCAGGCAAGCCTGGGTTCAAAAACTGCTGCGTCGAGCCGTGCAACGCGAGCGGCGTGACGTATTGGCCGGTGGCCAGGCGTTGAGCATCCCTCGGCCGGGGGGCGCGCGCGGAATCGGCCCATTCGGTATGCGACGTACCAAGCTCGGCTTTCGTGCTCTCCGCCGGGCCGTCGCTCGAGTCACTCGTCAAAGGAGCCGAGCTGCAAGCAGACAAAAGCGCGGTCGAGCCGGCCGCGAATAGCCATAGATTTGAACGCATGAGTAACCTCCAGTACGCGGGAAGTCGCAACGGTAGTTGGAGTCGATGCGTCCGCGAGTGACCTTGATGTAAAGGATGCACAACGAATGTGCGTGGCTTCGTCGCAAGCGGGTGCGCATCGAGGCATCTGATCTCGTCTGCTCTCGTCCGCGCAGCCACGCCTCGTCGCTCATTTCGCGTCAGATGAAATGGCGCCAGGCGCTTCCGATAAATGCGCGTCATCGCGCGAGCGTTGCGCAGCTGCAACTCAATCTTCTTCTACGCCACCTAGCCTGGCGCGAGTGGATGTCGCGCTCGGCGCAAGCCCCCGCCGAGCGTACAGGTCGGAGTCAGCACGGCCCACGACGCGAAAGCGGGCAAAGAGGCTCCTCACATGATCCGAATCAGCATCGCGCTCACGATCTTGACCAGTGCGCTCACGGTTGCGGCGGCCGAGCACGAGGGATCCGACACCGAGATCGCAGAGAGCCCGGCATCCGACAGAGACCACGCGCCAGTCGAGCAATCCCAGTCCAAGCCAGGAAAGAATGCGGCAACCCGGGCCGCCGCGAGCGGAGCGCTCTCCCCTTTCAGCATGGCGCCCGGTACGCCGCACGCCGCCACCGCGCTCGCGCTCAGCGGCTACGACAGCGCCGCCAACGGTTTCCGTGCCCGCGCAGCCGCCGAAGGCCGAATTCTGAAGTTCTTGACCGCACGGGTCGAATTCGAGCACGGGCCTGCCAACGGTCCGAGCGATCGTGTGTCGGTCGGGCTGCGTGGCACCTTGTTGAACCAAGCCACCCACGGTTTGGGCCTCGGCGTGCTCGCGTTCTACCAGCCGCGCGATTTTCGTGAGGAGGGTGATATCGTCGCCGGCCTATCCCTGGCTCGGCGCTTCGACCGGTTCACCGTCGTCCTGAACCCGCTCGCCGGCTCCGATCCGGAAGGTGACGATCGCTCTCTGGAGCTTCGGCTCGCCGGTATCTATCAAGCAAGCTCATGGCTGGTCGTCGGTCTCGACAGCCGCGGCCGCTACAACCTCTCGACCGACACGAAGCGCGCCGGTCACTCGATCATCGACTGGGAAGCACAAGCCGGAGCGTCCGCCGCCTTCGGGGTGGGGCCGCTGCTCTTTACCACGTTCCTAGGACCAAGCTTCTTGCAGCGCACCTCGTTCGAGCTGGACGGCAGCCCCGGCGAGCGCCAGCTCCGCTCTGGCCTCCTGGCCATGGCTGGCGCTGGAGCGAGCTTCTAACGCGCTCAAAACCGAATCATCGCGGCGCAGCCTGGCAGCGAGGCCTACTCGCTCACAGCACCGCTAAAGCTACGCGGGTCGTTCCGTCAACTACGCCGGTAGTCGCGCGGCGTCTCGCCCACCACCCGCCGGAAGGTGCGCATGAAGTTGGAGAGGTCGTTGAAGCCCACCGCGTAGGCGATTTCGGTCACCGACCGCTCGGTGTCGAGCAGCATCCGGGCGGCAAGGCGCACGCGCGCGCCGATCAGGAACTGATGCGGCGTCACGCCGGTGACGTGACGAAACACGCGCAAAAAGTGGAACGAGCTGAGGCCCGCGTCGGCAGCAAGCTCGCCGAGCGACAGCTCTCCCGTGCAGCCGGCCTCGATGCGCTCGATGGCGTCGTGCACACGCCCGGCGTGGCTCGGGTGGCGTGCCACCGGCGAGAGCGGCACGCCCAAAGCATGCGCGGCCACTGACTCGGCAACCAAACAACTCAGCTCGTCGAGATCGGGACCACCGCTGCGGCGAGCGCGCTCGAGCAGCACGGCCGCGCGCGGGAGCGGAGGTAGCGTGGGCGCCGAGGCGAGCAGGCGCGAACAGCAGAGGCCGGCGGCGCTGCTGACGTCAGTAAGCACGCCGGCGCTCAACGCGAGCGAGGTGCAGTCGTCGCCGCCGTCGTGCTCGTGCGAGCACTCGAACGTGGCGCCCTCGACTCCGAACAACAGCCAGCCAGGCCGTAGCTGATGGACCCGATTGGTTGCCGCCGCGCGATAGCGAAACGTGCCACGCCGCACCAGCGCCACGGCAAATTCACCGTGTATCTCGGGATACGGGCGATCGCGCCGACCGAGGGAACACGCCACGTCGACGAGCTGCGACTCTTTGCCGCAGCGGAGCTTCGTGACGGTCAGCGTACCCACCCTCCATCTATCCCCCTCCCGACGAGCTCGAGCAAGCGCAATATTCTCCAAGTTTGCTGGCCGCGGAGGTCCTAAGTCTCCGCGAGGAGGATTCGCCAATGTTCGATCACGTTTCGCTCAAGGTGCGCGATTTCAGCAAGAGCTTCGCCTTCTACCGCGCCGCGCTCGGGCCGCTCGGCTACGAGGCACAGGCGCTCGATGAAAGGGGCAAAAGCGTCGGCTTCGGCCCGCACCGCAACGTCGGACTGTGGCTCTCCGAAGGCACGCCGAGCCCCGCGGTGCACCTGGCCTTGCAGGCCCCAAACCGCGCGAGCGTCTCCGAGTTCCACGCCGCGGCATTGCGACACGGTGGCAAAGAAAACGGCGACCCCGGCCTTCGCCCCGACTACGCCAAGGACTATTTCGCCGCCTTCGTGCTCGACCCCGATGGCAACAACATCGAGGCGGTCGTGCACGAGGCCGAAAAGCCCGTCTACTACATCGGCGCGTACGACATCACCGACGCCGCGCAGTTCCAGAAATACCCGCCCGTCGTGCTCTCGCTCCTGCCCAAGTACGGCGGCCAGGTCCTCGCCTCCGACACCGCCGCGACCGTCGTCGAAGGCAACGCGCGAACCATGAACGCCATCATCCGCTTTCCCTCCAAAGAGGCCGCGCTCGGCCTCTACGACGACCCTGCCTACCAAGAGGCCAAACGCATCCGCCAAGCGTCGACCACGAACACCAGCATGGTGCTGGCAGCTCAGTTCAGACGCTGAGGTCAACGCTCGCCTGGGGGTCGAATCGAAGACTGCGCAACTCCGATTCCCGACGGCATCCGAAAGGGTCAGGAGACGCAATTGCCGGCGCTGCCGATCGAGATGCAGGGGCGGCGCTTGGGCGTTCACCGACACGTGCCGCGGGCAGGCCAGCACACCCGCGAGGTGCTTGGCGGGCTTGGCTACAGCCCAACGCAGATCAGCGCGCTCATCGAACAAGGCGTGGTAGGCGCCGAATAGGCCCGCCCTAACCCTGGCCGCTCGACCACTGAGACCACGCAGGTAGAACAGGGCCCCTCTACTTTTTTGGCAACCGCCGCTCCCCGCGGACCGATGGGGCGGCACAATGACCACAAATCGAGTCTGCGCTGCAGTTTTGGTAGGTTCGCTGGCCGCCCTCGCGGGTTGCTCCTCTGATTTAGCTCCCAGGGTCGCGGCGGACGGTGATGGGGACGCAATGAGCGGGGCGCCGGGAGGAGGCGCCCAAGCAAGCGCCGGTAGCGGTGGAACGGGCGGCGCGGTCGAAGACGAACCGTCCCCCGCAGGTGCCGCCGGCCAAGCCGAAACCGCCAACGAAGGCGGGACGGCGAGCACGGAGCCGATCGCGGATGGCACGCCTTGCACGACGGCAGACGATTGCGACGACGGCAAACCCTGCGACGGTCAGGAAGCCTGCATCCAGGGCTTCTGCGCCGCGGGCGAAGCTCCGTCGTGCGACCCCAATCTGGAATGCTCGGATAGCGAAGGCGGCGCCTGCGTGTTCGCTGATGAGTCTCCTTGGATCGTTTACCAAGCCGACGATGACACACCCGGGGTGCCCGAAGTGTACGCGGTCAAGCGCGGCCTGCTCGGCAAGATGACTCCGATCAAGCTGAACGACCCGCTCGACGCCGGCTGGGAAACCATCAGCGGAACTTGGTCCCCCGACCACCAGTTGTACACTTTCGTCGTCCGACAGAGGTCTCCTTATCAGGCCACTATGCAAACGGTTCGCTTTGGTCGCGGCCTGCCGGAAGAAGCCGTGACCATTCCGGGGGATTCGATTCAGTGGGCGCCGTCCGGTCGTGCCTTCGCCATGAGCGAAGCATCCGGCATCTCGATCTACGAGTACGCGACGGACGGCACCTTCAAGCGTGCCTTCACCTCGACGGCTCCCGACTACGAGGATAGCTACGGTGAGTGGACCTTCCGCGACGAATTCGTGTTCGCCAGGATGTCCAAGCTCACCCAGAAAGCGAGCATTCAGCTCGCGAAGTCCGACGGCACCAATTGGAACGCCTCGGCCTTGGCGCCAGTCATCGACAATTTGTGGTGGTTCGACGTAAGCCCAACTGGGACCGAGCTGGTCTACGAGTCGCAACCCTCGGGCTCGACCTACCGCCCAATCTATGTGATGGAAGCGCACTCTGGCAGCACGCCCAGGCCGCTCGCTCCCGCGGGTTACCACTCATTCAGTTGGTCGCAGGATGGCAGCAAGTTCCTGGTGCTCGAGAGGGATAGCGCCGGGTACACCAAGGCGTACCTGGGAACGGGCAGCGCCTACTCACGACAAATGACCCAAATCGCGCCGAGCGACATCATTTCTAGCGCTTCGTTCACACCTGACGGCAAGCAGGTCATCCTTTGGGAGCCGGCCAACGAATGGGCGCACGATGTGACACTGCTGGATCCCGCGAAAAACACCGCCTACAGCTACGACACGCTCGCGAGGAATGGGCTCAGGGACAGCGGACCCTTCTTTTCACAAGACCAGGATTTGGCTGTCATTCCGGAGCGCGACTACGACAACACGGAAATACGCCTGTCGCTGTTCAGCCTCAGTGGCCGACATTCGCGGGATCGCTTCGACTCGATCCCGCCGGACAACGAATACCGGGATGTGCGAATCAGCGCGCACAACGAATTCGTGGCGTACACCAAGGGCGTATACCCAAACTACGACGGAGCCTACGTCGACCTTCGCTACAACACGGCCGGCGACCCCAAACCGGTGCGCTTGCCCGGCGAAGGTACGCTGTACTCCTTCAACTTCGATTCGAGCGGCACCGCCCTCTACTACATCCGCGAGCTGGAGAACGGCGCGCGCGATTGCTACTACCTCGATCTGTCTCGGCAGGTGGCGCAGGCACCGGTAAAGGTCAACCGCGACGGTCGCACGAACCAGTGCAGCGCTCAGCCGTTGACGCCGTAGACCTGCAGTGCCCGTTTCAGTCCCGCGCCAGATCGATTCTGGCGGGCGCGCAAATGGGCTTTCGACGGGGGCGGCGGCGCGCGCGACGAAGGGGCTGGACACATTGGCTTGCTCCCTGTTGTCTTGTCCATTGCTCTTGCGTTCGCGGCGTTCGCTCATCTGGCTCGTTCTGGTCGTGTTCGGCTGTGGGTCGCGGACCGGGCTCAGCGTCTTCGAACGTGCGTCGAGCGGTGTGGGCGAGTCGACGGATGGTCAACCTTCGCTTGGCGGTAGCTCAGCTCCGGGCGGAAACGCCACCGGTGGCGCGGGTGGTAGGCCCATTGGCGGCGGCGTGGCTGGTAGGCCGACTGGCGGCGGCGCGGGCAGCGCTCACGGTGGCGTTGCCGGCACCTCGGGCGGCGGCGCGGCGGGCATTGCCGGGGGCGGTGCCTTGGCAGGAGAACCCAACGCCGGCGGCACCGGCGAAGGAGGCAGCGGCGGCGAGCCTCCGCACACACCGCTACCCGTCGAGCTGGCCCTGGGCGCCTTCACCACTTGCGTCCGCTTCGACGACGGCAGCATGCGTTGCTGGGGAACCCGCTCGTACATCGGCTCCGGACACAACGAAACGATCGGTGACGACGAAACGCCGGACGTGCTGCCTCCCGTCGAGATCGGCGACCGTGTCAGCCAGATTTCGAACAGTTGGTATCACACCTGCGCCGTGCTCGAGTCGGGCAAGGTGCGCTGCTTCGGTGACGGCCATTACGGCATGTTGGGCTACGGAAACACCGAGACCATCGGAGACGATGAAGCGCCAGCTTCGGCCGGTGACGTGATCGTAGGCGGCAAGGTACGCCAAGTCTCGGTCGGCGCGGAACACACCTGCGCGCTGCTCGAAAACGGCAAGCTCCGCTGCTGGGGCCGCAACCACGACTTTCAGCTCGGTTTCGCTGATGGTGACAACATTGGCGACGACGAGAGCCCCGCTTCGGCGGGCTTCGTCGAGGTGGGTGCCCCCGTTCTTCAAGTAGCAGCCAGCGTCTTTCATACGTGCGCGCTCATCGAAGGCAACGACGTGCGCTGCTGGGGCACGGGCGGCAGGCTCGGCTACGGCAACAACGAAACCATCGGCGACGACGAGACCATTGGGTCGGCCGGCAACGTCGACATCGGTGGCAAGGTGGTACAACTTGCAGCCGGCATGCAGCACACCTGCGCCCTCCTCGACACCGGCAGCGTTCGCTGCTGGGGCCTCGCCGACGAAGGTCGTCTCGGCTATGGCAACTCCGAAAACATCGGAGACGACGAGACCCCCGCCGACGCCGGCGACGTCGACATCGGCGGCAAGGTCGTCCAGATTGCGGCGGACGCTTATGGCACGTGCGCGCTCCTGGAGAGCGGCAGTGTGCGCTGCTGGGGCTCGGGCCAATTCGGCGAGCTCGGCTACGGCAACACCGAAGACATCGGCGACGACGAGACGCCCGCCGATGCCGGCGACGTCCCACTCGGTGCCAAAGCCACCTACATCGACGTCGGCTTCCTCCACGCTTGCGCCATTCTCGACACCGGCGCCGTACGCTGCTGGGGCCGCGCCGCCCCGGGTTGCCTCGGCTACGGCAACGTCGAAGACATAGGCGACGATGAAACGCCCGCCTCCGTCGGCGACGTCAAGCTGCAGTAGCTCCGCGCGGGGGCGCGAGCCGACACTTCGCGAAGGCGCGTCTTCTCTCTTAGCATTTGCGCTCGCGAGGACGCTTGAGGTCGTGGTGAGAAACAGATACGGTGAAAGCCTCTTGGGTGCCGTGGAGGGCAGCGTGGTGAATCATCGTGTAGTGTGGAGGCGCATCGACCTCTGTTGGTCGTTGGGCGTGATTGCGGTCCTGCTCGGCGCCTGCCAGGGACCGAGTGAACCAGGCTCGAAGACGACCGAAGGTGAAACGAGCCCCGCGCCGACGACGCAGCGGCTAGCCCCCAACGCCGGCGTGGTCCCGATCACTCGGGCCCAACGTGTCGCAGCGCTCCGCGAGTCCCTGGCGCAGCCGCTCAGCCGCTCGGTCGAGGGATTGACCATCGAGACGTTGCCGAACGGCAAGCAAGGCGTGCACCTCCAAGGTCGCTTCGGCCACGCCACGATGCTGCGAATCAAGCCGGACGGCACTCGGGAGCGCGGATGCTTCGACAACGTCGAGCGCGCGGTCGAATTCGCCACGCGGGACGAGGCGCAGCGATGAGAAGGTCCTGTTTCGCAGCGGGGCTCGTCTTGGCCGCGCTGGGGCTCTCGACGGGGAGCGCCGAGGCGGCTGCGAAGTTCGTCATCCAAGCGGGCACCGGGTTCGACGACCCCACCCCCATCACCCCGGTGGGTGGCAACTCCGGCACCACCATCGGCGAGCAGCGCATGAACGCCTTCAAGTACGCGCTCGATATCTGGGGAGAAGTCATCACGAGCGATGTCCCAATCGTCGTGGACATCTCGTTCGCTCCGCTCGATGCGTGCGATGGCGCTACCGTCGTCCTCGGTCAGGCGGCCGCAACCACCATGGCGCAGGCCGACAACCCCGTGGTCGGCAACGGCACGACCTGGCACCCGATCGGGCTCGCGAACTCGCTGGAGGGCACGGACCTCTATCCCAACGCTCCGGATATCGTCGCCCAATTCAATTCGTCGCTGGACGAGAACTGCGTGCCCGGCCTCAAGTGGTACTACGGCTACGATGGCAAAGCCGGCACGGACGAAGACTTCGTCGCGGTCATCTTGCACGAGATCGGCCATGGCCTCGGCTTCGCGAGCACCAGCGACGAAACGGGCCAATTCTTGGCGGGCAGCCCCGACGTCTTCGCGCGGTTTCAATACGACCTCAGCGCTCAGAAGCGCTGGGATGAGATGACGGCGAATGAACGCGCTATCTCCGCCATCAACCCGCGTGGGCTCGTCTGGTCTGGCCCGAACGTGAAGCGCGAAGCGGCGAAGTTTCTGGCCACCGGAAACCCGACGTTGACGGTGACGCCGGCCGTCGCAGGCCTGAGCGGTCGTCTCAGCGAGCAAAACATCGGACCGCGCCTGCCCGCAGCCGGCTTGACCGGAACCTTGGTCGTCGCCAGCCCCGCCGACGGCTGCCACCGACCCGCGAACGCCGCGCAGGTCGCCGGCAACATCGTGTTGGTCGACCCCGCTGCGGGGGGAGGGCTGTGCTCACAGATGCAAGCGCAGGTGTTCATGGAGGGTGCCGGCGCCAAGGCCGTGCTCGCCGTCGACCTGGACGGGTCCGATCCGCCTATTCCCGTCTACGGCGAGTACGGACCCGAATTCCCGAGTCCTCAGAAGGCGCCGATCTTTTCGGTGACGGTCGCTGACGGCGAGCTGCTGGCCAAGGCTTCTGGAAGAAGCGTGACCCTGAGTCCGACTGCGAACCAGCTCGTGGGCGCCGACGCGAGCGGGGAGCCGTACCTGTTCGCCATCAATCCCTATCAGGGCGGCTCGAGTGTTTCTCACTGGGATACTTACGCCCGTCACAACCTCTTGATGGAGCCCGCGAGCTCACCCGACCTCGAAGGCACGGATATCACGCGCTTCTTGATGCAGGACATCGGCTGGGGCATCTGCGGTGACGGCTCGAAGCAGGGCGAGGAAGGTTGCGACGACGGCAACGCGGTCGATGAAGACGGCTGTTCTTCATACTGCATGCCCGAGGTGTGCGGCGACGGTAAGGTGAACCAGAAGTCCGAGCAATGCGACGACGGCAACACCGATGCCAACGACGGCTGCAGCCCGACCTGCAAGGACGAGGTGTGCGGTGACGGCACCGTCAATCAAGCCTCCGAGAAGTGCGACGACGGAAACGAGGTCGACGGCGACGGCTGCTCGAAGACGTGCACGGTCGAGGTGTGTGGCGATGGGAAGAAGAACCTGAGCGCGGAGCAGTGCGACGACGGCAACACCAAACCAGGCGATGGCTGCGAGCCGGATTGCACCGTCACCCCCAACGTGGGAACGGGCGGGGGTGCCAACGCCGGCAGCACCAGCGGCGGCAGCGCCAGCGGCAACCCCAGCGGCGGCGGGGACCCTAGCGCGGGCAGCGGCGGCGCCGGCGGCAGCGGCAGCAGTGGCGCCGCTAGCGTTCCCAAAAAGAACGACAGCGGGTGCCTGTGTCAGGCGCCTGGTGGCAGCGCGCCTCCTGCGGCGCCGCTCGCTTGGCTCGTCGGGGCGGTTGCCCTGCTGGGTGCGCGCCGGCGCAACTTCAGGCGCGCGCCCCGCGGCCCATTCCTTCGCGTTCCACAGGTGTAGACCCCGGCACGGTTGCCGTCTCCACGAAAATTACCGCGCTAGCCACCGCAGTCTTCGGCGCAGTTACATTTGTTCTCTACGAGAAACTCGCAGGTTCCATCACCACACGCCGCGCAGAGCGGCAGAGCGGCAGAGCTTGCGGCGCAGCCGCCGTCGGCCGCGACGTCGGGGCAAACCGGCGCAAGGCCCGCGCAACAAGAGACTTGGCTTGCGTCGCTGCCGACGGCACCGCACTCGGGTATGTAGCTCGACCGTTCGCGACAAACTGCCCGGCCACTGCAGTCAGTGACGAGCGCGCACTGGGAGCTCGGACAAGTGGCGGCGTCAAACGAATCGCAGCGCTTGTTGACGCAGCAAATGGCGCAACCGCCCTGGCCCTCTCCCCCCCGCGGCTGGGTAGTACAACATTGAAACTGGCAGAAATTTTCGGGGCAGTCAGCTGCCGCCTCACAATCGAAGAAAGGCGACTCTGGGTCTGTGTCGGCCGGCGCCCCGCCCTCCGCGACATCGAAGACTCGCGCACGCCAGATCCCGTCGCGCGTACAGAGCGAGCTCGTGTACGGGCCATAGCCGCAAGTCAAACCCTTGGTCGGGCAAGCGGAGCCGTCAGTCGGTTCCAAACGCGGGCAGGTCGAGTCGCTGCTGTCAGTGCTGGCAATGGGCGCCGGGGCATTGCCGCCGCTCGACGAGCACCCGACCGCGAGCCAAACACCGAGCACGCTGAACGGCACCCGTCCTCCGAGTCTCCCGCGATCGATCATCTGCGCCTCCCCCACGAGGGTAGCACTTGGCGACTGCGCGCCCACCCGCGGAACTTGAGGGTGAGCTACTTTCGACAGCAGTAAAGCGACTTGCCGTCGTACGGCGTCGCTTCACCGCAGGTCAGAGACGGATCGTCGTCGCTCGGCGTATCGGTGCCGGTGCAAGAATATCCGCTCGTGTCGCCGCAATCCAACGTCGGATCGGCCGCGCACGTCTTGGGGTCCGCGGGATCGCGCACGCTGCAGCAGAAGAGCGTGGCGCCGATGGATTCACTGCCCGGCCCGCACCGAATGCGATCGTCGGTGTCCCAAGGCTTGGCGGTTCCAGTGCACGAAAAGGCGTACTCCGGACAGCCAGAGACCGTGGTGCTGTGCGTGCAAGAGGGAGAAGTGTAGGCGCCGCAGCAGTACGTGGTCTCGCTGCCGCGCGACTTGCCCGGCTCGCAAAGCACGGTGTTCGCCTGCGCGGGCGTATCGACTCCGCTGCAGGAATAGCCGGACGTGCCGCCCGTGCAGGTAACGGTGGCATCCGTTTGGCAGGTGCTCGCACCTGCCCCGAGGGTGCAGCACGCCGACCCGCCAGTGAAGATGTTCGGGCACGAGAGAGAGGAGTCCAATTTTTCGGGCGAGTCGACGCCCAAACAAAGGTAACCGGCTCCGTTCGCGCCGCAGCCGACGACAGGATCCGCTTCGCACAGGGGTTTGGCGGGAGCGCCGGGCTTTTTGTCATTCGTACAAAACCCGCTGAAGCTCCCCGCAATGTCGATCGGGCTCGTGGTGCCGTCGGCCGCCACGTTCGTGCCGTGCTGAATCGCGTTGGCGACGAAGAAAGCGACGTCGCCTTCGAGCTTGAGCGTGTACGAGGTGACCTCGAAAGAGCCACACATCTGGCCGCTCACCGCAGTCGCGGTCGTGCCGGAGACCGTCCAGCGAAGGGTGCACGAAGTCGTGTTGATCATCGACGTGGACGAAAGCGATCCGTCGGCGTTGAGCGAGAACACCATGGGGGTGGACGCCGTGAACCCGCTGTTGGTTGTGTACGGACAAGTCCAAGGAACCAAAAAGGGGTTGCCGCTGCCGCTAGTCGCGTTTCCCGCCGTCGCGTTTCCGGCCGTCCCGCTTCCGGCCGTCCCGCTTCCGGCCGTCCCGCTTCCGCCCGTCCCGTTCACGCCCTTGTCGTCAGTCTTCGTTCCGCACGAGACAGCGCTCATGATGGCAAAAACCAAACAAACACCCCGCAGCGCGATCCCTTTTGAGTCCAACCCTCGCATATTGCGCTCAGGCTACCAAATAACGGAGCCACACGGAAAGGCGCTCGACGTAGGCAGCTGCTATTCTTCGCGAGATGGGCAAGGTGGGATACGTCTTGGTGCTGGCCGTTGCGGCCTGCGGCGGCCATGCGAGCTCGGGTGGCAAGAATGGTACGGGGGACGAGGGTGACTCCGGCGCGCCACCGGCGTGCGTTGCGGACGGCACGGTTGCGGCTCCGGGGTCTCCGGTGAGCGGAAGCGTTGTTGGCGCCGAGCTCCGCGCCGCGCTCTGCGCCGGAGGAGGGACAGCGTTCGTGGAGATCACCCCAGGCGCGCTTTCCGTACCGAGCCAAACTGTGTTCATCCTGGACCCGACGACCAACGGAGACCCGCGGACCCGTTTCAACATCCAGTTGCCGAAGCAAGCCCTTTCAGGCGGCCTGGTCGCTCTCTTGGGCATGTCCGGGCCTGCGCCGGGCACGTACTCGAGCGACAGCGGCTGCGGCTCGCTCGGGTTGTGCGTCACGCTGCCGCTCCCGGCGAACCTCGTCTGCACTGGCTCTGACGCGTGTTCCCCAGGCTGTGCCCTCCAAGGGCCCGTCTCTGGCCCCACTTGTCAGCCATTCATGCCGCAGGTCTGCTACGGCTCGTCGGCGGCTCGCGACTGCGTAGGAGGGACCGACGTCCCGCGCGGCTCGTGGTCGCTGACTCTGACCTCAGTGGACGCGTATGCCCAAGACACGAACGCCCCCCTCGAGAAATTGGTCGCGCACGGCACGCTGACCGCCGAGCTGTTGAACGACGACGACGACTCGGCGCAACTCTCGGTTGCGTTCTGATCGTTCCCGCGCGCAAGCCCTCGAAGGTAGAATTCCGTGGCATGATGCGGCCGTGCAGTGGCTGATTTTGGGGTTGCTCTGGATCGCGGGGTGCGCGGCGCCAAGTGAGCGCTTGCCGCTGCCCGTCTCGCCCGCGCCAAAGGAGTCGCCGAAGCCGAAGCCCACTTCCGCCAGCGCGCCCAGCCCGGTCTTCGTGTTGCCCACCAGCTTCAGTCCTTCAGGCAACTCCGTCGTCTATTGGGATGAACATCAGGTCGCGACGGTCGTTTCGCTCGCCGATTGCCACGTGATAGCCAAGGTCGCGGAGCGTCCCGAGCACGTCGTTCCGTCCGGCAGCGGATACGACGTCGCCGCTTCGCTGCCGAGTGATGGCGAGCTCGTCTTCATCTACCCCAACCCCGATACAGAAGGCTTCGCTGAACGCCGCGCCCTCCCGAGTGGAGCCGTCTTGGGCGGCGGCCCCGCATACGAGCGGTTCTCGACCCCGCTCGGTACCGCCTATTTCGACGTGCGGCGCGGAGAGGAGTCATTACTGCCAGCGCGCGCGGAGCTCGTGCTCCCCGAGTCCGGGGCCACGCCCCGTCGCATCAACCTGCTGCCCAAGTTCGGGGGCCTCGAATGGCTGCGGCTGTCCGTGCTGGGCACGGTGGGCAACACGCTCGTCGTGCACCTCGAGGGCGCGATCGGCGCGATGAGCGTGCAGCGCGTCGGTACCATCGACCTAAAATCGGGCGCCGTCCAGGTAGCCCCGACCCTCGTCGCGACCACGGGGGCCGTGGCATTCGCCAAGAACCGCGTGGCGCTCGTTCAAGAGGACGACAGCCCCGTCTTCGTGTACGAGCTCCCGAGCCTGCGCCGGCTGAGCGTAACGCGAGAGGCGGGCTTCACCGAGCAGCGCTACGAGGACTTCACTCTCGGGCAGCCTTACTCTTGCGTGGCCCTATCGCCCGACGCTCACGTCGTAGCTGCTTATCGCGACGACGACGCCGGCCTGCGCTGGTTCGACGCCGCATCCGGCAGGCGGCTGGGCAAGCTCGAAGTACCTCGCCTCGACTCTCCGGAGTTTTGCCGGCTGTCTTTTACGGCCGACGGCCGCAAGTTGGCGCTGGCCACCGACAAAAGCAGCGTGCTCGTAGCGTCGGTCGAAAACGCGAAAGTGCTGTTTTCATTCGCCTGGGGCGGTTGCGCGTACGACAGCCACGAAGCGCACTGCGACGGCCGCTCGGTCCTCTCCGCCGACGCGCGCTTCTTCGCGGCGATCGAGCCCGGGAAACAAGAAGACAGGGCTCACTTCGTCGACATCGAGAGCGGCGAGGCTCACGACTTGGGCCCCGTACCGAGCCCCGAGCTAGAGTTCGATCCGACCAGCAGATACCTGGTGCTGGCCGGCCGCGTCTGGAGCACGTCGCCTCTCCGCAGTCTGTGCACGCTGCCCTGACGCGGTTAGCGGCGTTTTGCCCAACGGCGCTCATGGGTGGCGCGGTTCGATAAAATGGCGTGCGCGCCGTCGGGGCTCATGGCCGCGACCGAGTAGCCCTCGGGCACGAGCGCACGGGCGCGTTGGGTCGCTAGGTCCAAAACGATATCCGGGAGGGGTGCTCCACCATTCGGAACGTAAGCGAAGAGGGCGACGTGATGCGGGCCGAGCCAGCTCGGGCGGCTGTAAAACCAGCGATCGACGACATAGTGCCGGTCATTGGTGGTGCGAACGCGCGTCTTCCAGTCGTCAGCTTCGATGCGGAACTGAGCGTCCGGCGAGCCGTAACTAGGTGGCTCGCTGGGTGAGAGCGCAGAGAGAGCAAGGTCGAGCCGCCACCAGACCTCGCCGGTCAGGGCGGCGGGGCTGCCAATGATCAGGTCCTCGTTCTTGCCCCGCTTGCCGGTGTAGATGAGGAGCGCTTTGGTGGAGGTGTCGATCTCGAACGGATCGAGCGCGGCGGGTGTGCGGTAGCTGACGCGCCCAGTTCGAGCATCCACGATCAGGACGCGGCGACAAAGGCGCTGACGGATCGGACCCTGGCCGCGGCCCGTGAGCTCATCTTGCGCTTGCCAGCTGCAATCGGGCGTGTCGGCCAGCAGCGCGAGCGACTGCCCGTCTCCCGTCCACTCGAACGGATGCATCGCGAGTTTTAGCGCTGGCGTCGTGCGTAGCAGGCGCCGGTTGCCCTTTGCCCTGCTCCACACGTAGAGGTCCCCCCATGGGTACCTCTCACCGGTTTTTGGCAAGAACGCCAGCAGCGCCACGCTCTCGCCCTCCGGATCGGACGTGAGCCAGCGCCAGCGTGTCGGCAGCGAAAACAACTCTACCGGCTTGTCCGCCCACAGGGGCCAGAAGTGCGCGCTGCTGTGATGGTCGTCGGTGCGCTCCATCAGGTAGCCGTCCTTGAAGACCTCGAACGACCCGTCCGCTTCGCCGGAGAGCGGCGGCAGCGCCTCGTCGATCGCGAACCAGGGCTCGCCCTGCAGATCGGCGGTGCCGAACGTCAATTCCTCTTGGTTCTCTTGCGGCGGAGGCGGCGTGGAAGGCGGAGGCGGAGGCGGCGCGGGCGCGTCCGGTGCCGACAGCGCGAGCGGCGTCGGAGCCGGTGCGGGCGCGGGTGCGGGTGGAAGAGGCGCGGGAGCGACGTTCGAGCCACACGCAACGACCAGTGCTAGCGCGAGGAACGACCTCTTGTGCATGCCCCAACTGAAGAGCTCCGCCTGGCCCTCGTTGCCTGCGATTGCCGACACGACCGCCCTCGCCATCAGCCACCTATAGCCGCGAAAGGGGCGCGTTGGCCATCAGGTACGCCTCCCCCCGCCCTGCACAAGCGCCACAACCTAACCAGCCGATGAGCAGCGCACGCATGTGCGACTGCCACAACCTCAGCGAACCGCCGCGAATAGCCCGGCGTTGGCTCGAGTGCTAGATTCGAAGGTCGACCATGACGCCCCTCATCTCCTCCGCAGCTGTGGCGTCCAAGGCACCGTCGGCGGCTTCGGGCGCGACGCAAAAAGCTCGCCAGCGGCGAGCGCTTGCGCTGGTTCTTGCGCTCGCGGGGTGCGGCGGGCGCTCGAGCCTGCTCGAACATTTGCCGAGTGAGGGCCTGGATGCGTCGGGCGCGGGAGGCCGCGCCATGGGCGGCAAAGGCGGCACCGAGTCACGCGGCGGCACCGTCTCCACCGGCGGCAAGTCGGGCAGCGCGGGCACGCTCAACAGCGCGGGCGGCGGCGCGGGCGCGGGCGGCGGCCAAGCAGGGGCGCCCGGAATGTGCTCTCTCGCCATCGGCGACTGCGCGACGCCGAACGAGCCGGCGTGTAAGGCGAGCCGCTCGCCGTGCGTGGGGAGCATCGCTTCCTACGAGCTCTTCAAAAGCGATGGCTATTCTGTCGTCAACGACGTTGCCGCGAGTCCAGACGGTCGCGTTGCCGTAACCGGTTATCATTTCGGGGAGACGTACTTCGGCACGCACTACTACACGACCGACGCGAGCCCGGACGGCCGTCGACAACGGGCGTACGTGGCATCGTTCGACGCTGAGCCGAATGTAAAATGGGTCTATCAGGATGCCGTGCCGGAGCAGAGCCTTGGGGTCAGCCTTGCGTTCGCCGCAAACGGGGACGCGCTCATTCAGACTCGGCACGTTGTTCCGAGCACGACGGGCGCGGGCCTGCTTCGCTTGAACGCGGGCGGACAAGAGCTGTGGCGCAAAGATTGGGGCACTTCCAACGTCGTGCCGGTTGCCGTCGCCGTGGACAAGAACGGGCGCATCTGGTCGAGCGGCAACGTCTACGGCCAGCTCGGCTATCCCGGCGGCAGTCTCGATGCTCCGACGTCTCAGCAAGGCTACTTGCTACAAACGGAGGACAACGGTACCCTGCTTCAAGCGTTTACCATCACCCCGCCGACCTACCAAACCACCAACGTGACGGACCTGCAGGTGGATGACGAAGGCTCGGTCATCGTCATCGGCACGGGTGAAACCGTTGGTCTCCGATCTGCGAGCTTTCTGCAGAAATTCTTGCCGAGCGGCGAGCCCGCGGCGCAGAAGAATTTCGACGAAGCACTGACGCTCAGCAGCGTCGTCGTGGACCGTTCCCTACGCATCACCATCGTGGGCTCGTTCAAGGGCACCTTCGTCAACGAAGGTACGCGCTTCCAAGCCGATCCCGAAGACCTGTTCATCGCGCAATACTCGAGCGACGGAGAGCTCCTTTGGCAAAAGACCTACTCCGGTCAGCTCCACGCCACGGCCGCGACGGTCGACGCTTTTGGCAACCTCATCGTCGCCGGCTTCGGGTCGAAGCTCGTTTTCGATGCTCGAACCCTCGTATCCGAGCACGACACCAGAACCGCCGCCTTCGTGCTCAAGCTCCGTCCGAACGGCTCGGAGGTTTCGGCGCAAAAGGTCGACGGCGGCGCGACGTTCGACGGAGCCGCGACCGATGCCTCAGGACGCATCTGGCTCGTCGGCAAGCTCGAGGCCAGCGCGTGGCTAGGCCAAGACGTCCTGAGCAGCCCGAGCTCCTACGGGTTGCTCGTGCGCCTCAATCCGTAGCACCGGGCCGAGAACCGCGATGTTGGGACCTTTGCCGTCGCTGGCACGCGTTCCGGCCGCCCTCTGCTCGCACCCGAATGACTTCTCATGCGAAGTCATTTCGGCGACGGAGCGAGGGACGAAACGTGAAGGCGCTTCACCGATGAAACCGCCTCCCCGCCTTACGGTGAGATCTCGATCGTAGGAGGTGGCCTGGAGCCGCAAAAGAAGCTTCTGCGATTCGGGGTGTTATGCAAGTCTCCGCTCCGCCATGCGCGACACCTTCGGCGGCGAATTCAGCGCCACGACCGCCATCGCCTTTGCGATAGGCGGCATCGCAGCGCTCTTCCTCGCGACCGCGCTCGCGCTGGGCGGCTACGGTCGTCCAGGCCGGCACACGCCGCCGCGCAACACGGGAGCGCCAAGCCCCAGCGCGACGAGCAGCGCTCAGCCCGGAGCCGAAGTCGAGTACCTGCTCGACGTCGCCGAGCCCGCCGCCAGCGGCCGCTGAGCTGCTGTCCGCGCCTGCGGCGGGTGCGAGCGCTGCGGCCTCGGGCGAGCCTCCCGCCTGCTCGAGTCTCCCGTACCCGATGCCGTACGTTGGCAAACCGTGCGCGGCCAACGCGGCGCCGTGTGGCTGTCGCGACGACGACGTGGCCGAGTGCCAGCCGCTGCTAGTGTGCGCGGCGGGCAAGTACGCGGAGCAAGCGTCAAACTGTGAGCCGCCGGCGCCGATATCGGCAGCGCTTGCACGGGGACCCAAGTTTGCGGCGACGCTTGTTTCAACCAGTACTCGCGGGCATGCGTCGACGGCCAGTGGCAACGCGCGCGCCCGGTCCGCGAATGCCTCTGAAACCTGCGGTAATCCGCCTAAAAATCGAGGTTCACCTCGACGCTGTCTGATGCGTCGGCTTCGTTGACGAGGATCGCGTTCAGGTGGCCGTGAGTCTTGAAGTTGATGAGCGTCTCGGCGATCGGTTGAGAACAAACCGATGTCAATTCCAGCTGCCATTCACCTGCACCGGCGGCGCCGCTGGGGAAGCAAGGCGTCTCGCGCCAAGCGCGGTATCGACGCTTGGGGAGCGCAGGCTGGCAGATCCCAGCCTCGCCAACGCCTTCGCACTGGGGCCCACAGGGCCCAAACTTGGATGGACACGCGACTCCGGGGGGGATGGGGAAGGCCATCTCGAAAACGAATGCGCCACAACCCTGCGACCGATAGCTGCCAACTTCCGCCGCCGTCGCGCCGGCCCAACCTGAAAACGAAGCTGTCACCACGTCGGACGGCTTGGCAAACGCGAATTCGTCGACGGGTTTGCCCGCTGCATCGTAACCGGGACCGAACGATTGCGCATAGGTGCGCGAAGCGGGCGCATCAGGGCCAATAAAAGTAGTTTCGAGGCCTGTCTGGCTGAGCACCGCGTCGACGCCGGCACCGCGGATGGTACCGGTCACGGGCAATGATGAGCCGCCTGCGGTCTGGCCCGCGCAGGGGCTGGGCATGCCCGCGTCCGCTGCCATCGCACCGCCGGCCGCTGCCATCGCACCGCCGGCCGCTGCCATCGTACCGCTGTCCGGTACCATCCCGCCGCTGTTCGTCCCCGATTCACTACCGGTTGCACCGTCGCGCGTGTTCGATTCTCTCGACCGTCCCCCGCAGGCATTGGTCAAAGCCGCGACGAGAGACAAAGCACACGCGACGCGCCATCTCGCGCCGCCCCGCACGCCCAAGCTGAGCTTCGCACCCGGACTCAGCTTTGTACCACCCACCGTCATGAGCGGAACCTACCACGCCGAGGCTCCGCGCGGGGCCTACGGCGGGTCGCCCCAGATACGGACCCCGTCCTTGAACAGCCCGACCTTCGTGCTGGTCTGGTAGGTGGCGGAGGCGTTGTACGAGTAGTCGTCGGATTGAGTGAACGCCTTGCCGTCGGTCAGGCAGAACCCGTTCTGAAGAACGAAGTTGCCGCCGGGGGCTAGCGGCTTTGCCGCATCCGTAAAGCGGAGCTCGACGTAGCGATTGGCGCCGGGGCGCTGTGGCATGAGGTCGGCGAAGAGCGGAGGCGCTACTTGATTGCAATCACCCGTGTTCACCCAATAGCAGCCATAGCTCTCTGCACCTTGCCCCGCGCCCTTCGTGTAGTAATAGCGAATCGACAGAGCTTTCAGCTCCACCGGGTTGGCTCCCTCGTTCACTAGGTTGAAGCAGGGCTGAATGCAGACCGACATGTCGTCGCGATTGCCAGCTTGTAGCTCGACACGAACCGTACTGACGCAACGTTTGTTGTCGCATTTGCCCGTCGCACAGTCGGCGTCGGCCGCGCAAGCCCGATCGAGCTGACACAGCTTGCAGCCCTGGCCGCAGTCGACGTCGCTCTCGCTGCCGTTCTTGACGCTGTCGTCGCAGCGAGCGGGCGCGCACGCTTCCGCCTTGCAGACCCCGCTCGCACAGTCCGTACCGACGGTGCATTCGGGTCCAGTGGCGCAGGGCGGACAGCGACCGCCGCAGTCGGTAGCCGTTTCATCCCCGTTCTGCACGAAATCGGTACAAGTAGGGGCGGCGCAGACCTGTTGCAGGCACACGCCGCTCTGGCAATTGGCGCCAACCCAGCACGCCGCCCCCAGCGCGCAGGCCGGGCAACCCGAGCCGCCACAATCCACATCGGTCTCTGACTGATTGCTCAGCCCGTCGCTACAACTGGGCGAGGCGCAAGCACCGGCAGTGCAAACGCCGCTCATGCAGTCCGCAGGCACTCGGCAAGCGGCGCCGCCAACGCAAGCGCCACACGTGCTGCCTCCGCAGTCGATGTCGGTCTCGCCCGGGTCGAGCCGCTCGTTGCGGCAAGACTCGTTGGCGCAACGTGCAGCCGAGCAAATGCGCGTGCTGCAATCCGGATCGGCGCCGCAGCTCGACCCAATCTGGCACGGCGGACAGCTAGGACCGCCGCAGTCCAGGTCCGACTCATTTCCGTTTCGGAGCCCGTCGCTACAGGACGCCACCTCACACACACCGGCCTGACAACGAAAGCTGTTACAATCCTCGTCGAAATTGCAGCGGTTGCCGCTCGAGCAGCGGCCCGGAGTGCAAGCTTCGCCGCAGTCCAGGTCCGACTCGCGACCGTTTCTGACGCCGTCCGTGCAGCTCGGCGCCGCACACGTGCCCGCGAGGCACACACCTGACGCGCAATCGGCTGGCATCATGCATTTCTGGCCGGTGCCGCACGCCGCGCAAGGCCCACCACAATCATAGTCGACCTCCCCTTCGTCCTTCTGCCCGTTCACGCACAGCGCTTGCGCTGAAGACTCAGTCGCGGTGTGGTACTCGGGAAAGGAGCAACCGGACCAGCACAGAGCGACCGTCGAAAGCAGCGCGACCAGGAAGGTGCGCAGGGACGAAGACCACGAATGGTACAAACTCCTAATGTAGCTTTGCTCTGACGGTCGCGCCAAAGGTCGACGGTGTCGCACCTTGTCGCCAAGCGTGCTCGCAGGTGTTCTGCTTGTCGTCCCAATCGTAGACGTACTCGTCCGGCGGGCTCAAAACGAGCCGCATGATAGGTTTCGCAAATGTTGCAGCTTCCATCCGACCTCGCTCAGCAGGTCACGACTGCCTTGGCTGAGGACATCGGCGACGGTGATATCACCGCTCAACTGGTCCCCGCCGCCCAGCGCGTCACAGGTCAAGTCATCACCCGCGAGGAGGCGACCTTGTGCGGCCGCCCTTGGGTGACCGAGGTATTCCGTCAGCTGGATCCAGCTGTTCAATTGACCTGGCACGCGGACGAAGGCGATCGCGTTGCTGCGAATCAAGCTCTGTTCGAGATCGCCGGCCTGGCCCGGCCCGTTCTCACGGGTGAGCGCACTGCGCTCAACTTCCTCCAGCTCCTTTCCGCAACCGCGACCGCCACTCGCCGCTATGTCGATGCGATCGTGGGCACCCGCTGCGCAATTCTGGATACGCGAAAGACGATCCCAGGCCTGCGGACGGCGCAAAAGTACGCGGTTGTGTGCGGCGGCGGGCAGAACTACCGCATCGGGCTCTTCGACCAGATGCTGATCAAGGAAAACCACATCGCCGCCGCCGGCTCCCTGACGGCCGCCGTGGCAGCAGCCCGCAGCGCCGCCGGCTCACGCAAAGTCCAAGTGGACGTGGAAGTGGAAACGATGGACGAATTCGAAGAGGCGCTACGCGCCGGCCCGGACATCATCATGCTCGACGAATTCAGCCTGCCCGACACGAAAGCCGCGGTAGCCCTGAACGACTCCCAAGGCCATCGCGCCAAAATCGAAGCATCGGGCAGCGTAACGCTCGAGACCGTCCGCAGCGTCGCCGAAACCGGCGTCGACTACATCTCAATCGGTAGCATCACCAAACACATCCGCGCGGTGGAGCTGTCGATGCGGTTGGCGTTCGCCTCTTAGGTAACGGCCGGCGCCGCTACGGTGTCCCGCCGCACGATCCCTCGACGCAGTGAGGGATCAGGGCCGCGTCGCATTGAGCGCAGCCGGTGATGCCGCAATCGTCCAGGTTGTCTTGAATCGTTTTCCAGCGCGCGGACGCGGCCGCGGTGCGGCTAACTTGCGCCTGCCCACAGATGCCATGCGCGTAGGTATGGCAGCCCGTGGAAACGACTTCGCAGTCAGCGTCGCTCTCACACGCGAGGTTGGCGGGCTCGTCCAAGAACTTCTGACCTTCGGCGATCTCGTCGCTGCAGTCCCCGGTGCAGCCGCCCACCAGCAAACCCAACGCCACACCGGCGCCCAGCACCCTCCACGCGCCTCGTCCCACCTCGCCCCAAATCTTGCTTCGCATCACTACCTCCGCGTCGGTTCTAGCACGGCCGCGAGCACGGGTCGGCCGCAAGCCCGCGCCGACCGCAAGACTCCGCCGCTACGCCCTGGGGAGGAGTTCATCCGGTTACGGCCCGATTGGCTGAGCTCTCCGAATGGACTCGCGGAACGCGAAATTGACCATGGACGTTGCAGGCGTTAGGCCCGAGATATGGACTCATCATTCTCCGCTCGCTTCGTCGGGCGCGAAGGGGGAGTTCCATGCAAAAGAACGACGGTCAACACGGGCCTTGCGATTGCAGAGCGCAGAGCGCAAAGCCTCCGGCCTACCAGCAGGGGCAGACAGTTGCGGAGCTGCGCGCTGCTCTGGCCCGGATGGGCGCCCGCGGCTGGAGCATCGCGCCGCAGCTGCGAGACGAAGACACGCTTCCCCAGCATTCACTGGGGGGGGACCTCGCGAATCACCCGCGGGCGAAGGACGTTCCTCCACTCGATACGCAGGAGCTTCTTGGCCGGAGGATCGCGAACCCCTTACTCGCCGCGCGCAACCAGCAGCTGCGGATGATCGAGGTGCAGCTGGTCTTGTCGCTGGGGGTCGACTGGCGAACGCGTTGGGGCGGCAGGTGGCTCACCACCATCCAGGACCAAAACCCTTGCCAGAGCTGTTGGGCCTTTGCCGCGACTGCATTGGTCGAAACGATGGTCCGTATCGAGCACGGGCTCTGGGCGAAGCGTTCCGAGGGAGATCTGCGCGATGGCTGGGGCGGGCCAACCGGCGAAAACTGGGTGGTTCGCGATGGACCGGCCAATACGCCCTGCGTGCACGGCGCCGGGGTGACCGGCGCCCTGGACTGGGTTACGGCCAACGGTCTCGCGGATCCGGATTGCTATTCTTGGGCTCCGACTGACAAGGCTTACGCGCCAACCGCGGACCGCGCGGGTCGCTGCGTGCGAGTATGGAAATACGAATCCGTCGGCAACAACGACGACGCAAAGAAATGGCTAGATGCCGTCGGACCGCTCGTCGCCTGCTTGGATGCCTACTCGGATCTCGGCTCTTTCGTCGGCCCCCAAGTGTATCACCAGTCACCCATGGGCACGCTGGTAGGCTCGCACTGTCTGTTGGTCGTGGGCTACGACGACCTTCAAAGCTGCTGGATCGTCCGCAACTCGTGGGGCACGGGGTGGGGGGTGGGCGGCTACGGCCTGATTGGCTACGGGGAGTGCAATATCGATACGTATGCCAAGCTCGGTTTGCGCAACACCAACCCCGATCCCTGGTCCAAACGGCGCCTGCACGCGGGTAATTTCTTCGAGAGCGGCAACGGCGCCGAGCACCGCAATTTCGAGCTGGTTCGCGGCGACGCGCCGCGCGTACGTCATCTTTGGCGCGACAGTGGCAGCGGCGGGTTCACCTGGCAAGAAGCGGGCACGCTCGAGAATCCGAACGACCTCGCAGCGGGTAGCGGCTGCGTTGGTCAGCCGGCAGCGACGTCCACGACCTTCAATAGAAACTTCGAGGCGGTGTATTGGGAGCTATCTGGTCGCCTGCGCCACTGGTGGATGGATCAAGCAACGAAGGCCTGGCGCGACGACGGCGTTTTCGGGCCGACGGACGTCGAGGGCTTTCCTGCGTTCATTCAGAGCAACTACGGCGCGCCTGGGAACTTGGAGGTGGTCGTTCGGCGCAAGGGCGGTCAGTTGGTTCATTGGTGGCGTGACAGCGTGGCTCCGTTCGCTTGGCATGCAGGCATCGTCATCACAGATGGCGTCAAGATGAGCGGTCCTTCGTTGGTGCAGGCAAACATCGGAGTGAGAGGTCACTTCTACCTCGTGTGCGTGACCGACCGCGGGACGATGCAGCTTTGGTGGCGGGACAACGACAACGGACTGACATGGAAACCGGGCGAGGTGTTCGGCAGGCGCGTCGGGGCTACGCCCGTGTGCATGATTCAGGGGCAATTTGGCGCAACGGACGAAAATACTCCGGGAAATTTCGAGCTATGCGTTGCGGTTGGGGGGCGCGTCGAACACTGGTTCCGCGACAACTCCGCGCTCGGGCGCGAAGCGCCACGTGCGGACAACGCCGATCCTCGCTTCCGCAACGTCGTCTACACGCCACTCAAGGCGTCGGCGCACATCGAGCTCGAACCTGGAACCATCTTTCGCCCTGATGTCTTCAGCCTGGTAGCAGACGACTCGGACGAGCGAATTTCGTTGCGCGCCAAGGCAGGCCTTCACAACGCCGCGCTTTCCGCTGCTGCTCCCGAGCGATGGCAGCGTTCCGCCGTGTTTGGCCATGACGTCAAGCACGTTTGGGGGTTGGTACAAGGCAGCTTCGGCTTCAACCTCGAGGTCGTCGTCGAAAACACCGACGGCAGCCTGCAGCACTACTATCGCGACGGCGACGGGTGGCACGAGGGGGCAGTGATCAACGCCTGACGAAGCGCTGCCCGCACGGCGAACGCGAACTCCAGGGCCGCCGAAGGCGTTCACGACCTCGTCCGAAGGGCGTCCACCCTCCCGGGCCGAAGGCCCGTCCACCCCTCCCCGCCTCCGGCGGTCCACCTTCACGTCCCCGCCAAAGGCGGTCTCGCTCTCGCCCGCGGCGCGGCGTCAACCTCCACCTTGGCCAGCCAAGGCGCTTCGCTTCACGCAGCGACAACCCTCGCCGCAAATATCTTTCAGTCCGCGCCAAGCGCCGTCACGCTGATCGCTCCCTAGTGCCGCGCGGCCGTCAATAGGGGGACGGGCTCCGGCGGGCTCCCGCACAGACTTCGTGATGACGCCTCGTTTCGCCGTCGCCGACCGCAAACTCTCTAAGCCCCAAAGCTCGCTCCTCGGGCTGTTCGCGTTGTGCGTTGGCGTCGGAGGCTGCTCACAGGGCTCGAATCAAGACCCAGGTTCGACGGCGGGGGCGCCGAGCACGGGCGGCATGGCCAGCAGCGCCGGTGCGACGGCTTTGGGCGGCATGGGTGGCTCGACGGTGGGCGTTTCGGGTGGCGCGGGTAGTGCGGCGGGGGGTGTTCCGACATCCGGAGGCAGCAGCGGCGGCGACGGCGCGGTCGGCGGCAGCGCCGTCAACGGCGGCAGCGGCGATACGGCTGGCAACGCCGGTACGGGCGGGCAGGCGGGCGCGGGAGGCGTGATGGACAATCCGCCACCGGCGCTGACCGGCACGAGCATCACCGCTACCGTCAAGGTGACGCGGGGCACCCCGGCGGGGCGGCTGACCGCGGGCGCGGCCGGATTCAGCTTCGAAAAGTCGCACTTGAGCGACGGCTTTTTTTGCGGCAACGCATGCGCCGCTGGTCGCGATGTTCAAGCTGCTCGGGCCAAGCGTAGTGCGGATCGGCGCCGACGACGTGAACAACTCGGTGTGGAGCCCGAGCGCGACCACCGTCAAACCAGGTACCACCTCCCCCAACGTCGGCACGGCCGAGATCGACGCGCTCGCGGACTTTCTGACCGCGACGGGCTGGAAGGCGATCTACGCCGTGAACATGCGCGGCTCTTCCACGCCTCAAACGGCCACGACGGAGCTGACGTACGTGGTGCCGAAGCTGGGCGCCAATTTGCAGGCGGTGGAGATCGGAAACGAGCTCAATCTTTATCCCATCTCGGACGCCGAGGGGGTCTGGCGCACGTTTGCGCAGGCCATTCGTACCTCGTTTCCGAGCACGAAGATCGCCGGCCCCGGAGACTTCGAAGACATCAACTACGCGACCAAGTTCATCGGCGCCGAAGCCAGGCTGATCGACATCGTCACCCACCACTATTATCGAGGACAGGCTGGCACCGGTGTCGCCACGTTGGCCAATCTGGTGAACACCGATCCGACGGTAACCAGCGGCTCGAAGTCGCTGGCAAGCTCGGTGCAGACGAACAAGATCGCCGGCGGCTACCGCTACGGCGAGACCAACACCTATTCCAGCCACGGCCAGGCCGGCATCAGCGACGCGTTCGTGTCGGCGCTCTGGGGCGTCAATTTTCTGTTGAGCACGGCCGCGCTCGGCTCGGTGGGCACGAATTTCCACGGCGGCGGGCAAAACATGGACGGCAACAATTGCCCGAATGGCGTCGCGTCCTGCGATCGCCCTTTTCGCTACTCGCCGCTGATCGAGGTCGACAGCCGCGTCACCGCAGCCGCCCCGCTGTTTTACGGCATGCTCATGGTCTCCCGCATCGGCGCGGGCGACATGTTACCCACGTCGATCATGAACGCGGGCTCGACGAAGCTCGCGGCCTACGCCATCACGCCGGCTGACGGCTCGACCGCGGTCGTGCTCGTCAACAGCGATGCGACGAACGGCGTGAACGCAACCGTGGACGTAGGCACCGCCGTCACATCCTGCACGGCCATCTACTTGCGTGGCGCGTCGCTCATGGCCACGACCGGCGTGACGCTGGCCGAGGCCGCGGTCATGCCCGATGGCTCGTGGAGCCCCAAGCCGCCCTACACACCCGCCCACACGGCCACGACGTGCACGGTACCGCTGCCGGCCTCAGCAGCCGTGTTGGTCACTGCACACTGATGGGCGACGGCGGTGACGCCGCTAGGGCGCCACTCCGGCGTCCGCGATCGTCCAGCCCTTTGCGATCAAGCTCGCGCGCGCGGCAGCGGCAGTACCCGCAGAGAAGCTCGCGCTGGTTTCGAACGTGACTCCGGACCTGACCGGAAGAGTGGACCAGTTGCTCAACAGCGCATCGTAGTTGCTACGTGAGTGCGCCGAGCCCACGAACATCGAGGTCATGTCGGCAACTTTGGCGACATTCCAACCGGAGACATCACCATCGAAGTGTTCGGCGTAGTGGAACAGGTAGCTCATGTCGGTCACGCTCGACACGTCCCAACCGGCGACGCCACCGTTGAACGCCGAGGCGTAGAAAAACATGTTGGTCATGTTCGTGACCTTGGACACCTTCCACTTCGAAAGATCTCGATTGAAGGCATAAGCGAAGTGAAACATGTCGCTCATGTCGGTCACCTTCGACACATCCCAGCCGGACACATCGGCGTTGAACGAGATGGCCCCATAGAACATGAAGCTCATGTCGCGAACATTGCTTACGTCCCACTTTGAAAGGTCACTGTTGAAGGACTCGGCAGTGTAGAAGAGGTAGCTCATGTCCGTGACCTTGGGCAGGTCCCACGCGGACAGATCGCCTGCGAACGAGGAGGCCAGATAGAACATGTGATGAATGCTCTCCACGTTCGACACGTCCCAAGCTGAAAGGTCGCTGTTGAAATGCTCAGCCATCGCGAACATGCGGCTCATGTCCGTGACCTTGGAGACGTCCCACTTGGATAGGTCTCCGTTGAAGTCGAGCGCCGTATCGAACATCGAGCTCATGTTGGTTACGTTCGACACATCCCAGGCAGAGAGATTGCCGTTGAAGCGGAGGGCCGACTCAAACATCGCGCCCATGTTGGTTACATGCGACACGTCCCAATTGGACAAATCGTCGTTGAAGCCACTCGCCCCGGAGAACAATTCGTACATGTTCGTTATGTTGGATACGTCCCACTTGGACAGATCCGCGAGCGAGTCGCAGGCCTTGCCGGTAGTGTTGGGGACCGGACATCGGCGAGATAGGTGGGAGCCGTGAAAGAGGCCCTCTAGGCTGTCTGTTTGGGATAGATCAGGAGCGTCGGTGGCACAGAGACTGACGCTGAGATTCTCGAACTGCCGGCCCGTGTCCCCAAGCTGCAAACTGCCCCATCGGGCAATCTCGAGCTTCTTGGCTGGATTGCCGATTGAATCGCCATACGACCACCCACGAACGAGTCCGCGCACACGCACGTAGTGCTCGGAGTCAGTGTCGTAAACGTGGCGTGCCTTGGGATCATCCGCGCTGGTGATGACGTTCCGCGAGCCGTCGCCCCAATCCACCTCGAAATGGTAGCTACCACCCTGAACCAAGGGGAGCCATACCTCGGCGCCCGCAGTCGAGAATACGAATTCGTCGGCTCGGGTATTTGGCTCGACGAAAGTAAGGAGCTCATCACAGGATTTGAAGGGAAGCTTCAGAGCTCCCCAATCGATATCAGGATAACTTCCACCGAAACCTCCCTGGCCTAGGTCGCCGCTTCCGCCCGCGGAAGATGTGTCGCCGCCGCGGCCCGACGATGCACCAGCGCCGCCTCCGGTCGACACGCCATTGCCTCCGGTCGACACGCCATTGCCTCCGGTCGATGCTGCTGTGCCCCCACCAGCGGTCGACGAGTCTTCACCGGAAGGGGTGTCGTGCGCCGAGCGCCCGCAGGCTGTCGAAAAAAGCAGAGTGGCAAACCCCAACCCGAGCCATCCCAAGGCGTAGCGACGGTCGCCGAGTGCCGTGACGCGGTAGTCCATCCCGAACGCAGTATGGCCTCGTTCCAGTCGACGGTCGAGACGGAGAGTTGCGCCCGATCCGACTTTCGAATCGTTAGAGCGGCTCACCGCGGAGCCAGCAGAGAGCCAACTGTTCGTCTTTGAACAGGCGGAAGCCGTGGCCGCCAGCGATGTCCGTCAAGGTTGCGAATTGGCGCCCCACGCCGAAATTGACACCCTGGTCGACCAAGCCGGCGAGACGTTCGATGTGAAACTTCCGCATGAACTCCTGCACGATGTCGACCGACTGTCGGATGACGTCCACGTCGCTGTCGCTCATGTCGATTTTTCGGTTGTCGAATAGGACCCGCAGCCCCGGCGAGAACGCGGGGTGCGCACCGAGCTCGTCGAACATTTGACGCTGTTGGCGGAGTTGGAACGGTCCGCTCGTCGAGACTCGAATCAGTCTTCCATCTCCCTGGAGCTCGATTCTCCACTCCACGTCGATTCTCTCCTCAACTGTCCAAGCTGAGCTTGGCTTAGCCGTTCATCGTAGCGCGGTGACGGCCGCGAATCGGTAGATTTCCGTCGCTTGAAGGGCGAGATCGTGGACCGGCTTCGCCGGGGTCGTGAACGGGCTGCGCCCGAAAGAGGTGGACCGCTTACGGCGGAGGGCGTGAACCGGCTGCGCCGGATGGCGTGAACGCCTGCGGCGGCGAGCGCGCCCTCGCCGAAGGCGTTCACGGCCACGACTCCCGCCGAAGGCGCTCCCGACCTCGCCCGAAGGGCGTCCACGACCTCGCCCGAAGGGCGTTCACGACCTCGCCCGAAGGGCGTCCACCCTCCCGGGCCAAAGGCCCGTCCACCTCTCCCCGCCTCAGGCGGTCCACGTCCCGCCCGCGCCTCCGGCGGGGCGTCCACCTCCACCTTGGCCAGCCAAGGTGACTAGCCTCCGCCCCAATAGCTTCTGCAATCAGGCCGCATCTCGGCAGCCCCAAATGAACAACGCCGGAGAGCTTGAGCTTTCCGGCGTTGGGGACGGAGGTGAGGACCGGATTCGCTGCCGGAAAGCGAGCCTGCTTCAGCAGGCGAACGGGGCACCGAAGACGGATGCGCCCGACGGACCCGAAGGGGACGGAGGTGAGGACCGGATTCGAACCGGCGTATAACGGTTTTGCAAACCGTTGCCTAACCGCTTGGCTACCTCACCGAAGCGTAATTTTGGAAGTCGTTGGGGGGTCTGGGTGGCCTTGTACCTGGTTTGGGGCCGGAAGGGACGCGAATCCTACTCGCGGAAGCGCGCCCGTCAACGACTATGGGCGGGCGGCGGCCGTTGAGGGGGCGCCGGCTACTTTTTTAGCTGAACCGAGAGGCCTTCGCTGGCCACGAGGACTTGGGTTTGTTTGCCCTCGGACTTGATGAAGGCTTGGCTGGTCTCGCCGATGAGGTCGAGGGCGTTGTCGCTGCGCTCGGGGTCGTGGTGGAAGAGGGCCAGCTGCTTGGGCTCCGCCAGCACGCCCAGGCGCAACACCTCCGTGACGACGGAGTGACCCCAGCCGAGCTTGGCCGGCATGTCTTCGGCCAGGTACTGCGAGTCGTGGATGATGAGGTCGGTGCCGCCCGCGAAGCGCGCCAGCTGTTCGACCGTGGTCTTGGCGTTTTCGGCGTGGAGCTCGTTGTCGGTCAGGTACGCGACGGACGTGCCGTCGTCGTCGTCGATGCGAAAGCCTTGCGCGCCACCGGGATGGTTGAGCTGGATGCGCCGCACGATGGCCGAGCCGATGCGCCACTCGGCTTTTTCCGGCCGCGTGAGCTCGAGCCGCGCCGGAATGTCGTCGACGCTGACCGGGAAGTGAATGTCGTTGAAGATGTTGCGTTGAAAGAGCTCTTGCGCGTCGTTGGCCAGCGGATACACGAACAAGTGTGTATCGCTGCGATACAGCGGCGCGAAGAAGGGCAAGCCGAGCACGTGGTCCCAGTGGGTGTGCGACAGCAAGAGGTGCACCGGCGTCGAGCGGCCGCGTTTGATCAACGCATTGCCGAGCGCGCGCATGCCGGTGCCCGCATCCAACACCAGCGTCGAGTCGTCCGACAGCCGCACCTCCACGCACGAGGTGTTGCCCCCGTAGCGCACCGTGTGCGGGCCTGGTGCCGGGACGGACCCGCGAACGCCGTAGAAGGTGACCTCCATTAGCAGCCGCCACTCTATCAACATCCCCACCCGGCCCGAAAGGTGCCCCGAAAGCCGGCCTGAAAGGGGCCGCCGCCGCCGGAGGAGCGCGGTCCGCCCCCCGGGCAGGCGGCCTTTACCCTTCCTATCGACGGACACGAGGAGCCGCGGTAGCTTGCAAGGTTATGTCCGTGCTGGCCCCGGGGCTCTTGGTCGCATCACCGCCTCCGGGAGATCCGAACTTCGACCGTTCGGTCGTGCTGCTTGCGGCGCACGGGCCGGAAGGCGCTTTTGGCTGGATCATCAATGGCCGGGAGCTGATGACGCTGCCCGAATTGCTGGTCCGCTCGCAAATCACGGAGGCGCCCCCGAACATCTCCGCATCCGTTCGTGTGGGCGGGCCCGTCTCGCCCGAGCAGGTTTGGCTGGTGTACCGCAGCAACGAGCGGTTCCTGGATCACGAGGGGCAGTTCGAGGTCGGTCCCAGCATTACGGCGACCGCGTCCCGTAAGGTGCTGGAAACCATCGCCGCCGGCACCGTGCCGAGCAGCCTGGTGGCGCTGGTGGGCTACGCCGGCTGGGCACCCGGTCAGCTGGAGAACGAAATTCGCAATGGCTCTTGGTTGCCGATCGACGTCGCGCCCGAGCTGTTGTTCGAGACCCCCTGCGAGCACGCGTGGACGGCGGCCTACGCGCGCGTCGGCACCACGCCGATCGCGTTCACGACGCGCACGGTCGGCTCCGCCTAGAGCGGAGGTGGCGGCGACGAGTCGCTGATCAGCGGCACGAACACGCAGCTCGCGCCGGCGCGGTAGTGCAACGTGCCTTTGTCGTCACGCTCGCACGTGACCAAGATTTGCGATTCGGTGCCGCCCACCGGCATCACCAAGCGGCCACCTTCGGCCAGCTCTGCCAACAACGCTTCGGGAATGGCAGCGGCGCCGGCGGAGACCAAGATGCGATCGAACGGCGCGTGCTGCGGCAAGCCCAGGGTGCCGTCGCCCTCCTGCACCACCACCCCGACCACGCCGATGCGGCGCAGGGTTTCGGCGGAGCGCGCCGCGAGCTCGGCTTTCCGCTCGACCCCGAACACCTCGCACCCCAGCTGCGAGAGCAGCGCCAGCACGTAGCCGGAGCCGGAGCCCACCTCCAGCACGCGGTGCTCGGGCGAGCACTGCAGGGCCTGGAGCATCAACGCGATCATGGAAGGCTGGCTGATGGTTTGGCCGAGGCCGATGGGCAGGGCCGTGTCTTCATACGCGCGGGGCAGCAGCTCCGCGGGCAGGAAAGCCTCGCGCGGGACTTGCTCGAAAACCGACAGAATTCGCGGATCTGCAATGCCGCTGCTGCGGGTGATCTGCGCCTTGAGCGCGCTTGCCGCCGTCGCCGTCCCGAGCGCCATGCTGTTTTGGATTTAGGCCGTAACGACAAGGCATGCAATGGTTGCGACGTGCGGCAGCGAGCGATGGCAATTTGGGCGATGGCCGGCGGCGCGGTTTCGACGCTCGCTGCGCTTGCTGGGGGGCCAAGCCCGGCGGAGGCTCAAACGGCTCGCTCGCGGGGCTGCCCGAGCGAGATGGCGCGCGTCGGGCGCTACTGCGTCGACCGTTGGGAGGTCAGCACCGTCGACAAGACGACCGGTGAGGCACTTTCGCCCTACTATCCGCCGACGCCGGCGCTGGTGAGCGAGGTGTGGCGCGGCTGGCTGACCGAGCGCGAGCAGCTGGGTGACGCCGCGGCTCGAGCCATGCCGCTGCCCCCGCTGAGCGATCTCCAGCGAAACGGACGCTTCGAAGCCAAGGCGGTGTCGCGACCCGGGGCCATTCCGCAGAGCTACCTGTCGCAGGTGCTGGCGCGCCGGGCGTGCGAAAACGCGGGCAAGCGTTTGTGCACCCAAGACGAGTGGGTGGGCGCGTGCAAGGGCAAGGCGGGTCTGAAGTACCCCTACGGTGGCGCTTACCGGCAGGGGGTATGCAACGTGTACCGGCTGATTCACCCCGCGGCGGTCTTGCACGGCTCCGCCTCCCTGGGTCATCGCGACCCACGCCTCAACCTGGTCTACGAAGGTGAAGCCCCGCTGCTGCGCACGACCGGCGAAACCGTCGCCTGCGCCTCACGCTGGGACGACGATCGCATTTTCGACATGGTCGGCAACGTGGACGAGTGGGTCGAGGACGGCATGTTTCTAGGCGGCTTCTACTCCCGCTCCACCACCCAAGGCTGCGAAGCCAAGGTCAGCGTGCACGCCTCGGCGTATTACGACTACAGCACCGGCACGCGCTGTTGCCGCGACGCCGAGTAGCTTTCGACTTTCAGTGCGCGCCAAAAGCGGTGGGCGTGAATTGGGCAAGCTCGTAGGTGCCGAGCGCTCGCTCCAGCTCCTCCACCTGCCGCACGATCGATTCGAAGCCTTCTTTGCCGAAGCGCTGGTGCTCGACGTCCTCGAAGCGCTCGCCCAGCTCGGCCAGCTGCGCGGGTGAGGCAACTTCGTGCAGCGTGGGGAAGATGATGGTGTCTTCGCGAGCCGCGTGCGGCCGATACATGCGCACGAAGGCTTGAACGGCTTGGGTTAGAGCGGGGGCGTCGACGGCGCCGGCCGGCGCCGTGAGCTGCAAGATGGCTTGGGTCACGGCGCGCCCCGCGACGTGTTGGCTTCTGAGGGTGCGAACCTCGGACACGTGACGTTGAGCCTTTTCGAGCAGGGGGAAGATGAAGTCTTCTTCCAGTTTTTCGTGATACTGCTCGATGAACGAGCTCACCAGCTCCGCCGCGTGGTGAATGGCCTGGGCGACGGGCGGTTCTTGCGCGGCCCGCGCCACCCCCGCTTCGTAGACGAGCAAGAGCCGGTCCAGCGCTCCGTGCTCGCGCATCAGATCTTCGTTCGCCGACACGTCTTCTTTTGCTTCGTCGCCTTTTGCTTCGTCGGCGGCGCGGGCGTGAGGCAGCCCCGAGCCGCAAGCCGTGGCCGCCAGCCACCCGGCGGCGGTGGCCGTCGAAACCAAGAGCGTTCGTCTACTTCCGTCTGAAGCCATGCTGCACCGACCCTTCGGTTCGTGATGCCTACGGAACACTTCGAAAGCTTAGAGATTCCGAGCTGGCTCGCAAACCTGCCCGCTCAGCGTCAGACGGCCCTGCCCTGGCCCCCAACGTGCCTTCGAAAAGCGCCCCGACGGGCGATAGTTGCGCACGCAATGATTTAGTTGCACACGCAACTATATGGAGGTATTGGCCTTGGCGTGAGCGTAAAAGCGGCGACCGCGAGAGAGCTCCAAGAGTCGGTGCAAGCCTTCGTGCGCAGCTTCGGGCTGCTGGTCACCAAGCAGACGCCCTGCGGGCAACCCGTTTCGCCTTCGATGGCCCACGCCTTGATGGCGCTGCTGGACCGCGAAGAAGCTGGAATTGGCACGTATCAGCACGAGCTGGCCGAGCTGCTGGAGCTCGACCGCAGCAGCATTGCGCGGCTGTGCGCGCGGCTCGAGAGCGACGGCCGGCTGGAGCAAGAGTCGTCGCCGCACGACGCGCGCACGCGGCGGCTCAAGCTGACCGCCAGCGGCCAGCGCATGGCCGGCAACATTCGGGCTGCCAGCCTGGAGCGCTTTTCGCGCATCGTCGCCGCCATTCCCCCGACCAAACGCCGCCCCCTGCTCGACGCTTTGCAGTTGCTCACCGCCGCGGTTCAAACACTGGAAGAGGGAGCATGAGCCAACGCATTAGCCGCGCCTGGTGGGTAGCGCTCCTGCTGTGCCTCGATTGTCGCACGACCGCGCCGAAAAACGAGCCCGAAGTCACCGCGCCACCCGCCGCGCCCTCCGCCTCGCACAGCCCGCAGGCAGCGTCGGACGCGCTCGATCGGCGGCAGCCGGTGCCCCTCTTGCCCATGATGGCACAGCACCAGAAAGAGAACATGCGCCAGCATTTGGAAGCAGTGCAAGGGGTCGTGGCCGCGGCGGCGGTGGGCGACTTTGCGCAAGTGGCCGTTGCGGCCAAACGCATGGGCTACTCGGACGCGATGGGCCGCATGTGCGAGCACATGGGCGCCGGCGCTCCCGGCTTCACCGAACAAGCGCTGACTTTTCACCACACCGCCGACGAGATCGCGTTGGCCGCCACTCGGCAAGATCAAGCGGCGGTGTTGGCCGCGCTCTCTAAAACCTTGCGCACCTGCACCGGTTGCCACCAAACGTACAAGCAGCAGCTCGTGTCGAGCCTGCCCGACTGAGCCGCCGGCGCGCCCGGTGCTGCCGATTGGCTCGCCTACGCCGCGCCGGCGCCACCGAGCAGCTGCACCAGCCGCGCGAGGGCGCCGTCGAGCTCGCCGGCGATGCGCTCGGCGTTTTCCAGGTGGCTCCAGCGCGACCAAGAGATGACCAGCAAGCGCTCGTGCTCGCCGTTGGGCGAGGGCAAGGTGCGGAACGTGATCACCGAGTAGTTGGCTTCGTCCCAGCGCAGGGCAAGGTCGCGGCCTTCGGTGTGGGCCAGCACGACGCCGCTCATGGTGCCGCCGCTGCCGAGCGCAATACGGTAGCGCGAGCCTACCGCGCCGAGCGTCGCTGAAGCGCGGCCTAGCCAGGCGCCTAGCGCGTCGGGCAAGGTGAAGAACGCATGCGCGGCTTCGGCGGTGGTCTTGGCGGGCTTGACCAGCCACACCGTTTCGCGCTCTTGCCCCGCATAGCGCTCGAGGTAGTGGGACAACGTACCGAGCGCCAGACGCCACGAAGACTCGGTGCCCAGCTCTTCGTCGTCTTCGAACGGCGCAGAGTGCGACAGCTCGATCTCGCCGTCTCTGACCTCGAAGCGCACGCGCGAATCTCCGTGGCCGAACACCACCAAGCGTCCCTCGTTCAGCTCGAGCACGTCCAGGCGAATGGAAACGCCCAGGTCCGGCCAGCCCAGACCCAGGGTTTCCCCCGGCTCGACGGAGCCTGTCACCCGGTCGGCTTGCCACCCTGCAATTCCAGAGGGGGTGGCGCAAGCCACCCACAGCGCATCGCTCGTTGCAGGAATCTTCTGTGAAATTCGGATGGTTCTCAAGAGGGCCGCTCCCGAGTAGCACAACAATGGTCGGCCGCGTAAAGTGTGGCTTCGGCCCAGAACCGAAGCGCATGGATCACCCGCCGAAAACCGCGCGTCGCCGCTCGAGGCTGGTAAGCCACGGTGCGGTGCTGCTGGCGGGCGCGCTAACCGCCGGCGCCCTGCCCAGCTGCAGCGCCAACCGCGACGAGCGCACGGCCGGTAGCACGGCCGCCATCGCTGGCGGCGTCGCCGACGCCTCGCACCAAAATGTGTTTTTGCTGGTGCGCGAAAGCCAAGACTCGGGCGCGTTGTGCACGGCAACTTTGATCGCGCCCAACCTTTTGCTCACGGCTCGCCATTGCGTCTCGCCCGGCACGGGTGACGACCACGTGCTGTGCGGTGATTCGGTGCTGGGCGACCCCTACCCAGCCAGCGCCTTCATTGCCACCAACGACGCCCAACCGCACCGCAGCAGCCCCATCTTCCACGCGCGCGACGTGCGGGTGCCGGGCTTGGGCGAAGACACGTGCGGCTACGACGTGGCGCTCATCATTTTGAACGAGAACGTGCCCGCCGACGTTTCGGAACCGGCCGTGCCGCGCATCGATCGTGAAGTGCAGCCGGGCGAGTCGTACACGGCCGTAGGCTACGGCTTGGACGAAAGCGGCGATTCGACCGGCAGCCGCATGCAGCTCGCGGGGCTGAGCATCGAGTGCGAGCCGGGCAGCTGTGGAGAGGGTGTCGAGTCGACCGAATTTCGCGGAGAACGCGGCATTTGCTCGGGGGATTCGGGCGGCCCGGCGCTCGACGCCGACGGCAAGGTCGTGGGAGTGGTGTCGCGCGGCGGCCCCGACTGCAGCACGCCCGTGTACAGCACCGTCACTGCTTGGCATGATTTCATCACCGAAACCGCGACGGCAGCGGCGGTGTTGGGCGGCTACGAAGCGCCGTTTTGGGTGACGACCGGTCGGAGCGATCCGCCAGTAGTGGTCGGCAATGACGGCGCGGCTGGTGCCGCCGGGGCGGCCGGTGCCGCCGGCGCCGGCAGCTCACCCGGGGCAAGCGAAGGCGAAGAGTGCGACAGCGGTCACGGCTGCGACAGCGGCTTGATTTGCTACGCCGCAAATGGCGAGACGACCGGAAGGTGCTCGGCGGTCTGCCAAGACACCGCCGACTGCAACGACGGCTTGGCTTGCCAAAACGCCGGCAGCGTCTCGGTGTGCACAGTGCCGACCGGAAGCGCCGACGACAAAGGCGGCTGCTCGGTCCCGCCCGCCCGCGCGCCGGGCTCGAGCGGCGAGCTTTTGCTGGCGTCGCTCGGCGTGCTGGCATTTTCGACTCGTCGTCGTCGCGCCCGGTCCTGCTAGCCGAGCTTCGGTCCGCGAAATAACGCGACCAAACTGCTCAATTTAAGCGCCGCGCGTCGCGCTCGCGGGGCTACGCACTTCTCGTTGGGGTCGGGCGGTCCTACGCTTCGCAACGATTACCCCATGTTGCTCTCCGCGCTCGATTTGGTCCCGGTAGCCGAAGGCGTCAGCAGTGGCGACGCTATTCGGCACAGCCTGGCGCTAGCACAAGAGCTGGATCGGCTCGGTTACGAGCGGCTTTGGTACGCCGAGCACCACAACATGCCGGCGATTGCCAGCACCACCCCTGCGACCATGATCGCGCTGGCGGCACAGCAAACGCGCCGGATGCGCATCGGCTCGGGCGGCGTGATGTTGCCGAACCACGCGCCGCTGCAGGTGGCCGAAACCTTCAAAATGCTGGAGGCCCTTTATCCCGGCCGCATCGACTTGGGCATCGGGCGCGCACCCGGCACCGATCAGGTCACGGCCCTAGCCTTGCGCCGCTCGCGCGAGGCGCTCTTGGCCAATGATTTCCCCGACAAGCTGGAAGAGCTGCAAGACTTCGGCAGCGGGCTCCAGCGCTCGCACCCGTTCGTCGGCGTCACCGCCTATCCGGAAGACGTACCGCTGCCGCCGATCTGGCTGTTGGGCTCGAGTGACTTCAGCGCCGTGCTCGCGGCCAAGCTCGGCTTGGGCTTCGCGTTCGCCGCGCATTTCAGCCCCGACCGGCCGGATTTGCCGATGCTGGCCTACCGGAGCGGTTTCCAGCCATCCGACGCGCTAGAAAAGCCGCACGCCATCTTGGCCGTGTCGGTCATCTGCGCCAAAACCGAGGCCGAAGCGACGCGCCTGGCCAGCAGCATGCAACTGTCGTGGGTCCGGTTGCGCTCCGGTCGCCCGAGCAAGATCCCCTCCCCCGAAACCGCGCTCAGCTACCCGTACACGGAGCAAGAAGCCGCCGTCGTTCAAGCCTACCGGCAGCTGCAAATCGTCGGCACGCCCCTGGTCGTGCGCGAGCGCATCGAAGCGCTGGCCAAGCGCACGCAAGCGGACGAAGTGATGGTCACCACCGTGACCCACGATCCTGCCGCGCGCGTTCTTTCCTACCAGCTGCTGTCGGCGGCGTTCGCCGCATAGCTGCGACCCACGCGGGCGCCGCCAGCGGCGCTAGTTGCCGAGCCAGGTGAGGGTGCTGGCCACGGTGGTCATCCCGGTGTTGTACGAGTCGCTCAGTTTGTTGAGGGGCGCGCTGTTCGCCGCGAAGTTGAAGGGGCCGAACACGTTCGAGTCGACGCTGATCGAGTCGATGTAAACGCTGCTGGGGTTGGCGGGGTTGTCCAAGCCCTCGAGCCCGAACGCCAGCTGCTTGATCGACGGGAAATCGTAACCTGGCGGATCGGGCACGACCTTGAACGAAAGGTCCGTCCAACCCGTGACCTCGTTGAGATACCAGGTGGCGAGGGCGGCCTTGTCGTCCGAATTGACCACGTACATCATGAAACTCACGTTCTGGCCCTTCAACGGATAGAGCCGGATGTGAATGGTCGCGTTATTGAGGTTGGCCGTCGGATTCAGATCGATGGCGAACCAGGCAAAGTCGAAGAATTTGGCGGTGCTGGCGCCCAGCACCGCGCAGCCGGTGGGGCAGATTTTGCAGGTGGTGCCGGCGCAGTCTTGGGCGCCGGTGCAGTGGTTGGTGCAGCTGCCGCAGTACTCGGGCGTGTCGTCGCGCACGCAGGCGTCGTTGCACTTGATGGTGCCGACGACGCAACCGCAAGTGCCGGATTGGCACTCGGCGTTGGCGCCGCAGGGCTTGTCGCATTGACCGCAGTGTTTTTCGTCGCTGTTGGTGTCGACGCATTTGCCGTGGCAGGCGTCGAGCAGCGGTGGCGTGGTGCAGCTGATAGGCTCACCACCAGCGCCGCCATTCGTGGCTCCACCGTCGGGGGGCGCGCCGGCCTCGGCAGCTGCGCCAGATTGGCCGACGCTGCTAGTGCCGGAGCTGCCGCCGCCGAAGTCGCTGCCGCCGCTCGGGTTGCCGGCAGTGGCTTCACCCGCCATCGATTCGCTACCGCCGCTTGCCTTGCCACCGGTGCTGCCTGTCTTGCCAGCGGCGCCACTGCTGCCCGGCGAGCCGCTGCTGCTCGCCGCCCCGCTGCCGCCGCTCGCGTCGTCGAATGACGAGACGACGCCAAATTCCGGCAGCGCGCAGCTGGTGGCCACCACCGCCCAGACGAAGCTCGATTTTCTCATCTTAGAACCGCCCCGAAACCGAGCCGCCGGTCGGAGAAAGCGTGACGAAGAGACCGGCCGTGGTCGGCGCAGCCGCGTGCTTGGGCGCCGTGATCACCAACACCAAGCCGGCTGCAGCCAGCGCTGCGCCGCCGTAAAGGCCGATGGCGGAAACGGTGCGGAGCGAATTGTACGAATCAACGTCGCCTTGCTTGGCCGGCAAGCACGAGTGACCCCGGCAAGCATCTGACCCCTCCAAGTCCGACTTTTTGCCGATGGCGATGAAGCCGGTGGTTGCTCCGATCGCGACGCCCGCGGCGCCCGTGCCCAAAAGCGCCCAGCCAACGATGGCGCGGGCGCGTGACGGGCGGGCGTCGACCGCGGGCTCGGGCGGCGCGCTGGTGACGAGTGGCGCCGCCGCCGGCGCGGTGCCGACAGCGGGCGCGGACCCGGCTCCGAACGAAAGCGCCACGTCGCGACTTTCTCCCTCGGCCAAGACCACGCTTTCCGTCGCTTCTTGCCCGTCGAGCTGGCCTCGCACCACGTGCTTACCGGGGTTGGCCGGGAACGGCTCGCCCAGCAGCGCCGGCGAGATGGCCTCGCCATCGACCGAGACGTTGGCGTTGGCGGTGTTCGCGCCACGCAAGCGAACGACCAAACGCGGCAAGCGTGGCAACAGCGCGTCGAGCTCTTGCTGGGCGTCGCGCTTGGCCTGCTCTTGCACGCCGACGTCTCCGCCCTTCACCTCGAGCGCCGCGACCTGGCGGAAGCGCTCCGCAGCTTCGACCCAGCGGTTGGTCTTCACCAACGCGCGCGCCGACCAAAGCCCGAGCGACGGAGCCTGCAGCACCCGGTACGCTTTGTCGAGCTTGCCGAAGGCCGCTTCGTAGTCGCCCGCCTGATAGCTCTCGACCCCCGCGTAGCCCAGGTCGCGAGCAGCGGCCCGTGATGCGTCCTTCACCTGCTGCGCGTTCGCGGCGCTTGCCCCAAGCCCCATCAACACCGCGCACAACCAGGAAACACGCTTTATCACCGCTCCACTTAATCACAGCTTTCGCGTTTGATGAAGGGCAGAGGAAACGCTGGCCGGTTGTTTGCTCGCGCGGGTTCGCGCTAAAACGCGGCGATGAACTGGCATAATCCGTTGTTGGCATTGCCGCTGTTGGTCGCAACGGGTTGTGGCGCCAGCACCGTGAGACCCGAGGCGCCCGGCGCCGCCGGGGTAGTGCTAAGTGAGAACGCGGCGCCAGCCGGCTACGTGCAGCTGCAGAAACTGTCGGTACAAAGCGGCAAAGGCTGCGGCTTCACCGGCACCGCCGGCAGCCGCCAAGACGCCGACGCCCAGCTGCGCACCGAAGCCGCCAAGCTCGGAGCAACCTTCGTCCAAATCACCGACGTCCAAACACCGCGCCCCAACCACCAATGCCTCGAGCACGAATACAAGCTCAGCGGCATCGCCTACGCCAAGCCCGCCGCCCCACCAGCGCCACCGTCCGCACCGCCCGGGCAGTCACGAGAACCGGGACCGGGACCGGGACCGGGACCGAGTCCGGGACCGGGACCGGAACCGAATCCGAGTATGGAACCGAGTCCGGGACCGAGTCCGAGCCCGTGAGCATACCGAGTCCGTGACTGCCACGCACCTACCGATGCGTGAGCTTCCACAACATAGCGATGACGCGGTCAATGAGTTGCTCAGCAACCGAAACGTCTTTCCCGAGACTCGATGAAAAGCCGCGCTACCGCGTTACCTTCCAAAGCATGGCAATCACGCGGTCCAGCAGCCCCCGAGCGGCTGCTATTTCATCAAGCTCGCAATAGCCCCAAGCCTCCGCGACGCGCAACGCCGCGCGCGTCTCATTCGCGCTTCC
>Ga0068855_100000119_pt1 | contig 98693 bp, 80 predicted proteins | sample KBSCornC52_FD_66592 | JGI IMG/M metagenome (GOLD analysis project Ga0068855, IMG submission 66592) | Corn rhizosphere microbial communities from Kellogg Biological Station, Michigan, USA - KBS Corn C5-2 | ecosystem: Host-associated > Plants > Roots > Rhizosphere > Soil ...
GCCGGGACCGCCGTTGCCGGGACCGCCGTTGCCGGGACCACCGTTGCCGGGACCGCCGTTGCCGGGTCCACCGTTACCGGGTCCACCGTTCCCGGGTCCGCCATTTCCGCGACCACCGGGACCGCCATTTCCGGGACCGCCGGGACCGCCATTTCCGGGACCACCGGGACCGCCATTTCCGGGACCGCCGGGACCGCCATTTCCGGGACCACCGTTTCCTGGCCCGCCGATGCCGGGTCCGCCGTTACCTCGTCCACCATTGCCGGGACCACCATTGCCACGGCCTCCGTTTCCGGGAAAGCCGTTGCCAAAACCGCCGGTGCCGAAACCGCCAACTCCTGGAAAACCATTGCCAAAACCGCCGGTGCCGGGGAACCCGTTGCCAGGGCCGGTGACCGGGCCGCGGCCGCCCGTCCCCACCGGCGGCGTGCCAGCCGTGCCGAGATTGCCCGCTTCTCCACCGGCTCCATCGCCGGCTGCGCCGCCCGCGCCCGAAGTGCCGCCGCGTGTCGAAGAGCCCGCGGCATCGATCGAAGAGGGCGCACCGGCACCGTCAGCTGCGCCTCCGTTCGACTCTGGATTGGTGACGTCGGCTGAGTCACCACGACTGCCGCAAGCGGCAAACGTTAGAGCCAACGCCAGCATCGCGATTGAGCACAACGCCGCATGCGGCGCGCTCGCGGGGTGAATGGACTTAGCAGGCATTCGACCCAGTGGTCACCCCACGTCGTGGTGCGCAGGCAAAATAATCACCCACGAGGTGAACAAATAATTCGTCGAAGGCAACGGCAGGTTCGACACAATGCTGGCCCTGTGTCGCGCCGATCGTCATTGCGATCACTGCGCGACGAAAAAAAGCCGTGCCCGACCAGCGAAGCTCGAGCGATGCGAAGGCGCCACGTCGGCTGACGCGATGAGCACTCCGCACGAAGGCAAGCCGAGCCGTGATCCGAGCGATGCGACCCACGAAGTCCACGTCACTCCTGGAAGCACGCCGTCTTCGCGAGCTGACGGGCGTTCGAAATCCGCGTGAAAGCAATTTGCAGCAGGTGACGCTCCTCGCCACCGCGAGCACCATCGCCGGCGGCAAGCCTCGTCTCTTCCCTGGCTCGTCTGGCCGCCAGCTTGCCACCGGCAGCCAGCCCTCGGTTCACCCGCACCCGCGTGATCTCGAAGGTTGTTGGCCTGGCACGCGCTTCGCAAAAACAGCGGACCGACATGACAAGCTCAGGCTCCGCAGCGCAGGTCATCGCCGGGACACCAACTGGCATTGCAACCGCGCAAGCTTCCGTGCTCATCGGGCTCGAGGCACATCCCATTCGCGTGGAGGTGTCGTGCACGCGCGGCCCCGCGTTCTTCCAAATGGTCGGCCTTGCCGAAGCCGCCGTGCGCGAGTCGCGCGTGCGCGTGCAAGGCTCCTTGGCTTGCTTGGGCGTGCTGATCGACGCCTACGCCGTGACGGTCAACTTGGCGCCCGCAGACCTGCGCAAGACCGGTGCCGCGCTCGACGTGGCGATCGCACTAGCTCTGCTGGCCGCCATCGAGCTCTTGGAGCGGCAGGCATTGGAGGGCGTGCTACTCGTCGGAGAGCTGTCGCTCGACGGGTCTCTGCGACCGGTGACGGGCGTGTTGCCTCGGCTCGAGGGTGCGGAGCGGCGCGGCATTCGCACCGCCATCGTGCCGCGCGGCAACTCCGCCGAGGCTGGCTTGGCGCGCGGAGTGAAGGTGCTGGTGGCGGACTCGCTCGAGCAAGTCGTGCAGCACCTGCGAGGGCGACGCGCGTTGCCGTTGGCACCCGCCACGCACTTCGTGCCGCAAGCGTCCACCGCCACCGGAGACTTGGCCGAGGTGCGCGGCCAGGTCAGCGCCCGGCGCGCGCTGGAAATGGCGGCGGCAGGCGGGCACAACCTGTTGCTCGTGGGGCCACCCGGTAGCGGCAAAACCCTGATGGCGCGCCTGCTTCCCACCATCTTGCCTCCGCTCGAGCTCGAAGAAGCCATCGAGTGCACCGCCATCCATTCGGTCGCCGGCACGCTGCCGACCGCCACCGGCATCGTCACTCAACGCCCATTTCGGGCCCCGCACCATTCAGTGAGCGAAGCGGGCTTGGTCGGTGGCGGTGACATCCCGCGGCCGGGCGAAGTCAGCCTCGCCCACCATGGCGTGCTGTTTTTGGACGAGCTAGCGGAGTTCCGACGCGGGGTCCTCGAAGCGCTGCGCCAGCCGCTGGAGGACGGCAAGGTTTGCATCGCGCGGGCGCGCGCCCGTGCTTGGTTCCCGGCTCGGCCCGTGCTCGTCGCCGCCGTCAATCCATGCCCGTGCGGCTACTTCGGCCACCCGCGCTTGGCGTGCCGTTGCTCCGAGGCCACGCGCGAACGCTATCGAGCCAAGCTTTCGGGCCCGTTACTGGATCGCATCGACATCCACGTCAGCGTGCCCCCCGTCGAGGTGGCGGCGCTCGTGCGCAAAGGCGGCGGCGAAAGCTCGGCGGTCGTGCGCGCTCGCGTGCTCCGCGCCCGTGAACGCCAGCAGGCCCGCGCCAAAGCGCTCGGCGTCGACGGCTACCTCAACGCTACGCTGCCCTCGGCCGCGCTCGAGAAAGTCGCCGCCATCGACGACGAAAGCAAAAAGCTCATCGAAGCTGCCGTCAACCGACTGGGCCTGTCGGCGCGCGCCTTCAACAAAGTGCTGCGCGTGGCCCGCACCTTGGCCGACTTGGACGGCGAAGAGCGAGTGCGAGCGACGCACGTGGCCGAGGCGATTCAGGGACGCATTTTGGACCGTAACGACCGACGCTAGGGGCGCCGGTCCGTATGCCGCGTTCGAGGGCCCGGCGCGCGGTTCCTCAACGGCGCGACATCAGGATGCGCAGCAGGAACATGAATAGGTTGCGCAGTTGCACGAGCAGCGCCAAGGCGTCGCCCACCGCGTCGTCCATCTGGCTGTTGCGAAAGATGTACGAGGTCACGTAGAGCAGCATACCGATCGACAGCAGCGCGCCCGCGCTAGCCACCGCCAGCGAGAACACCTCGGTATGGAAGACGAAGCTGAGCAGGCAGGCTCCGAAGATCACCATCACGCCCATCGACAAGATGGAGCCCATCCAAGAAAAGTCTTTGCGGGTGATGAAGATATAGCCGGTGATGCCAGCAAAAACCGACAGCACCATCACCATCGTGTCGCGGATGGGGTTGGCCGACATGGTGTCACCCACGCCCGCGTAGTACTGTGAAACGAAGGCCATCGGCGCAAGCTCGATGCCCATCAACAGCGCGACGCCCATCAGCGCGCCGACGTTGATGACTCGCACCTTGCTGACCGCGCTGGCCCCCAACGTGGCCACGAACAACAAGCCAAAGGCGGCGTACATCACGATGCGATTGCCCAGCATCAGCGAAACCAGCAGCGGCACTGCCACCGTCGCCCCCTCCGGCGAGGTCATGGTGACCGTGGGTCCGAGGCTGATGGACGCCCAGCCGGCGAATACCGCAATGAACGCGGCAGCGCCGAGCAAGCTGTACACCTTACGCAGGTAGGCGACGCGCTGTTGTGTCAGCGGCTGGACGGCTTCACCCGTGGCCGCACCGGCCATCACCCCGCCGCCCGCGATGGCATAGGCTGCACCGCCTCCGTAATTGGAGGCTACGGGCGCGCTTTGCATTTGAGCCGGAGGTTGCGCCGCGCCGTAGGGCTGCGCGGCAGCTGGAGCTGGTGGCCCGCCGTAGTGCTGCGCCGGGGGTTGCGCCGCGCCGTAGTGCTGCGCGGGAGGCTGCTGCCCGCCGTACTGCTGTGCTGCGGGCTGCGGCGCGCCGTACTGCTGTGCTGCGGGCTGCGGCGCGCCGTACTGTTGTGCTGCGGGCTGCGGCGCGCCGTAGTACTGTGCCGGTGGCTGCTGCACGCCGTACGGCGCAGCGCCGTACGGCTGCGGGGGCGGCGGCGCGGCCGGCGCAGGAGGCGCGATCGTCACTTGGTAACCGCCGGTCGGTAGAGCCTGCGCATAAAGCTCGAGGCCTTGCTGGCGGTAGTGCTGTTGATAGCGCGTGAGCTCTTCTTGGTCGCGACGCTGATCACCCGTGTTGACGACAAAATTCATGGCCACGCCTCCACCGATGGACGTTAGGACGCCCGAGCTACGTTGACCACCGCCGTTGTCTTCCCCCGCAAGCTCGCGCTTCGGCCCAAACGCCTCTCAGTGACGGTTGTAGAGTGGCGTAGGGTCATAGGCTCCAATGTGATTCCCGCAGCCTCGCGACCGGAACGACGCGACTGAGCAAAGGAGCGCTCGCACCTTCGTCGAGTCGCAAACATGGGAGCTCGATGTCCGCCCTCCGGCGGAAACGCCGCGTCAACACCGGCACAGTATGTGCCACCAGCGGCGTGCCTCAGATTGTATTGGCTGGGCCCCGTATCTTACATTCCCCCTCATTTGTGGCCGGTCCCACCAACTTGACCAGTCCTAGCGGGGTTGGCATGTGGCATGCTTGGTGGCACCCATGCGCCAATACCTTAGCTCGCTCGTCGTCGTGCTCTTGGGGGTCGCCTGCGGGGGAACCACGGATACCGGAGACCCGAGCAGCGCCGGTACATCCGCCGGCGGCACCAGCAGCGCCGGCAACACCGGTAGCGCGGGCACCCACGACGGCGGAACGGCGTCCGCTGGTACGGCCGGCAAGGCGAGCGCGGGCAGCAGCAGTGGCGGTGCGGGCACCGGCGGCGTGGGCACCGCGGGCGCGGGCGGAACGATCATCATCATCGGCAATGGCGGAACAGCGGCGGCCGGCACCGGCGGCACCGGCGTCGTCAATCCCAAGTGTCCGGCGCACGTACCCATGGGCATGTGCGGCGCGGACGACGCAGGCACGGCGTGTCAGTACGACCCCGGCAGCGGCTGTCTCTGCTACCCGAGCGCGTCGGGCTCGTACACGTTGTGCCAAAAGGTCGATCCGACCTGCGTGTACATGACGCCCGCAGCCGCCGCTCCCGCGCCCCTGCCCGAAGGCACGGGTGGCATCACCGCCAAGATTGCGCTGCCGCAGCGTGAGGTCTGCACCTGCGTCAACTCTGCTTGGAGCTGCACGTTCGGCATTTAGCCGTGCCAGCAGAGCTACGGCACGAGGGTGTAGTCCGTGAGCTCTTCGGTTTGCGTCCCCGTCTCTTTCAACTTGCCGACCCCGCGCAGGTACCAATAGTCCTTACGCGAATTGCCGACCTTCGACAGGTGAATCACCCCTGAAAAAGTGCCGGCCGGCACCTTGAGGGTTTCGTTGTCGGCGACCACGGTCCAGCGCTCGCTCACCTGGTGCGTGGCCGGGGGCTGGCCGACGTCGAGCGCGGTCTCCGAGTACTTTTCGAGCCAAGTCGCGCCCGCAACGGTGTGCTCGGGCGAGCCGTCGACGTGCAGCTTTTCGGGCTCGTAATACGTTTCCGAGCTGAGCTGGCCGGTAGAAGCCGAGAAGGCTTGCTCGCGGTAGCGCACGATTCGAAACGGATCGGTGGCGGACGGCGCTTGCCAGCTCTCGGTGTGATCGGCCGCGCCCTTGTCGGTGGTGACGTGGTTGGCCAACACCTCGGCGTTCGGGCCAGTGCCGCCGACCATTTCCTCGTCACCGACGACGGTCGTCTTCTCGCTGACGGCGCCGTTTTTCGTAATGCGATAGGTCCAGCTGTTGCCGACCTGCCAAGGCAAGAGCGGTGCGTCACCGCCCGGGTCGGGCACGCCGCCACCGCCGTTGCCGGCCGCGGGGGTACCGCCATCAGCCGGGGCCCCGGCCGCGGGCATGCCGCCCACGTTGCTACCGGCGACGCTGCCGCCGCCTGCGGGATCACCTCCGCTCGCCTCACCCGCGCTCGGGCTCGTACCGGTACCGGCGGACCCGGCATGGCCTCGCGAATCTGCGGGATCTACCGTGCCGCAGCTGACCACGGCGACCAGCCACGCCAACGAGCCCCAACCAAAAACCGCCAAACGCATCGCTTGTCGTCCCATCTTGCCCTTACCGAGGTTTCTCTACGATGGCCGCGCACGTCGCGCAAGCCGACCATCGAGCCGCGACCCAACGACGTCGCGGGTCAGAACTGCGCGCGAAACCTGAGCACGTAGTATCGACCGGGCGCAAAGCGGACGAAGGTGGCGGTGGCATCGCCGGGCACCTGCTTGTTCGTGACGAAGACGTCCGCTCGGTGCGGCAAGCCACGCCAAGGAAAGAAGCTGGCTCCGGCGCTGTAGTACGCCTCCAAGCGATTGCCGGGCGCCTGAAAGCCTTCTGCGGTCTCCGCGCGCTTGCCGTTGCGCGAAAACGCGCTGGCGGTGCGCTGCCAGAGCTCGGCGTTGGCGAACAACTGTAGGCGTCGCACGAGCTCCAAGCGCCCCTCCGACATCAGCGTGTGCGACCATTGATTGAAGTCCGCGCTGAGACCCAGGTACTCGAAGGGGTTCGTGACGTAGGTGTCTTCTTGGTAGGGAAAGCTGAAGGGCTCACTGGGCGGCAGCACGAAGTCACGCGGGCCCGAACCCTGCTGGTAGAAGCGGAATTGGTAGCCCAGGTGCACCTCGAGTCGACCCAAGTCGCGACGCAACCAATCGACCCGCAGCAGCGCGGCACTGCGCCATGGGTCCCGCAGGCGCAGCGCATACTCGAGCGCGCTGCGAAAACCAGCGGGCAGCGGTAAGTCCAGCGCCACGTCCGCGTAGCGCGCCACGCTTTGTTCTTCGTAGAAGTTCCCCCAGACGAACCCCTGCTCCGGGTTGCGGAGTCGAAACCGCGACTGCCACTCGACGAACATGAAGCGTAGTCGCTCTCGCCACAGCGACAACTGAGTGCGAATCAGGTCGTCGTCGGTCCAAAGCGAGCGGCCACCGTACAAATAGCTGAGCGATGCGTCGCCATAGTCCAGCCACCCCAACACGCCCTCCAACTGACCTTGCTCGAAGAGCAAACCGTTGCCGAGCGTGATGGTGCCCAAGTCGGTGCCCGTCACTCCGAGATGCAGCGGTTTACCGGCGACGCGAAACAGATCGGTCCCCGCGTCGAGCGCGATGCCCGGCTTGATGGCAGCCGAGACGCGGTAGCCGTCGCTGGCGCTGGGATTGAAGGCCAGCAGGTTCACGGCCACGCTCAGCTCGGGCAAGATGCGCATGCTGGCGAACACGTCGGCGATCGCAAAACCGTGAAAATGGGCCTGCTCGCCATGGCCATACGTCTGCTCGGTTCCGATTTGAACGTCGCCCGCCACGCGCAGCCTTTCCCAGTCGCGGCCGAGACGAAAATCTTGCTCCGGCGCGTCGAGCTGCAGGGCAAGCTGGCGCGTCTGCAGGTGCCGATCGAAGAGCGTGTAGCGGTCGCGCCCGTCGAACCGCAGCGCTTGCGCGTGAGCGAGCCCACAAAACAGCAGTCCGGCCGCGACCACCGCCCCAAACACCCGAGTCATGCGCCGAATATAGAGCACGCCCAGCCGGTGGCTCTCAAGCGGCAGCGCTGGGCAGCGGCGCATCTAAACATGCCCCACCCCTAATTTTCGCTACTCTGAGGGCAGTGACAAGCTCCGCTCGTTCTCTGACAGGCCGCTTCAGCTCTGTCGCGCTCGCGCTCCTCGGACTCGGTTGCTCCGCGACCAATCCGGCTCCTTCCCCAGCCGCTCAGGGTGGCGCCGCCGGTAGCCCGTTCACGAGCGGCGGCGCGACCAGCAGCGCGGCCGGGGTTGGCGGTGGCGCGAGCAGTGCTGGCGGAGGCGTTTCAGGCGCGGGCGCGAGCACGGGCGGCGCCACAGCTGGCGGAAGCTCCGCGGGCACCACAGTCGTTGGCGGCGCCTCGGCCGGCGGCAACGACAGCTCCGGGGGCGCGGGCATGGCCGACTACTGCAAGGCACGCGCCGGCCTCACGCTGTGTGAAACGTTCGAAGCGCAAGCTCCCGGAGCGGCCCAAGCCAAGCCGCCGTGGGCGCCCGCCATCAACGGTGACGGGCAAGTCGTGATCGACGACACGGTGGCCCACGGCGGTGGCCACTCTTTGAAGGTACACGGCAGCGGTTTCAGCAGCTTCTTGGTGCTGAGCGGCGCTTCGGTGTCCCCGCCAGCGGGACGCCTGCAAGTGCGCTGGTTCATGCGCATGGCCGAAGCCATGACCGGCGGGCACAACACGTTCTTGGTTGCGGACACGGCGGCGGCGCCGGGCGCCGGTAACGCCTTCCGACTCGGCGAAATGAACGCGATGCTGATGTACACGGTCAGCGGAGATACCCACGGCGCGCTCGCCAACCAGAACTATTACACCGACAACTTGCCGGGGGCGGCGCTGCAACCCCTGACCTGGGCGTGCCTCGAGGTCGCGCTCGATCACGGCAAGCCGGAAATCCAGGTCTGGCTCGACGGTAAGGAAATCGCCGATCTCCACCATACCGATTGGGCCCTCGACTCCTACGATACCCTGCGTTTCGGCTTCGAGAAATATGCAGGGCCGGTCGGCGACGTCTGGTACGACGACATTGCGGTTGGCACGGGTCCGCTCGGCTGCAACTGACGATTCGCGGAGCGGCACGACAGCGTCCGCAGCCGGACGAATGTCCAGCCGCTCTCAGGCGGACAAGCGTCCTCGCCCGGTGATTTCAGGGCAAAAGCTCACCACTTCTCGCGTTGCAGGCGTTGGAATGGATCGTGCTGAAGAGCGTGTGACCGCCAACGCTCGCTGCCAGCGAGCACCGAAGGACGAACACCATGCGCCACTACCCGCGATACATCACGCTGTTCTTTGCTACCGCTTTGACTCTGCTCAGCACGCTCGGCGGCTGCGCCAAAATCGGTGAAGCCATCGACTGCGAGCAACTGTGCGAAGAAATGCAAACCTGCGTCGACGGCAACCTCGACGTAGGTCGCTGCAGCGACCGCTGCGAAGACAAAGCCGACGACAACAAGCTCAGAAAACAGCTGGACGAGTGCACGGACTGCCTCGACCAGAACTATTCCTGCGGCGAAGTGCCCGACAAATGCCCAGCTTGTCAGGGCGTGATGGAAGACCTGCTCTAACGGAAGCTCGCTTTGCCAGCCCCGCATTGACCATCTACAACCGACCCACCACCACGGCCCATGCATCTTGGGCTGCCACGCCGCAGATCCCTTGCAGAAGCTACCGTGTCGTCGCAAGGCCGAGCCTAGCGAGCGCTTCGGGCTGCTGTCGCGCTGACGAGTCGTGTCGAGACCCTCCGGGATTTCACAGGAAGGGCAGAAGGCAGAAGGGCAGAAGGCGAGAGAGAGGAACGCATTTTGTTTTTGGAGGACCAAAACCAAAAATATTTCCCCTCGAGAGAAAGCCGGAGGGGTTGAGCCCGCGACGTTACTTGCAGACTCGCCGGCGGCAGCGCGTACCCAAAAATTCTCGCCTCTGTCTCGCCCTCCCGTCCTCCCGTCCTCCCTGTGAAAAAATCTCGAGCGCACGAGGTGGCCTGGATCCGCTACAGAAGCTTCTGCGATTCGGGCTGCGGATTGGCAGCCCAAGATGCGCGGCGGGCGCCGTCAGTCGCTAGTCCACCACTTGCGGAACTCTTCGAGCTCGATGCGGCCGCTCTGGTCGCGATCGATGTCGGTGAACGCGGCGTGCACCTGTGGACTGCTGTAGCCTGCGCCCAACGCGTCGAGCAACGAGGCGAACTCGGCTTCGTCGATGGCTCCGTCGCCATCGTGGTCCACGCCGTCGAAGCGATCTTTGAGGGGATCGGTGCTCATGGGCTCAGCGGGACCAATACTCCGCTTCCGTGAGCGCGTAGACAAGGGTGTCGCGGTAGCGGCCCTTGACCCACTGATCTTGCACGAAATGGGCTTCCCGGCGCATGCCCAGCTTTTCGAGCACGCGCTGCGAAGCATGGTTCTCCGAGTCGGTGCTGGCCCAGACGCGGTGCAAGCCCAGCCAGCCGAAGGCGACCTCCAGCAACTTCGCGCACGCTTCGGGCACGATGCCTTGGCCCCACTTCGCGCGCGCCAGCACGTAGCCAAGGTCGGCTTCGAGCGCTCTCTTTTCGGCGAGCCGCAGACCCGCGCCGCCCACGACTCGTCCACTCGCCTTCTCGACGATCATCAGCTCGAACGCGCGGCGCGCCGGGTCGGCTTGCTCGGCGACGCGCGCGCCGAGGACTTGACGGGTCCGCTCGAGATCGTTGGGGCCCCAAAACATGTGGCGCACCACGGCGGGATCGGAGGCGTACCCGTAGACGTCGTCGACGTCGGACAGCTGGGCGTCGCGTAGCACGAGCCGTTCGGTCTCCCAACGCACTGGCCGCGGCAAGGCATTCAGGGCGGCGTTGGCGACGAAGCTGCGCCACACCTGGTTGGGCTGCCAAATGGCGTGCAAGTCGGCGCGGGCAGCGCGGCACGGTACGCCGCCCCGCACCATGCGATAAGCCGAAAGCAGCGCCGAAACCCGCATATTCTTGGCGCAGTGGACGAAGACCGGTTGACCCGCAGCCGCGTCGAGCGCCTCGAACAGCCGCGCCGCTTGCTCGAGCTCCGGCGCTTCGAAGTCGATGGGCAAATGCAGGTAGCGGAGGCCGGCCTGCTCCGCCAACGTCGCTTCGTCCGCCAGCGCTCCCGGCGACTGAAAGGTCGCCAGATTGATCAGCTGCTTGAAGCCTGCCCGCCCAATCGCGGCAATGCCCGAAGGCTCGGGCTGCCCGCTCGTGGCCAGCAGCGGCGATAGCCGCCGGAATGCCTGAATCTGCCCCAACTCCTCATCCATGGCAGAAGACTAGCCGAAGCGGCGCGCGTGTCAGCGCTCGGCCTTGCGCAGGCGCCACTTTTGTACCGAGTCGCGTCCGAGCAGCGTTGGAACCAGGAGCACGTACGGCAACACCACCAGCCAATCTTTGGTGGTGACGGGGATGAGCTGATGCAAGCCCGCGCGCTGTAGCCCGCTGCCCGTCCACAGCAGGTAGGCCGCGATGCACAAGAGCGGTACCGCGATTTGGCCCAGCGGCAGCCGCCACGGCACGTGCTCGAGCACCGTCAGATTGGCCCTGCGCTGCTCGACCAACGCCGCCTCGGTACGGGCGTTGACCAGCCGCCGCACGGCAGGCGCCTGCTGCAGAAAGCCGTTGAGCCGCCGGCGCAGCGCCGAGTATCCGGCAAAACCGATCAGCGAAGGGCCCACGATGTACACCAGCTTCTCGAGCAGCGGATGCGCCTGCTCGTCGGACAAGATGCGCATGGCCGTGAGCGTGCCGATCATGGCGCCGCCGTAGAGCCAGACGCCGCGCGCCACGCGAATGGCCGCGATGGAGCGCAAGAAGTAGTTGGCGCGGGTGGAGACCGAAGATTCGTCGGCGGCGTGGAACACGGCGCGCGAAGCCGCCAGCAGCTCCGTCAGCGGAAACGCGGCGACCAGCGTCGTACCGGCCAGGCCGAGCAAAAAAGTGCCCTGGAAGACGAGCGTCTTGACGATTTCGAAGGGACGCGTCGGCACCTGAAACAGCTCGCGCCAAATCAAGGTGGAAACGGCCGCCTGCTTGGCCCCCAGGGTCAGCGCCAAAACGTCGGTGGTGATGACGCTGGCCAACAGTACCGCCAGCAAGAAGACCGGCCACACCGACTCCCAGGGAGCCCGCCGCACCAACAGCTCACAGCGATCGATGCGCCGCGCGAAGCGTGCCTCACTGGCCAGGAGCACCAGGTACGCAAACTGAAAGACCAGCACGACGATCAGCGCCTCGGACCATTCGGCGCGCATCTGCTGCATCAGCTGGGTGACGATTTCGTGCGAGCGACCGCCGCCGCGCGTGCCGGAAATGACCGCCAGCGTCACCAGCTCGACGATGAAAACCAGCTGAAAAAGCGGGGCCAGCGCCGCCGAAAAGGTGCGATGGGCCAGGTAGCCGGAGACGAACAGCTCTTGTGCGTTCGGCTCGCGAAACGGGTCGACCTGCCGGCGGCTGACGCGGAAGGCCGTGGAGGCGGCCCACAGCGGGTAGCCAGCGGCCAGCACGAGCAAGAACCAGCCCACCGCGTTGAGCACTGCCGGCGGACCCACCGCCAACACCGTCGCGATGGACTGCCCGGTCAAGTACCAAACCAAAAACGCGAACAGCAACACCGCGCCCGCGCTCCAGGCCACGCTGCTCCACAGCGACTCGCCGCGATAGTCGCGCGCGATGCCGTCGATGTAGTTTTGGATGTGCGCGCGCACGTCGGCCAGCGGCAAGCCGCGTTCTTGTGGCTCTTTCGCCAGCAGCCGCATGACCAGCGTCTCGAGGGCCGACGGCACGCTCGGATCGTGCGCGGACGGCGGCTTGGGGTTTTCCAAGATCACCCGGCGCACCACGACCGCCGGATCGTCGTGATCGAACGGCACCTGCCCGCACAGAATTTCGTACAGCATGGTGCCCAAGCTGTAGAGATCGCTGCGGTCGTCCACGGCGAGGCCACGGGCTTGCTCGGGCGACATGTAGTGCGGGGTGCCCAGCACCACTCCGTCGTGCGTTTGCCAGGCTTTGGTCTGGGCCCGCACCGAAGTGACGGGGCCCGGCGCGCTGACGGGGCCGGCGTCGAGGCTGTCGATGAATTCGTGCTCGGCGGCCAGCGCCTCGGCCTCCGTGCTCACGCCGGAGGCAATTTCCTTCAGCTTGGCCACGCCCCAATCCATGACCGAGACCTCACCGAAGTCGCCGATCATGACGTTGGCCGGCTTCAAGTCGCGGTGGATGACCCCGCGCGCGTGCGCGTATTCCATGGCCAAGCACACTTGCAGAAAGACATCGAGCAAGCGGCGCAGGCCGAACTCCGCCAACGTGGCCTCGTCGCCGTTGAGGCGCGCGGTCAGGATGTCTTCCAGCGATCGGCCACGCACCAGCTTCATCGAGAAGTAGGCGCGGCCGCTAGGGTCGAGGCCCAAGTCGTGCACGGGGACGATGTTGGGGTGCTCCAGCTGAGCGTTGACCTGCGCTTCTTCGACGAAGCGGGCCAGCAGCTGGCGCGGAATTTCGCCGCGCGGCAGGTGGGTGACCTTGAGCGCCATCTCGCGGCGCAGCTTGGTGTCGAAGCCGAGCAGCACCTGCCCCATGGCGCCGCGACCAACCTCGCCGCGCACCTGAATGCGGCCGCCCCACAGCTCCCCTTCCGCCTCGTCGGCGTCAGGACCGCTTTCGCTCTCTTGCCCGGGGTCAGCCATCGGCCAAGCCCGAAGGCTAACATGAGCCCCGTTTCAGTGGGCGTCGGCGGCCGCGCCGGGCTTCATGCCGGGCTTCACCTTACCCAGGAGCAAGATGAGCGGCATCGTCACCAAGAAGACGAGCGCCACGAGCCAGAAAGAGTCGGCGAAGGACATGACCGACGCTTGCACGTTCACGGTTCCGTCCAGCACCACCAGCGCCTGCTGCTTGGCCGACGCCGCGTCGAAGCCTTTGGCCATGAAGCCTGCCGTCAACGCCCGCAGGCGCTCGGCGGTCGCGACGTCGCTCATGCCCAGCTTTTCGATGATCACCGAGCGGTGGAAGGCGGAGCGCGACGACAACAGGGTCGTCAGCACCGCGATGCCGATACTGCCGCCCAGCTGCCGCGACAGATTGTAGATGCCGGTCGCGGCGGAGACGTCTTTCACCGGTACGGCTCCGAACGTGGCCATGCTCATGGGCAAGAACATCATCACGGAGCCGAAACCGCGGATGATCAGCGGCCAGAACAGCTCCGCCTCGTTGGTCTGCGGGTTCATGCCGGCCAGCAGCCACAGCGACAAGATCACCATCACCGACCCGCCGGCGATGAGCACGCGCGGCTCGAACGTCTTCAGCAGTCTGGCCATCACCGGCATGGCGAAAGCGGAGGCTAGCGCGCCCGGTAGCATCAGCATGCCGGTCTGTTGCGACGTGTAGTGCATGATGCCCTGCGCGAAGATGGGCACCGCGAACATGGCCCCGTACAGGCCCATGCCCAACACCGAAGAGGCGATGCAGCCCGCCCACAGCGAGCGATGGCGCAGCACCCGCAGATCCACGACCGGCGTCTTGCTGGACAGCTGGCGGTCGACGAACAACACCAGGCAAATCGCGGCCAAAGCCGCGCACACGCTGATGAACCCCGAATCGAACCAGCTCTCGCTGTAACCCTCTTCCAGAAACGTCTGCAGCGCGCCCAGGCCGGTCGCCATCAAGCCCAGCGACAGCCAATCCACCCCGCCCTTCGCCTTGTTGGGGCCGTCTTCGGGCAAGAAGGTGACCGCCATCGAGATGGCGAGCAGCCCGATCGGAAAGTTGACGTAGAAGATCCAGCGCCAGTCGAGGTTGGTGACGATGTAGCCGCCCAGGGTGGGCCCGATCGCCGGACCGGCGATGGCCACGATGCCGAACAAGGCCTGCGCGGCGCCGCGCTCTTCGGGCGGGAACGTCTCCCACAAGAACGCCTGCGCCTTGGACAAAAGCCCGCCGCCGAACAGGCCCTGCAGCACCCGCGCGAAGATCAGCATCCCGAGCGAGTGCGCCATGCCGCACAGCATGGAGGCTGCCACGAACGCGATCAGCGAGAACACGAAGAAGCGCTTTTTACCGAACCTGTCGCCGAGCCAGGCCGACAGCGGCAAGATGATCACGTTGGCGATGGCGTAGCTGGTGATGACCCAGCCGACCTCGGCCAAGGTAACGCCGAGCGACGCCTGCATCTGCGGCATGGCCACGTTGACGATGGAAGTGTCGACGATTTCGAGCAGCGCGCCGAGGGCTACGCTGACCGCGATCAGCCAACGACGGGTCTTGTCCGCTACCACCGGGCTCGCGATCGGAATTGCCGCCGCAGTCATGGCAAAGCTCTCTCAGCGCGTGTTGACGGTGAGCTCGACCGAGAGCCCGGGGATGAGCAAGAGATCGGCGGGGACGTCGTCCAGCTTCACGCGCACCGGCACGCGCTGCACCACCTTGGTGAAGTTGCCGGTGGCGTTGTCCGGCGGCAACAGAGCAAACCGCGCGCCGGTCGCGCCCGAGAAGCTCTCGACCTTGCCGTGCAGCTCACGGCCGTAGGCGTCGATGGTCAGAGTCGCCGGCTGGCCGATATGCATGTGCGCGAGCTGCGTCTCTTTGAAGTTACCGGTCACCCACACGGCGCCGCGCTGGTGTGCGTCCGGCACCAGCATCACCACGGATTGCCCAGCCGACACCAGCTGGCCCTGGGCCACGCTGCGCTTGGACACGATGCCCGCGTGCGGTGCCAGGATCTTGGTGTAAGACAGGTCGAGCCGGGCCAGATCGCGCATGGCTTCGGCCGTGGCCACGCGCGCCTCCGCCGAGGCCAGCTTGGCCTTGGCTTCCGCAACCTGCGACGGCAGGGTCTCGTTGGCTTGGCCCAAGCGGGCCGAGGCTTCGCTCACGCGCGCCCGCGCCTGCGAGGTCGAGCTCTTCAGGGTGATGATGCGGGCGTCGGCCTGGTCGACGACGGCCTGGGCGCTGTCGAACGTGGTCTGCGCGGCTTCCATCTGGGCGCTGGCGATGGCGCCCGACGCGAACAGCTGCTTCGTCCGATCCAAGTCGAGCTTGGCCTTGTCGCGCTGGGCGCGAGCCGAAGCCAGATTGGCCGTGGCTTCCGCAATTTGGTCCGACGTGGCCGTCACCGCGACGGCGGCGCCGTCGAGCGACGCGCGCGCGATGGTTTTGCCCGCCGACGCGTTGCGCTCGACGAGCTCCGCGGTGGCGCGCGCCGCTTCGGCGGACGCTTTGGCCCCCAACAGCTCGGCCTCGGCTTCGGCCAATTTGGCTTTGGCTTGCGAGTCATCCAGCTCGACCAAGAGCGCGCCGGCTTCGACCTTCTGGTTGTCGGTGAAGTGCACGGAGGTCACGGTGCCGCTGGCGCGACTGGGCACGGCCACGACGTCCGCGTCCAGCTGCGCGTCGTCGGTGGCCTCGAGCCCCCGGTGCATGATCCACCAACCGGCGCCGCTGGCCAGGAACGCGCCGAGCAACGACAGCATGATGACCCGGCGCTTACCGCCACCGCTGGGCGCCGCCGGGGCCACACTGGGAGCGGCGGCGGGTGCGGCGACGGCCGCCACCGGCGAAGCGGGAGCAGGCGTGGGAGACGAGGGGGAAGGTTTGGCAGCGGCCGCGGGCGAGCTCATGACTCAATTCTTTCCGAACGACGGGGTCGCGGTTTTGTTAATGCAACTCCAGGTTGCGTTAACTAGCATCCAGGGCTATAAAAGCAACTGGTAGTTGCGTTAAGAAATGCCAACGCGGACAAAAGCCGAATCAACCCGAAGGGTTGCCAAGCGGGTCGCCGGCAGCAGGCCTGGCGCGCGCAAGCTAGCACGGCTGCGCACGGGCGGCCGCAGCGCGCGGGTCGTGAGCGAGGTGCTATCTGCCACGCTCGAGGAGTTTGCGACTCAGGGCTACGCGGGCTTCTCTGTCGAGGCCGTGGCACTGCGCGCCGGCGTGAACAAGACCACGATCTACCGACGCTGGCCCGCCAAGGCCGATTTGGTGGGCGCGGCCCTCGCTTCATTGCGGGACGACGACCCGGAGCCGCCCGACTCCGGCACGCTACGTGAAGATTTGTTGCAGGTGCTGAAGCACTGGGCTGCCCAAATGGTCACGCCCCGGCGGCGAGCCATCATGCAATCGCTGGTCGTAGCCAACACCGATCCGGAGATGCAGGCCATCGTCAGACGCATGCGCGCCGAGCGCCCGGCCATCCCCCAGGTCGTCTTCGAGCGCGCCTTCAAGCGGCGCGAGCTGCCGCGTGGCAGCGACACCGATCTCATCGCCGCCGCGCTGCTCGGCCCGCTCCACAGCCGCACCGCATGGAAGCGCGAACCGGTCGACGACGCCTTCGTACGCTCACTCGTCGAGCTCGTCGTCGCGGGCGCTTTGGCGGGTGGCGCGGTGCCGCGCTAGGGGTGTCTCTAGTTTCCAGCCTGCTGCGAGCCAACATCCTGCGGCTGCGAAGCGCGGCCTCGTCGCTGCGCTCCTCAAAAGGCTTCAGCCTTCCTCCGGTGCTCGCTCCTCGGCGCGCTACTCGCTCGCGTCTCTTGGCTCTCGCGACGGCCGGAAACTAGAGACACCCCTTAGTCGAAAATCGCTATTGCCCGGGCGCCAGCGCAACGTCAGGCTCGCGCCCGAATGCCAGCTTCGCAGCAACATTTGAAGGAGGGTACCCCGCTCGGCGCCACCCTCGTCAACGGCGGCGCGACCTTTCGCTGTTGGGCACCAAACGCCAGCGCGGTGTACGTCGCGCTCAAGCCCGCCCACGGCGGGCATGCGTGGCACAAGCAAGAAAGCCACAGGCTGGTGAAGGACGCGCACGGCTTTTGGGGCGGCTTCTTTCCTTCCGTGAAGGAAGGCGACACCTACCGCTTTTACGTGGTTGGCGAAGGGTCCGAGGGCTTCAAGCGCGACCCGTATGCGCGTGAGCTTTCGTTCGACGGCTACCCGGATTGTGGCTGCGTCGTCCGCCGCCCCCACGGCTACCCGTGGCAGGACGCCGCCTTCACGCCGCCTGCATTCAACGAGCTGGTAGTCTACCAATTCCATTTCGGCGTGTACTTCGCGGAAGACGAGCAGGGCCGTGACATCCGCCCGCACCGGGTGTGCAAATTCCTCGATGCGGTGGGGCGCATCGAATATTGGGCCGATTTGGGCATCAACGCGGTCATGCCGCTGCCCTTCCAGGAGTTCCCGACCGAGAGCAGCTTGGGCTACAACGGCACCGATCTGTTCTCGCCCGAGATGGACTACTCGGTGCGCGCAGCCGACCTCGAGCCCTACTGCGCGCTGGTGAACCGGCTACTCGAGGCCAAGGGCGCTCCGCCGCTCACCGTCAGCGAGCTTACCGGTCAAGTGAATCAGCTGAAGACCTTCGTCGACTTGTGCCACCTGTACGGCATCGCGGTGATCGCCGACGTGGTCTTCAATCACGCGGGGGGTGGCTTCGACGACCAGTCGCTATACTTCTTCGACCGACAAGCGCCGGGTGACAATGCGCGCAGCTTGTATTTCACGCGCGAAGGCCACGCCGGGGGGCTGGTCTTCGACTACGCAAAGCCCGAGGTGCGACAGTTCTTGATCGACAACGCCCTGGCCTGGCTCGGCGAATACCACCTGGACGGGTTGCGCTACGACCAAGTCACGGTGATGGACGAGCACGGGGGCTGGTTCTTCTGCCAAGATTTGAGCAGCACCGTGCGCTTCGTCAAACCCGACGCCGTGCAAATCGCCGAGTATTGGGGCGCGCAACCCTGGCGCGGCGTCGCCGAGCCGCCCAGCGGCATGGGCTTCGACGTCGGCTACAGCGACGTGCTGCGACAAGGCATGCGAGCGGTGTTGGCGCGTGCCGCACAAGGGCGCGACACCGCGCTCGGCCTCTCCGGCTTGGCGGACGCGCTTCGCTTCACCCACCAGCTGCCAGGGCGCTGGAGCACCTTTCAGTGCCTCGAAAACCACGACTTGTTGGACGCCAACCACTTCGACAAGCAGCCGCGTATCGCGCGGCTGGCGGACGGCAGCGACTCTCGCTCGTGGTACGCGCGCAGTCGCGCACGCGTGGCTAGCGGCGTTTTGCTCACCGCGCCCGGCGTGCCGATGCTGTTCATGGGCCAGGAGTTTCTAGAGGACAAATACTGGAGCGACTGGCAAGGGCGTCCCGAGCTCTTGTTGTGGTGGGCCGGCGTGGAAGGCGCCGATCGCGACATGGTCGACTTTCACCGCTTCACTCGCGATCTGCTTTGGCTGCGGCGGCGACTGCCGGCCCTCACCGCCGACGGGCTGAACGTCTTTCACGTCGACGAGCAGAACCGCATCTTGGCCTTTCAGCGCTGGGTGCCGGGCGCAGGCCACGACGTGGTCGTCGTCGTTAGCCTGAACGAAAGCAGCTTCGACTGGGGCAGCTACCAGCTTGGTTTCCCGAGCCGCGGCCATTGGGAAGAAGTATTCAACAGCGATGTGTACGACCGCTTCGTCAACCCGAACGTCAAGGGCAACCTGGGCGGCGTGACGGCCTGGCCCGAGCCTCTGCACGGCTTGCCCGCGTCGGCGGGGCTGACGATTCCGGCCAATAGTTTCATGATTTTCGCGCAACAATCGTAGCGGGGCCGAGCCGCCGTCAAAAAAAGCACCGACCGAGGCAGGGGGGATGTCGATCGGGCGCGGGCTGGAACGTCGTCAGAGTGAACGCGCTCAACGGCGCCCCTGACGGAGACCTTTCATGGCCCACCACGCCCCGCAGAACCCCCACAAAGACCAGCTCTGGAACGTATCGCTGCTGCCGATCGTGAGCGTCGCCCCCGCCTCAGCTCGCGAGCAGCTCGCACAGCGTAGCGGCAGCCTCCCTCACCTGACTCGCGTCGACGTCGAGGTGCGTGACCGCGCGCAGCGTGCGCTTGCCGGTCGCGTTCATCAAAACCCCGCGCTCGGCGGCACGACGCCCGAGCTCGCTCGCGTCCACGGTCGTGGCCGTGAACACGACGATGTTGGTTTCGACGGGCGCTACTTCGACCCCCGCGACGCCGCCTAGCGCGTCGGCGAAGATGCGAGCCGACGCGTGATCTTCGACCAAGCGAGCCCGATGTTGCTCCAGCGCGTACAGAGCACCCGCCGCCAAAATGCCGGCTTGGCGCATGCCGCCACCCAGCATTTTCCGGAAACGCCGAGCGGCCAGCACGTGCTCGCGCGAGCCGACGAAGGCCGAGCCCACCGGCGCGCCCAAGCCCTTCGAGAAGCAAACGCTGAGCGTATCGAAAGGCGCCGCCAACTGGGCCACGTCCAGGCCGGAAGCCACGCTGGCGTTCCAGATGCGAGCGCCGTCCAAATGCACCCCCAAGCCACCGGCCCGCGCCGCTTCGGCAATCTTCAGCACGTCGGCCTGCGGAAACACCCGCCCTCCCGCGCGATTGTGGGTATTTTCGAGCACCACCAGGCGCGTGCGCGGAAAGTGATACTGCGGCGGCTTCACCACCTCGAGCATCTGCTCGGCATCGAACAAGCCGCCTCGCCCGGCGACCGCGAACTGCACGCCGGCCCAGGCGCTGGCCGCGCCCGACTCGTAGAACGCGCAGTGCGAGCCTTCGCCGATGATGACCTCGTCGCCCGGCCGCGTGTGCACCAAGAGGCCGATCTGGTTGCCCATGGTGCCTGACGGCACGAACAGCGCGCTCTCTTTACCGAGCAGCTCGGCCACGCGCTCCTCGAGCGCTCGCACCGACGGGTCTTCGCCGTAGACGTCGTCTCCCACCTCGGCCGCGGCCATGACCGCGCGCATGGCCGGGGTCGGCCGAGTCAACGTGTCGGAGCGCAAATCGCAGACGGGCATGTCCTCACGATAGCGGAATCCTGGCGTGTCGTGGAGTCCGCGCGGAGTTCCGCGCGGAGCGCGGAGCGCGGAGTGTAGCTATCGCCTCGGCGCCCGCTCGGATGCGCTTGACAAATCCACGCGCAAAGCTCAGTCTACGCTCCGCCTTCGCGCCACCCGCGCGGAGCCATAGCCAGAAGGGAGATGATGCTGATGTCGAAATCCAATTCCGCATACCGTGTGATCATCTCTCTGGTCGCCGCGTAAGCGTGGCGCCCAAAATTCGCTGAAATTCTAGGGATTTCGTCGCGCTTTCCGCGGCGATCCCCGGGCGCCGCGTGCGCCCGAGCCATTGGAGCCCCATGGGCAATCGACGTGACCGCAGAACGCGGCGCGGCTCCGATCCGAGCGCCGGTATCCGTGCGCTTCGGCTCGAACAGCTGTTCCGTGAAGAACTGAACTCCATCCTCGATGGCGAGCTGGGTGACGACCGCTTCGACGGCGTCCGCATCACGCTCGTCGAGCTGTCTCGCGACGGATCGCGAGCCCGCATTTGGTACGCCATGACCACCACTGCCGACGACGCGCGCCTACGCGCCACGGAGGCCGCCTTCGCGCGCGCCTCGACCTACTTCCGCACACGCCTGAGCGACGCCCTGCCGCTCAAGCGCTCTCCCGAGCTGAGCTTTCGGCACGACCCGGCCGCGCTCAGCGCCTTTACCAGCGAGGAAACCAACCTCTAATGCCCTGTACCATCAACGGCGGGCGTGTCCCGATTCGACTGTGGGCCAATCCTCACGAGGTCGAATCGGACGCGCTCCGCCAGCTCAAAGCCATCGCCAGCCTACCGTGGGTCGCGCACCACGTCGCCGTCATGCCTGACGTACACGTCGGGCGCGGCGCCACCGTAGGCTCGGTCATTGCCATGCGCGGAGCCATCGCTCCCGCCGCGGTCGGCGTCGACATCGGTTGCGGCATGGCCGCCGTCAAAACGAGCCTCACCGCGTCGCGCTTGCCCGACGACCTCAAGCGCTTGCGGTTGGCGATCGAAGCGGCCATCCCGGTCGGACGCCGCCAGCACACCGCTCCCATCTGGCAGCAAAGTGCCACGCTCAGCGCCGCCACCCACGCCCTGCTCGAACGCTTCGTCGGCCTGGAACCGGAGTTTCAAAAGCTGCTGGGGCGCGTGCAGCTGCAACTCGGCACGCTCGGCGGCGGCAACCACTTCATCGAAGTCTGCCTGGACGGCGACGACGCGGTCTGGCTCATGCTTCACTCCGGCAGTCGATTCATCGGCGCCACGCTCGCCGAGCACCACATGCAAGTCGCCGCGCGGCTGCTGCACAACCGCCAGCTGCCGGACCCGGACTTGGCGGTATTTCTGGCTGATTCTCCGAGCTTCGACGCCTACCGGCGCGCGCTGTATTGGGCGCAGGAATACGCGGCGCTCAATCGCGACCTGATGCTCGAGCGGCTGCAGCAACTGCTGCTCCAGCAATGGCCGGATACTACCTTCGAGCCCGCCGTCAGTTGCCACCACAACTACGTGGCCGAAGAAGTGCACTATGCCGAGCCCCTGCTCGTCACTCGCAAGGGCGCAATCCGCGCCGGTCTCGGCGAGCTGGGCATCATTCCCGGCTCGATGGGCAGCCGGTCGTTCATCGTACGAGGCAAAGGCAACGTGCAGTCGTTCAGCTCGGCGTCGCACGGCGCAGGGCGACGCATGAGCCGCGGGCAAGCGCGCCGAGCCTTCTCGGCCAAAGATCTGGCGTATCAAACCCGAGGGGTGGAATGCCGCAAGGATCTCGGCGTCGTCGACGAGGCGCCCAAAGCCTACAAAGACATCGGCCGAGTCATGGACCAACAGCAAGATTTGGTCGAGGTCATTGCCGAGCTGAAGCAGGTGGTGTGCGTGAAGGGCTGAGCCGGCTAGGATTTTCGCGCCCATTTCGGCCCTCAGGGGCGACGGACGCGCGCGTGGTTGCAGTAGCCGGGCCAGTCATTTAGGTTCCGCCGCCGCTTTGCTCTACCGCCTCTTCCGTCGCCTCCTCTTCTCGCTCAGCGCCGAGACGGCCCACCGCCTGACGCTGACTTCTCTGCGTTGCTTCATGCTCCTGCCGGGCGCGCTTTGGCTCCTGCGCCGCGTCTTCGGCATCGACGATCCGCGCCTGCACGTGAACGCGCTCGGTCTCGAGCTGAAGTCACCGGTCGGCCTCGCCGCGGGTCTCGACAAGGACGCCGAAGTTTTCGAAGCCTTCGGCGCGCTCGGTTTCGGCTTCGTCGAGGTCGGGACCGTGACCGCGCTCGCGCAGCCGGGCAACCCACGCCCGCGCCTGTTCCGCTTGCCCCGCGATCGCGCGCTGCTCAACCGTATGGGCTTCAACAACCACGGGGCCGCCGCTGCCGCGCGCCGTTTGGCAAAGCCGCGACGAGCCGTCGTCGGCGCCAACATCGGGCGCAGCAAAGTCACGGCCAACGAAGCCGCCGTCGCCGACTACGTCACCAGCACCGAAGCGCTCGCGCCTCACGCCGACTACATGGTCATCAACGTGAGCTCGCCCAACACGCCGTCGCTGCGTGAGCTGCAAGCCATCGAGCAGCTCCGCCCGCTCATCACGGGCGTGCAGCAGGCCTTGAAGCGCGCCGCGGCCGGGCGCGCCGTGCCGCTCCTGCTCAAGGTCGCCCCCGACTTGCACGACGCCGACATCGATGCGATCGCGGAGCTGGCGCTCGAGCTGGGCATCGACGGCATCATTGCCACCAACACCACGATTGGGCGCGCCGGCTTGACCACGCCCGCGGCGGAAGTGGCGGCGTTGGGCAACGGCGGCCTGTCCGGCGCGCCGCTGCGTGAGCGGAGCTTGCAGGTGTTGCGTCGCTTGCGCGCGAAGGTCGGCGATCGCCTGCTCTTGGTCGGGGCCGGCGGCATCGAAACCGCGGACGACGCCTGGCAGCGCATTTGCGCCGGCGCGACGCTGGTTCAAGTCTACTCCGCGCTGATTTACGACGGCCCCAGCTTGCCCGGCCGGATCGCCCGCGGGCTGGCCGAACACGTCACCGCTGCAGGCCTATCCAACATTTCCGAGGCCATCGGCCGCGACGCCTGAGGATCCGAGACGGTCTGGAATCGGTTCCAGAAGTTGCTATTCTGCAGCCATGCCGTCGTCTCGCTCTCGGTGCGTGCGTGATTCCTGGCTTCCCTCGCTCGGCGGTCTCGCGCTAGTCGCCTCGCTCGGCGCTTGTGACAGCGGGTCTTCCTACCAAGACGACACCGATACCGGCGCCGGCACGCCGTCCACGGCTGGCAGTGGCTCCGGCCCCACCACCGGCAGCACCGACGACACGCCCGCGCCCAGCACCGTCTTGCCCACTTTGTTCGGCACGCCCGCGCAGAGCGGCACCGGCAGCTCGTCCGATCGCTGGACCAAGAGCGACGTGAAGCGAGACGACCTCAACTACTTCTTCATGGCCAACGGCTGGGGCCCTGGCTTCCAATCGCAGACGGTGAGCTGGAGCGGCACCTCGTTCAGCGTCGACAGCATGGAAGGCACCCGCGGCATGAAATACGAACCAGCCTCGTATCCGACGGTATTTTGCGGTGTCTACTCGGATTCGCGCTCGGGCGAGTGCGGGCTGCCCAAAGCGCTGACCAGCATCACCTCGTTGCGCACCGGCTGGCGTTGGAACGCCAACGGCAACACTGGCCAGTACAACGCCGCCTACGACATTTGGCTTTCGAACAGCAGTGACATCAGCGGGCACAGCGCGTTCTTGATGGTTTGGCTGCGCGATCCCCCGGGGCAACAGCCGGCTGGCGCGCGCAGCGCCAACGCGGTGAGCGTGACCAACGCCCCCGGTAGCTGGAACATCTGGTCGGGCACCGTCGGGGGTAAGCCTTGTGTCAGCTACGTGCGCAACGAAGGCCACGACTCGCCTGAAGTCGAGCTGGACGTGATGGATTTCGTGCGCGACGCGGCCACTCGCAAGATCAATCTGCCCGGCAGCACGGTGCTGAGCGTAGCCGTCGGCTTCGAAATCTGGAGTGGCCCCATCACCAAGCTGGAAACGAACGACTTTTACGTCCAAGTCCAGTGACCTAGCCATCGGCCAGGCCGTTGCCGAAGCTCCCGGAGGGCGAGGCCAGTGTTCTGGATCGGCGCCGCGATGCCGCGCAAATCTCCGCGCTTCCGGCGAAAATTCCCGCTGGTTTTGACAAACCGGGGGCCGCCCGGTAGGCCCTCGCCCAGCAATGAATCCGATGGAGCTACGCGGTCGCTGGGTGCTGGTCACGGGCGCTTCTTCGGGCTTGGGCCGAGAGATGGCGAAGATCTTGGCGGTCACGTACGGCGCCAATCTGCTGATCGCGGCCCGGCGCGAGGACCGCTTGCTGGAGCTGAAGGCCGAGCTGGAAAAGAGCGCCGGCGTGAAGGTGGAGGTCTGCGTCGCCGACCTCGCGAAGCTCGAGGACGTCGACCGCTTGATCGACGTGGCCACCCGGGGCCGTCAGCTGTACGGCGCCATCCTGAACGCAGGCGTCACCCACTTCGGCGCGTACGCCGAGCTGTCGTGGGACAGCTTCCGCAGCATGCTCGACACCAACGTGATCGCAACCGTGCGCATGGCCACGGCCTTCGTGCCCGCTCTCGAAGCGCAAGGCGGTGGGTTGATGATCGTGTCGAGCATGGCCGGCATTCACCCCGTGCCCTACCAAACGCACTACTCGGCCACCAAGGCGTTCTTGGTCCATTTTGGCATCGGGCTCTGGCACGAGCTTTCGGGACGCAACGTTTCGGTCACGGTGTACGCGCCCAGCGGGGTGGTCAGCGAGATGACGGCCGGCGAGAGCTTCACGCCGCTTCGCCGCTGGTTGATGCCGGTGGCGCAAGCCGCCAGCGAAGGTGTGGAAGCTTTCCGCGCGCGTAAATACCTGCACATCTCCGGCTTCGCCAACCGAGTCGGCAGCGTGTTCGCACGCATGTTGCCGCAACGCCTGGCCACCGGCCTCGTCGCCGCCCAATACCGCAACGCCTTGAAAAAGCAGGGCGTCGGCTCCGGCAGCTGACCGCGCTACGACCGCGCCATTTGGCGGTCCAGGCGTTCGTGTCGGGTGACGCGCGCAGGTGCTCACGTCGGCGCAGAGCGGCGCAGAGCGGCGCAGTTGTCCGACACCTTCTCACAAGCTTGTGGTGTGACATCGGTTCCACACCGATGTTTGCTTGCGCGACCCGAACAGTGGCGGGCACCATCGAACGATGCCTTATTCCGTTCGCGGTCGAGTGTTGGTCGGCGCCTCCCTGGCGCTGCTCGCTAGTGCGAGCACGCAGGCGTGCGGCTCCGGAAGTCATGGTGGCGGTCTTGGTGCAGGTGGCGAGGGCGGCGCGGTCACGCTTTCCAGCGTCGACTGCGCCCGGAACAGCGATTGTCCGGGCGCCCTGCTGTGCGATCGTGATCAATCGCTGTGCGTGGAATGCCTCAGAGACAGCGATTGCGCCGACGACGCCGCCTGCCTCGCCGGCAGTTGCCACGCCGCCTGCCGCTCGGACAAGGATTGTCGCGCGCTCGATCAGCTGTGCGGAGACTCAGGCGTGTGCGTCGACTGCATTACCGATGCTCACTGTGCGCGGGGTGAAGTCTGCAGCACGGCGGGCGTGTGTGAGGAACCGACAGCGAACGACGGAGGCGCCCCCGGCACCGGCAGCGGCGGCAGCCCGAGCTCGGGCGGCGACCCCAACGGCACGGCCGGCGAGAGCAGCAGCCAAGGTGGCGCAGCCAACCCCGGCGAAGGCGGAATGCCCAGCCTGGGCGAAGGTGGAACCGTCACCATCGGCCCGGGCTGCGCGACGGCGACCATCGACCCTTGTAGCGGCCTGCCGCATTTCGTCGGCACCCAAACCGTCGACGGGGACCCCAGCGAATTTTGCGACATTCCGCCGTTCGACCTCGATATGGCGACCGCCACCTACTATCGGACGGTCAACAAGCCGCCCGTTACCGCCACCACCAAAGCGACGTTCCGGGTCGGCTGGTCCGCCACCGCGCTGCACGTGTTCATCGACGTCGCGGACGAGACCGTGCACCCCAACACTTCGGGCTCCCTGCTCAATATTTGGAATGGTGACAACCTCGAATTCTACGCCGCGCCCAAGACCCCCGCGGGCTTGTTCAACGCTTCTCGTACCTACGAAAGCGGCGCCTTCGAGATCATCGCCGCGCCCCCGGGCGCCCTGCTCTCAGCCGGGCAGGCGGCGTTCGTCAGCACCGGCGTCGCCTACGAGGTGCCAGCCGCCCAGTACAAAGTCACCGCCACCTCCAGAGGCTACAGCTTCGAAGGGCAGATCCCGTGGACGGGCGCCGCGCCCACGGCCGGCATGCCCATGGGCTTCGACGCCGGCTTGAGCGACGACATCGACGGGCTTTACAGCGCTACCACCGGCGAATATCGCGACTACTACGTGCTTTTGTACAACGCGAGCTACCTCGGCAACTGCACGCTGCACTACGAGCCGTATTGCGACAGCCGCAATTGGTGTCACCCGACGGCGCTCCCCTAGCCCGCGCCGGCGACGAGCCCGCGTGAGCGCGCGTGCGACAGGGCCTGACTGGCGTGCTCGATCCAGAGCAGCTCCGTGCCATGGGCGCGCGCCCGCTCACACAGCGTTCGCGCGCGGCCGCCCGCCGAGTCTTTGCGGTTCTTTCCGCCCAGATCGCGAATGTAGATCGCGGCGATGCGGCCGGGGTACCGCGCCGCCGTCTCCAGGTAAATTTCCGGATCACGCTCGCCGCTGTCGCCAATCAACACGAACGGCAAGGTCGGGTAAGTCTCCAGCAGCTCGCGCACGGCCGCAGACTTGTGGTCGATGGGCGGCGCTTCGCGCAACCCGATGTCGCGCAGCAGCAACGGACCACGTGGTAGCTCGTGGTAATCGAAGAAATCGATCAAGAAGTCGTACAGGTTCCAGGGGCTCTTCGATACGTAAAACACCGGATTTTGACCGTGGCCGGAGCGGCCCCGGGCGAGCGCATGATAGAGCTCGCTCGTGCCCTCGAAGGGCATACGGGTGTAGGCGCTGCCCGACAACGTCACCCAAATCATCTTCAGCTTTTGCGTGACGTGGGTTTGCAGCACCGTGTCGTCGATATCACTGATGATGCCGAGCTCGGCCTCGCCGCCCGGGATCAAGATTTCGGCGGTGGCCCGCACCGGCACCAGCCCGCGTACCTTGGCGTCGACCACCTGCACCTCGGCGCTCTTCCAATGGCCGGGCGTGTTCACGTCCGGCGCCGCGATCGGCAGTTCGAAATAGCCTTCATCGTCGGTGCTACCGGTAACGGCGCTGCCGCCCAGCTCCGCGCGCACGCTCGCGTCGGGCAGCTCGCGCGAAAAAAAGCGCCGCAACATGCGGCGAACGCTGCGGAACGTCGAGTCCGCCGGCAGTGACCGCTCCAGCACCGATGCCTCCAGCACGCGCCCCCGCACCACGCCACGCGCCGCCGTGCCAAAGCTCCGGTAGGTGACGATTTGTAGCGGACCGAGCCGCCCGAAACGCCGCCGTAGCCCCCACACCACGCGGTCGACTCCGTGCTCCAAGCGCGCGAATACGCGGCGAGCCGCCGCCAAGACGCGCTGCCGGCTGCGGACCGTCCGCGTGCCTTCGGTCTCTTCGAGCGGTCCCGTCATCCGCGGTCCCGTGTATAGTGTTCGCTGAAGAGTGGCAATTCTTCCCTTCGGTAGGCGGCGGGTGGTGTTGGGCGCCGGGGCCCTGATGGCTGGCTCCGCGACGGGCGCGTGGTTTTGGCCCTCGTCGCAGGAACAGGCGGCCTACCCGTTGGCGCGCCGAGTAGGCGGCGGCCTCGACCCGCTGTGGAACCTGCCTCCCGAAAAGGTCTTGGCGGCCACCACCACCGACGCCCGGCGCCTGGAGCGCCTGCTACCGCAGCTCGACCGCGCTACCCACCAGCTCGAAGCACTCGAGCCGCGCTTGGCCAACGCCCAAACCGGCGAGCTTTCGGGCGACGAGCGCGAGCAACTGCGCGAGCGCTGGTGGCAAGTCTTCGAGCCCATCTTGGCCATCGATGAGCTGAAGGGCCGCTACGCCGGCTGGTACGGGCTCGACTACTTGAAATACGCGCGGCTACACGCGCGCGGCTTTGCTCTGAGCTTCACCGCGCTGTGTGCGCAGGTGGACGCCGGCCTGCGCCTGCTCGGCGCGCTGGACCGGAAGCCACTCTTGCCGGTGCTGTTCGACGAAGCCATGCCACAGCTGGGGCTGCCGGCCCGCACCTTCAGCGGCCTCCGCCAGCACCTGGGCCGGGCCCGCGATCTGCTGCTCGTGCCGCTCGGCAACGAGTGGTACGAGCGATGGATTTCGGCTCATCTCACACTGGACGCCGAGCTCACGCCGCTGTTGAAGGAGCTTGAGCCGCTACGCCACAGCGCTCGCTCGCGCGTGCTGACACCCACCCCCACCGGCGTCGAAAACAAGCTCGACGTCGTCAAAAGCGTGCTGTTCGAGCGCTGGTTTCCGCTGCAGAAGAACTTCGCCACCTGGGCCGGCGACACCCGGGTCACCGAGCCCGATCGCAAACTGATCAGCGACACGCAGCTGGCCGCATTCAAGGCCACGCTGCAGCCGGGTGACATCATTTTGGAGCGCCGCAACTGGTACCTGTCGAACATCGGGCTACCCGGCTTCTGGCCGCACGCCGCGCTGTTCGTCGGCACCCAAACGCAGATCTTGCAAGCGTTGGCCGAAGATCCGGACGTGAAGCGCGACCTCGGCGACCTCGGCGCTCATTTCGCCGAGGCTTACCCCAAAGCCTGGGCCAGCTTGGCCGAGCGTGACCACGGCGGGCACGAGCAGTGTGTCATCGAAGCCGTCAGTGAAGGCGTCGGCAGCGCGTCGCTGGAGCATTCGTGCGCCGCCGACTACGTTGCGGCGCTGCGGCCGCGAGTGCCGCCACGACTGCGCGCGCTCGCGATCGAACGCGCTTTGCGTTTTTGGGGTCGCCCCTACGATTTCAATTTCGATTTTGCCACCGACGACGAGGTCGTATGCTCGGAGCTGGTGGTGAAGGCCTACGAAAGCGCGCCGTCATTGCCGGGCCTGAAGGTGCCCTACGTGGAGCTGCTGGGCCGGCGCGCGGTGCCGCCCACGGAAATTGCTCGATACTTTCGCGATCATTTGGGTAAACCCGAGCAGCAGCTCGACTTCGTCTACTTCTTGGAAGGCCGCGAGAGCGAGCGGCAAGCGGTGGTGGCCGACGCCGCGGCGCTGGCCACCACCTGTGATCGTCCCAAGTGGGACATCGTGCAGCCGTAGCCTCAGGCGGCGACGTCCTCGTGAGGAAGGCGCCGCGCGGCCGCTTCTTCCCAAAAGCGCGCAATCCGTCCACGGTTCCGCTCGACGTAGGCCGAGCCCACGATCAGGAGCACGCCGACGACGCTCAGGCTCGCCCAACGCAACACGTTGTCAGCGTGAGTCGCCAGCCACACCTGCACGCCGAGGCCGTAGATCGCAACCAGGCTGCCGCTGATGGTGCGGAAGATCGCCCGCACCGACGCGCCCCACACCGCCACCGCGACCCCGACCACGATGCAGCCCACCGCCCCGATGCTGCTCCAGTCGATGGCGCACGCGCACAGCGTCGTCACGAGACCGGTGACGGTCGCCATCCCCAGCAGCAGGGACTGAGCCTTGTCCGCGCGCTGCGCCGCCAGCGCAAACGCTAGCGCCGCCGGCAGGCCCAAGAGCATGGCTGCAATCGCCGCGTGCGAGCCCAGCGACAGCTCGCTCCAACACATGCCCCAGCCAACGACGGCCAGGGTTGCGCTCAGCCAAGCGCCCACGTCACGCTTCCAAGGCGCCACCGTACGCGAAAGTAGCAGCCACAAGGCGGAAGCCGCGATCACCAGCACGCCGCCCACGAACGCCGGCCCCACATGATAGAGGTGAAAAACCCGGCCCAACATGATGACCGGCGCCGCAAACGGCATCACCCGCGCCAGCTTGCCCTCCACCGTGTCCAGCTGCAGGCTGGTGGCAAAGCGCGTCAGCTCCAGCCGCAGCAAGCCGAGCAAGCTCACGCCGGCCAGCACCGCAACCACCAGCGGCTGTCGCACGGGCACGAGCACCAGCAGGTTGGCGGCGAAGAACGCCACTGACAACGCTCGCGCCTGCTTGCGCGCCAGCGCCACGAACGAAACCGCCGCCAATGGCACCAGCACTATCAGCGTGGCCAGCACCGCCAAGATGGCCGACATCGGGCTCGGCGCAATCCACGTGGCGTAGCTCGGCAGCACCTGCGTCGCTTCCAGGTGAAACTGGGAGTACACGAGGCCGCCCAGTACCGCGAAGCTAACCGGCATCGTCGCCAGCACCAGCGCTAGGAACGTCCGCGCCGAACGCCCTTCGCGCAAGCTGAGCCCGACGAAGTAGGCCGCCGCCGCCAACAGCAGCGACTGACCGACCAGCATCGCGTAGCGAATCAAGTCGTTGCCGCCCTGCCAGTGCTGGAGCATGAAGGTCGACGCCGACGCCACCACGAGCGCCGCGCCGGCAATGCGCAACGCCCTGGTCAAGGCGTCCGGATCGAACGAGCGCGCCACCGAGCGCGGCTGAAAAGGCGCCCCGTCTTCGAGCGTCCCCCCGAACTTTGTGCCCGAATTCTCCCTTTTTTCCATCACGCTTCCTCCTTCAACGCCTGCAGCTCGAGCTTGAGCGAGGCCGCCTCTTCCGCGTCCAAGAACTCTTCGTCGAAGCCGTCGATGCTGGCGACCAAGCAGCCGCTGGCCACCTCCGTCTCGGCCACCCGCGACTCCCACCGCTCGAAGATCTGCCCAATCTCCCCGGCTTCGACGTCGCCTTGGCCCTGGGCCACGCTGAACGCTTCGGCGCGAGTTTGGCGAGTGCGCATGGTGTTGCGCTGCTGGCGAAGCTCGACCAGCCGTCGCTCCAGGGTTTGGACGTCGCGCTTGAGTTGCTGCTCGACGCGCTCGTGCTCCGCTTGATTGTGCTTCAGCTCCACGACACGGGCCTCCGAGCGCTTGTGGCGTCGAAGGCACTCCAGCGCTCGCGCCTCTTGCTCTTCGCGCTTGGCTCGCTCACGCCACCGAACGTTCGCCTCCTGCTCCTCGCTCAAGGCCTGCTTCAGCGCCCGCCCGTCGCGCTCGACGCGCATCAGCTGGACCTTGGAGCGCGCCACCCCTTGCTCGAGCTCACGCAGCGCGCTCGTGGCGAGCGCCTCGTGGTTCTCTACTTGAACGATCATACTGTCGATGCTGGCCACGAAGCCGTGGGTCCAGCGCTTGAATCGCGCCATCATGCTTTCTCCTCGGGCCCTACCGGGGCCGTGGGCGAGCCATCAGCAAGGTCTGGGCCGTCCGGGCACCTGGCCGCTAACACATTGAAATCACGTCGATTTCGCGCTGGCGCCCCGAGCCGAAAGAGCGCAATTTGTACTGTAGTGTACATTCTTCGTACATGCTGTTCACGAACGAAGAGCGGCAGTTCGCCGGCGCCGTCTCGCGCATCGCCTACGACAATCCGTTCGCGCCCGAGCGCATCGAAAGCGAGCGGCTGGCTTTAGGCGACTCGTTCAACGACAGCAGCGTCGTGTGGACGCCCGACGGCGCGCACCTGAGCGCTCAGCAATTCCACCGCGAGCGCCCCAACGTCATTCGCCTGCGCGACTCGAGCTGGCACGCCGCCTTGGCTCTACGCGGGCGGCTGGACGAGAAGCGCCACGAGCTGCGGGACGACGAGCTCTTGCTGTACGAAGACTTGTGCCTGTACGCGCTGTTCGCGCGCTACGAGCTGAGCTTGTACGAGCTTGCCATCGACGAATCGGGGCAAGCCAAGAAGGTCGGATTCTTTCCCGCCTTCAAGAGAGACTTCGAGCGGTTGCTGATCGAGCCTGGCCTTCCGCTGCCGTCGGGCCTGAACGCCGCGACCGCGCTCGCTTTCTTTTTCCAGATCCGGCGCGCGTTTCACTACATTTTTCGCTACTTGCTCGGCGTTTCACGGCCCATCGCCGAGCTGCGCGCCGAGACCTGGCACTCGGTGTTCACGCACGATTTGCGCCGCTACCGCAGCAGCGTCTACCGGCACATGGCCGACATTCCGACGCTGATCGTCGGACCTTCCGGCACCGGCAAGGACTTGGTCGCCCAGGCCATCGGCTACTCACGCTACCTTGCGTTCGACGAAGCCGCGCTCCGCTTCGTCGAGACCTTCAGCTCGCAGTTTCACGCCCTCAACGTGTCCGCGCTGTCGCACGGCGTGATCGAGTCGGAGCTGTTCGGCCACCGCCGCGGCGCCTTCACGGGCGCGCTGGAAGACCGCCAAGGCTGGCTCGAGGTGTGCGGCCCCGACGGCAGCGTGTTCTTGGACGAAATCGGCGAGCTTGGCACCGAGCTGCAGGTCAAGTTCTTGCGCGTGCTGCAGACGCGCGCGTTTCAGCGCATTGGCGAGACCAAGCCGCGCATGTTCCTGGGAAAGCTGCTGGCGGCGACGCACCGCGACCTGGACGCGGGCCTGCAGGAGGGCTGGTTTCGCGAAGACTTGTACTATCGATTGTGCGCCGATCGCATCCAAACGCCGACCCTGCGCGAGCGCATTGCCGCGGACCCGAACGAGCTCTTGCTGATGATCTCGGTGCTGAGCGAGCGCATCGCGGGGGCCGAGCACGGACCGGCGCTGGCCAAGGAAGTAACGCACTGGATCGAAAAGCAGCTCGGCCGAGCCTACGCCTGGCCCGGCAACGTGCGCGAGCTGGAGCAGTGCGTACGCAACGTCTTGGTGCGCAAGCGCTACCGGCCTGCCGAGCGGCGGCCGACGAGCGCGTCGCTCGACCAACACCTGGTCGACAGCCAGCTGTCGGCCGAGGCGTTGCTGGATCGCTACGCGGCCCTGGTCTATCGCGAAACCAAGAGCTACGTCGAAACCGGACGCCGGCTCGGCCTCGACCGTCGCACCGTGAAGGAACGCGCTGACCGCGGCCAGAGAAGCCTGCGCGAGAGCTGAACCGGTACCTGTCACTGGCCCCGAACCGCGAGTCATTCCATGCTGAAGTAGGATGCGGCCGCGTCGACTGTTCGGTTGGGGAGCGTACGCGGCGCTGCTGCTGGCAGCGGTGTTGGCAACGCGGCCCGCGCTGGCGCTCGACCCGCCGTCGCGCGTCTCGGTGCTAACGATGGGCCCGGGGGACCACCCGTTCACTCGCTTCGGTCACAACGCCGTGTTGTTGGAGTGGGGCGACGGCGGGCGCGGCCAGAACGCCGTCTACAACTTCGGAACCTTCGAGTTCGACGGTTTACGCGGCGTGAACGACTTCATGGCGGGCCGCTTTCGCTATTGGCTGAGCGTGACCGATCTCGAGCACACGTTGCGCGCGTACGCCGCCGACAACCGCTCCCTGACCAGCCAAGAGCTGACGTTGACGCCCGAGGAACGAGGCGAGCTGTACCGCGCGCTCACCGACAACGCGCGGCCCGAGCATCGCTACTACGACTACGACTACTACCAAGACAACTGCTCGACCCGCGTCCGCGACGCGCTCGATCGCGTTCTCTCGGGCGCGCTCGAGCGGAGCGTGGTCGGGCCGGGGCGCTTGAGCTTCCGCCAGCACACGTTGCGGCTGACCGGCGACACCTGGTGGCTCTATTTTGGGCTCGACATCGCGTTGGGCACCCCGACCGATCGCCCGACGACACGCTGGCAGGAGCTGTTCCTACCGCAAGAGCTGCACGACGCGCTCAGCCGCGCCACCCGAGACTTGAATGGACAGCGCAGGCCGCTGGTGCACCACGAGGCTCAGCTGTTGCGCGCGGATCGGCGGCCGTTGCCGCTGGAGCCACCAGCGCGCAGGCCGGCGTTTGCCGGACTAGGATTGGCGCTGGGCGGCGCGCTGGCCGCGCTCGGTCGAGCCGCCCGAAAGCGCCCCGCCGGGCGCGTGCTGTTCGGCGCCGTTACCGCGCTCGTCGGCCTGGCATTGGGTCTGCTCGGCCTGGCGCTGCTGATCTTCGGAGCATCCAAACACTGGGCCGCCCATGCCAACCCGAGCTTGCTCGGCTGTCCCCCCTGGGCGCTTGGGCTTGCCGTGCTGGGTATTGGCTTCGCGCTCGGCAGTCCCCACAGCGCGCGCCGGCTACGCTGGCTTCTTGGCGCTTGCGCGCTGGGCGCGGCGGCGTTGCTGCTGCTGTCGCTGGCTCTCCCCGGCCACGAAGCGCTGCGGATGGCGCTGTTGTTCTTGCCGCTGTGGGCGGGTTGGCTGTGGGGCGCGCGGCTTTCGCAGCTCGCCCGCTGACTAGGCCTAGGCCATCGCCGGAGCAGCCGGTGGCGGGGCGCTGCTGGGCGTGCGCACCGGCGGCATGGTGCTGCTGGCGGGTGCGGTCGGCACCGAGCTTGCGGCGGCCGAGTCGGTCACGGCGCTCATGCCGCCGACTGCGCTCGGTGAGCTGGCAGAGACGGGACGCTCGTCTTCGTCGGGTTGAAACACCGGCGCGACGTGCATGACGGCGCTCGTCCGCGCCGAGCGCAACGCGGCACGCACGATGTCACGCAGCAGCGTGAGCTCGATCCGCGCGCTGCTGATGCGCAACTGCGGTAGTGTCCGAAACGTCCCCACCTCCGTGTCATCGAGCAAGCGAACCACGCAGTAGCAGTGCGGCTCGGTGCGCTCGATGCGATAGGTGACTCCCCGCACCTGAAGCATCCCCCGGCTAACAGAACGACTCATCGTCTTAGAGCATACGGTCGGAACGTAGCGGGAGGGTCGCAACAAAGTGTCGGCTGAAGATTTTCCTATGATTCGCGGCCGCTGCCAGCGAAACGCCGTCACCCCCAGGGTTTGACAGCCAGTGGGGTTGCCGCCGCGCGGCTCGGGCCTTCTCGGTCGGGGGCACGGCACGGCGCATAAGAGCAGCCGGGGCGGAATGCGCGCCAGTACTGCTGGAAAACTAGCCTCAATCTTCTGCTAGGCTTGGGGCTGTGGGGCTTCGCAAACCGGCAAATCCACTCATCGAACCGCTCGACGCCGACCTCGCGCGCGCGGAAGCCAACGGCCTGCGCGACCTGCGCATGGTCTTGGACGACTTACAGGCTCGGGGATTGCCACGCGCCGCTGACGACTTTCCGTGGCCGACCTTCATGCACGACGGCGAGCGCATCTTGCAGGCCAACCCCGCCTGTTTGCGTTGGTTCGGTTGCAGCGGTGACGGCGCGCTCAGCGGCCAGCCGCTGGCGGTGCTGTGCCGGCCGGAGGACGAGCCCGCGTTGCTGGCCGCGGTCGGGGCTACTGCCGCAGGGTCTCCGCCCTCCGCGCACATTCAACGCTTCTGTAGTGAGACGGGCAAGGTGCTGCTCGGGCGCGTGCTGTCGCGACGCGAGCCCGTCGATGGCGCGCACGTCACCTTCACCCTGATCGCCCCCACTCCCGAGCAAGATCGCTCGTTCGAGCTCTTGCGCTTGTTGGGCGAGGCCGTCGACCACTTGACCGACATCGTGTTCATCACCGAAGCGCACGCCATCGACGAAGTGGGGCGGCGAATCGTGTTCGTCAATCGCGCATTCACGGAAGCGTCCGGCTACGACCCCAGCGAGGTGCTGGGCAAGACCCCGAACGTGACCATCGGCGAAGGCACGGATCGCAAGGTGCTGGCGCGTCTGGAAGCGGGCCTACGCCAGGTGCGCCCGGTGCGCGAAGACCTACTGAAGTACGCCAAGGACGGCACGCCGTACTGGGTCGAGCTGCAAATCTTGCCCATGTTCGACGAAGCCGGAGAGCACAGTCACTGGATCAGCATCCAGCGCGACATCTCCGAGCGAAAGCGCATGGAAGCGCGCTTGCTCGAGTCCGCTCGACTGGCTGCGGCGGGCCAGTTGTCGGCCAGCCTGTCCAGCGAGCTGAATAGCCCGCTCGCCTCGGTGGTCAGCTCGCTCGAGTGGCTGGCAGAACGCTTGCCCCAGCTGCTGGGTCCGCTGGGCGCCGACCCCAGCGCGCGAGAAGTGTTGGAAGCACTGGCCGACGCTCGCGCCAGCGCCGCTCGCTTGGCTTCCGCCACCGGTTACCTACAACTTTTGGGTGACCACACCCCCACGTCACGGCAAACGCTGCCCGTCGCGGCCGTGGTCGAACAAGCCATCATCGAGGCCGAGCAAAAGCTCGCGCGCGTGTTGTCGGTAGAGCGCGCCTTCGAGCCCGAGCTGATGGTGTCCGCAGATCCAGGCCGCCTCAGCCACGCCGTGCGTTTGGCCATCTTGAACGGGGCGCTCACCTCGAAAAACACGCTGCGCATCGAGATTGCCGCCGCCGGCCAGCGCGTGCACGTCGCGGTCGAGGACGACGGCCCGGGCATCGCCCAAGAGATGGCGGGAACGCTGAACAATCCTTTCGAAGCGCGCAAGCCGCAGGGCATCGGCGACGCCTTGGGCCTGTTCGTTGCCAGCCGTTTGGTGGCCGAGTTGGACGGTGAGCTCTTGCTGTTGCCGCGCGTTCGCGGCACGCGCGTCGAGATTCGTCTCCCGCGCGGCGCTTGGTAAGCCGCTTGGTTGGGACGGGCGCTTTCGAGCGAGGCGCTCCGACTCAGGTGGTTGCGCCGGCCTCGAGCGCGATGGGCAGGATGGCGGCGCGCGTGGCGGCGTTGAGTTGGCCTTGGATGGCTCCGCCGTCGCGGCGGGAAAGCACGACCCGCTCCACCAGCCCCTGATTGACGAACCGCGCCTGATACGAGGACACCACGATACCCAGCGCGAAGAGCGCCCGGTGTAGCGACACGATTACCGGCGAACGGTTACTGCTGCCGATTTCGACAGCCACCAGCTCCGAGCCTTCTTGCTCGAAATGCACATTCACTTCAGGAGTTTCCACGGTCGTCTCCAGGAGATGCGTACGGCCAGTTGCCTTGTCAACTGAAGGGCCACGAGTTTTATGCCCATCCGGCCCCGCTCCGGGTTAATGGGCCCGGCATGGGCGCTCAGTGGAAACAAAAAGGCAAAGAGCAAAGCGCAGCCGCCAAAGGCCGCGTCTTCACCAAACTGGCGAAGGAGATCATGGTCGCCTCCCGAACCGGCGGGCCGGATCCGGCCAGCAACTCACGCCTACGCCTGGCCATCGAGCAAGCTCGTCGGGCATCCATGACCAAGGACACGCTCGAACGCGCCATCAAGAAGGGCGCTGGCTTGCTGGACGATCAGGCCGCCTTCGAAACCGTGGTGTACGAAGGCTTCGCTCCGCACCAGGTGCCGGTGATCGTTGAATGCCTGACGGACAACAAGAACCGCACCGCGCCGAACATCCGCTTGCTGTTCAAGAAGGGTCAGCTCGGCGCCGGAGGTTCCGTCAGCTGGGACTTCAATCGCCGGGGCGCCATCGAAGCGTCACCGCCGGCCGCGGGTGAGGATCCGGAGGAAGCCGCCATCGAAGCGGGCGCCCAAGAGGTCGAAGCCGCCGAGGAAGGGCAGCAGCGCTTCATCACCGAACCGACGGATCTCGACGCGGTGTCGAAGGCGCTGGCGGCGCGCGGCTGGACCGTCACCGCGGCCAGCCAGGTTTGGATTCCGAAGAATCCGGTCAAGCTCGAAGGCGACGCCCGCGCCGAAGTGGAAGCCTTCTTGGCTGCGCTCGACGAGGACGACGACGTGCAGCACCTGTACGTCGGGCTAGCCTGACGTTGCGCGGGTGACGTGGGCGTCCAAGGCGGCTCGCACCTTGGACGCCAGCTCGCCATGACTGAAGGGCTTTTGCAGGAACGCCGCGCCCGTCTCTTGTAGGCCTTTTTCCGCCAAGACGTTGTCGGTGTAGCCCGACATGAACACGACCGGAAAATTGCCGCGCTGAGCGACCAAGCGCCGAAACAGCTCCAACCCGTCGATGCCGGGCAGCAGCACGTCGGTCAAGAGCAGGTCGAAGTGAACGCCCTTTTTGACCGCTGCCAAGGCGTCCTCGGCGCAAGCCGCGGGCAACACTTCGTAGCCCAGCTTGCGCAACAGCTGGCCGGTGAAGCGAAGAACCATGTCTTCGTCCTCGACCAGCAGCACCGCCTCGCGCCCACCGCGGCGCACTTCGGATGCGGTCTCCGCAACGGCGGCCGGCTCTTGGGCGAGCGGCAACCAGATGTCGAAGCTGGCGCCGGCTCCCGGCTGTGACGCCACTTGAATGAAGCCGCCGGCTTTGCTGACGATGCCGTGAACCATCGACAGGCCCAAACCGGTGCCGGCGCCAATGGCTTTGGTCGTAAAAAATGGCTCGAAGATGCGCGACAAGGTCCCGGCATCCATGCCCACGCCGGTGTCGGAAACTTGCAGGCGCGCAAACTCCCCGGGGCGGGCGTCGGGGTGCGGCCGCGGGGCGCGCGCGTCGACGCGAGCGGGCGCCAGCTCGAGGCGCAGCCGGCCTCCGGAGGGCATGGCGTCGCGGGCGTTGACGGCCAGGTTCAGCAGCACTTGCTCGAGCTGAGTCCGATCCGCGCGCACACACAAATCTTGCGGGGCTGGCACCAGCAGTAGCTCGATGTCTTCGCCAATCAAGCGGCGCAACATACGCGAGGTGTCTTCGAGCAGCACGTTCAGGTTGAGGACGGTGGGAGCGATGGGCTGCTGGCGACTGAAGGCCAAGAGCTGGCGGGTGAGCCCGGCCCCGCGCGCCACCGCCTGCTGTAAATCCATCACGTCGGGCAGGTTCGGGTCGTCTTCGGCCAAGCGCAGGCGGAGCAGCTCCACCACCCCGCCGATGCCGGTGAGCAAATTGTTGAAGTCGTGGGCGATGCCGCCCGCCAGCTGCCCCACCGCTTCCAGCTTGGCGGCCTGAGCCAATTTCATCTCCATTTGCCGCAGCTGCTGCTCGGCCTGCCGCGCCTGCGCCTGCGCGGCTTTTTCGCTGGTGATGTCGCGAGTCAGCACCGACAGGTGCGTTACGGTGTTGCCGTCGCGAATGGGGCCGACCAGCGAGTGGTACCACTTCTGCAACGGCTCGACGTACACCTCGTAGGAGGTAGAGCGCCCTTCGCGAAACGCTAGCTCGAGCGCGTTCTTCATCACCGCGTGGTCGGCGCCGGTGGCAAAGTCGAGCGGCGACTGCTTGCCGATCAGATCCTCCATCTTCAACCCGGGCGCGACGAAGTTGACGAAGGTGAACTTCAAATCGCGGTCGAGCACGACCACGAAGTCGAAAGGATTTTCGGCGATCGAGCGCCAGCGCTGCTCGGACACCACCAGCTGCTGCCGGCTTTGACGCAGCTCTTCTTCGACCTCCGCCCGGTGGGTGACGTCTTGGGCGATGCCCAGCGTGCGCTGGGGTGCGCCGCGCTCGTCCCGCTCCAACACGGCCTCCCACGAGTGCAGCCAACGCCACCCGCCCGCGCGGTCTTTGACGCGATACTCGATTTCTACGATCTGGCCATCCTGAACGCTGGGCATGGCGGCGTGATGCGCCACGGTACGTGCCAGGTCGTCCGGGTGGACGATGCTGGGCAGAATCTGGTCGCCGAGGGCGGCGATCTCCTCGGGCGAGTAGCCGAGCAGCGACGAGAGTGTGCGGTTGGCATACACGTTGCGCCGCTCGACCAAATCGTAGACGTACACGAGCCCAGGAATGACCTCGTCCAAGCGGTCGACGAGCGCCGCCGCCTGTAAAACGTCGGAGAGCTTGCTGCCTCGGCCCTCACTCATACGAACCTCTTCGAGCGGCAGGAACCCGAGCAGCATAACAGGCTCGCACTCGCAGAGGCGATTTGCGCGGCTGGAAAGTCCGCGTATGGTTGTTCTGGTGCGTTTCCTCGGCGGCTGGCTGGCTTTTTTTTCGGTGCTCGGCGTGAGCCCGTGTGCCCTGGCCGCCAGCTCTTCGGTGCCGCCCTACCTGCGCACGGCCCTCGACGACGGCAGTCTACCGCTCGAGCCGCAGGAGCCGCGCCGCATCCGCAGCACGCTGGATGATCCCAGTCACGCGTCGTTCCCGCTCGACGCCGAGGGACGCCTGATCCGCGTTTCCTTGGACGAGGGCGTCGAAAGCTACGGCCACCTCAATGCCGCGCCCGCGCGCGCGCGTCGCGTCCGCACCCAGCTCGACTGACGTCGCCCCCGTCATGCGTATTGCAGCCACATTTGCCTTCATCGACATGGCCGGATTCACGGCGTTGACCGAAGCCCAAGGCGACGAGGACGCCGCCGACTTGGCCAACATGTTCGCCGACATCACCCGGGCCGCGCTGGGCCCCGGCGACCGGCTGATCAAGACCATCGGCGATGCGGTGCTCGTCACCTCGCCCGACGCTGCGCGCGGGCTGTCGTTGGTCGAACGTCTGCTGACCGAAGCCGCGGCCGAGCCGCGGTTGCCCACGCTGCGCGCCGGTCTGCACCATGGCGACGCGGTCGAGCGCGATGGCGACGTGTTCGGGGCCGCCGTCAATTTGGCGGCGCGCGTCGCCGCCGAGGCCCACCCGGCAGAGGTGCTCGGCACCGCACCCATCGCCGAAGCCGCGCGCGCGCTCGGTATTCCCGTCGTGGACATCGGTGATGTGGCCCTCAAAAACGTGCGCCGCGCGACGTTCTTGTACTCGATGGCGCTGATGCTGGGCGCCACCGATACACCCATCGATCCCGTGTGTCGCAATCACGTCGACCGGCGCACCGCTGCCGGCCGGCTGCGCTACGCCAACAAAGAATATTGGTTCTGCTCACTGACGTGCGCGGCCGCTTTCGCCAGCAACCCCGAGTGGCACAAGAACGAATCGTTGCCGCCCCTGCCGACGGCGGGCGGCAACCGTGGGCCGGCAGAGCGCCAATGAATGCGGACGAGCCGGGCCGAAGTGAAGGCTTCAGGTCCGCTCGATCCGCACTTGCATCAAACCCAAGCGGATTTGCTTGGTGCGCGGGCGCCGCTCGATCACGGTCGTGGCTTCGGGCAAGCCGTGCTGGGTGAAGTGCTTGCGAATGCGGAACACCTCGCCATCCACTTGCTGCGGAGTCATCTTGAAGCCGTCGGCCAGGGCGTCCTTGTCCATCCAACCGCACGAGGCGTCGGGTAGCTGCGCGGCGCGGTCGGCCAGCATGCGGCGCGCCAGCGTGAGCATCAAGTAGTTGTGGCTGCGCGAGCCCAGAGCGACGCGCCGCTCTGGATACTCCAGCGTGAGCTCCACGAAGTCTTCGTCCGAAGAAACGGCGAAATGTAGCAGCGGGGCCGCACCCACCCGCGCGACCGACAGCGCTTCCGTCGCCGAGCTGGAGGTCGGACAACAGAAGCGAAATTTCTGCCCCGCGCACTCGATGATTTGACCATCGACGAGACTTTCGAGCTCGCCGTTCGCCTGCTCCACCTTCCAGCCGCCGTCCTGCGCCAAGTACAGCGTGCACTCCGGGCTCTTGCTCGACGGCAGGCCGATCAAGCCCTGCACCCCCAACAGCGCGTGGCCGGTATCGAGCGAGACGGCCATGGTCTGCGGCTCTCCGGCGTCGACCAACGCCCAGCGCTCGTCGGCGTGGCCAAAGGTCAACACCGAGTCTTTCAGCAAGCGGTGGGGCCGTCCGGGCTCGAGCAGCACACCGTTCAGCTGCGTGCCGTTGCGGCTGCCGCGATCGAGCAGCTCCCAAGCCACCCCGTCCCAGCGGATCAACGCGTGCTGGGTGGACACGTAGCCGGCGCTCAAGCGGAGCGCGCATTGTGGCCCACGCCCCACGAGGTGCTCGGTCATGAGCAAGTAGGATCGAGTGCCGTCCGTCCGGCGCAGCTCGGCCATGCGGCTTCGAGTAGACCACGTCGCTACACCCCCGAAAAGACCCGACAATTCGTGCTAGGTGGTTCCCGACGCGCTCCCCCGCGGGCCCCGTGGCAGGGCGCTTGGCGGGCGGCCGTCGCAACGCGGAGCGCCTGGGCTGCGATCGACTGCGATCGACCACTAGTAGAGAGGCCGGTACTCGTCAGAGGATGTTCGCGAGCACAGAACGGGTCGAGCTAGCGGCAATCTGGGAAGAGCTTATCGCCGGCACGTGCAAGGTGGAAAGCTGGGGGCACGACGCCGACACCTGGTCCATGATCTTGTCGCGCCGTCCCACCCTCACGCGTGCGCCGGGTCTCGGCCTGCGCGCTCGCGACGTGGAGATACTGGAGCAAGCCCTACTGTGCGGGGTGAGAAAGCACGTGGCGATGGAGGCCGGGCTTTCTTGCTCCAGCATCGCGGTCATCTTGCAGAGTTGTTTCCAGTTCATGGGGCTGCACTGCTTGCCCTCACGTATTCCCGGCTTGCTGGTTGCGGCGGCTCACGCACGGCGCCACGAGGCTACGCCGCTGATCTCGCCCCTGCGCGGGCGAGCCGACCGGCAATTCTCCGAGCAGACCATCACCGTGCCTCGCCCCGACACCGCCCTGGCGGCATGGCTGGCTCCCGCCGAGCACACGGTCATCACGCTGTTGATCGAAGGGCATTGTTACGCGGAAATCGCCGAAGCCCGGCACACCTCGATCCGCACCGTCGCCAATCAGGTCGCTTCGGGCTTCCGTCGCCTGGGCGTATCGGGTCGCGCGGAGCTGTTGTGCCTGCTCGCGCGCTGGGGGTTGGAGGCGACACAGCCGCCCGTGCGCCGACCGCCCTCGGTGCTACCCACCAACGCGCGCCGTGGCTCTTCGCGAGCCGCGCGGTTGCGGGAGGAAGCACATTGCCCCTCGCCTAGTCCCGTCACTTGAATTACGAAGGGTAGCGCATGGGTCAGCACCAACGAGCGGCCATCTTGGCCTTGGCGGCGGGGCTCGTATTGTCGCGAGGGGCGGCAGCGCAAGACACCACGCGTGCGGACGAAACCTTCCATGCCGGGCGTGAGCTGATGAAAGACGGCAAGCTGACCGAGGCTTGCCCCAAGTTCGAAGAGAGCCAAAAAGCCGACCCGGCGTCGGGTACGTTGCTGGCGCTCGCGTACTGTCAGGAGCTTTCGGGGCTGTTGGCCAGCTCCCACGCCAACTACTTGGCCGCCGCCGATCTCTCCGCCAAGGAAGGCCAAGCCGAGCGCCAGAAGGCCGCGGGCGAGCGCGCCGAAGCTTTGTCGAAACGTGTCTCCACGTTGACGCTGCTGGTGCCGCCCCAGCTCAGCCGCCAGGCCGGGCTGCGCGTCCTGCGCGACGGCATCGAGGTCGACCGCACCGCCTTCGGCGTACGCATCCCATTGAATGGGGGCACCCACGCTATCGAGGTGACCGCGCCCGGTCGCGAGCGGTGGGCAGGCGTCGTCACCTTGCAAACCGAGGCGGATCACAAGACACTCCAGCTTCCCGACTTGGAAGCCGAACAGAGCACCTTTATCGAAGTGAGCGGGCCCCGGCGCCGCCAGGCCTATTCGCCTTCCGTGGACTCGCCTGCGGTTCGCCGCATGCGTCAGGCCAGCATCGGTTTTGGTTTGGCGAGCGCGGTCGGCGTTGGCTTGGGTGTGACATTCGGTCTCGCCGCCAAGTCTCGCAACGACGCATCGAACCGCGACGGCCATTGCGACGCCAACGGCTGCGACGCCTACGGCGCCGAACGTCGGGAGTCGGCGTTGGACGCCGCGCGCGTCGCCACTTGGTCTTTCGTCGCCGCGGGCGCGTTCGGCGCCACGGCGCTGGTCTTGTACTTCAAAGCAGACAACGCAGCGTCGACCCAACTCACCACGAGCCTCGTCGACGGCTCACCGCGTGTCTCTCTTCGCAGGAGCTTCTGAGTATGCGTTCGCAGTCCCGCTGGGCGCGCGCTGCCGTTGGCAGTGTGCTGGTAGCAGTGTGCGCAGCCGCCTGCGCTGACGTTCTCGACATCCAAGACCCGAAAACCCGCACCCCCCAAGCGGGCGCGGCCGGCGAAGACGCCGTCCCCAGCACCGCCGGCACCGCAACCGGCGGCGGCGGCACCTCGAACGACCCGCTCCGCACCCCCGGCGGCGGCGCAGGCGAAGGCGGCGACACCGCCCCAGGTGGCGCAGGCGCGGGCCCAGGCGGCACCGCAGGCACCGGTGGCGAAGCCGGCAGCCCCACCACCGAATGCCAACCCGACGAAGGGCGCTGCGGCGGCGACGCCCAGAAGACCCCGGAAATTTGCGACGAAACTGGGCACTGGATCGCCAACACGGACGAGGCGGACGGCGACTGCGCGACGGCATGTTTGGACGGCAAGTGCACGGAGTGCAGCGATAGCGATGCGCCGCGGTGCAAGGACTGCGCGGACGGCGCGACCGATTGCAACTCGAACCAACGCCAAACGTGCGTAGGAGGCGTATGGACTGACAATGGTGACGCGTGCGAGCAGTTTTGCGTGAAGGGCAGCTGTGAGACGGCGCCGAGTTGCGGCCCTACGTTCAAGGTACGCACTACGTGCGGCGACGAGAGCTGCTGCGAGTCCTTACTAGTGCCGGGGGACACGTTCAACCGCTACATCGAAGACGACTTCGACACTCCGTATCCTGCCACCGTCACCTCGTTCTACTTGGACAAGTTCGAGGTCACGGTTGGCCGTTTTCGGCAATTCGTGGAGACCTACGACCAGTTCAAGCCCACTCTCAAGGACGGTGACGGCAAGTCAGCGCATATCGCCAACGACGCAGGCTGGAGCACCAGCTACTCACTGCCGTCGGACAAGGCCGCGCTGCTAAGCCAGCTCAAAGGCGAAGCGCCCGACTTCACTGCGTGCGATAAGCCAACATGGTCCGACACCGCCGGCCAAAACAACGCTTGGCCGATCAACTGTGTGACGTTCAATGTCGCCTACGCTTTCTGCATCTGGGACGGCGGGCGTCTGCCCACGGAGGCAGAATGGGAGTTTGCGGCAGCCGGCGGACGAGCACAGAGAAGCTACCCATGGCATGCGCCTGATACAGGACCGCCGATCACGTCTGAGTACGCCAATTACGACAGCGAAGGTCCGGTTGCCGCGGGATCGACGCCGAGGGGCAACGGGCGATGGGGGCAGGCCGACATGGCGGGAAATGTGGCCGAATGGACGCTCGACTACTACGGTGAGTACCCTGCGAGCTGCATCGACTGTCTGAACGCCACTGTGGGTAGCTTTCGCACAGATCGTGGGGGCGCGTACTTATTCAACGATTATAGCGCCCTGGTTTCGACGAGGGATAGCTTCGACCCTTTGGCGCCCCGAGCCTTCATCGGATTTCGTTGTGCGCGTGACTTAGAGTAGCTTCTCTATCAAGACATATGGCGATCCCACGACCGACCTTCCGTTGGCCCCGATTCTGTACGATGTTGCCAATGGCGGCATTCTTCATCTTGCTCGTCCATTGCGGCGGCGCAGCGGTGCCCCCTCCGACAACCCCGGAACCGTGTGGAGGCCGAGCTTGCTCCGGTACATCCGACTGCAAGGTGAACGTTCCGGTCTGCGGAGTGATGAACACCGCGGTCTGCCTCGCCGATTCCCCGCACGAATGCGTTTGGAAGATCGACACCACGAACGCCAATTGTCGCTGTATTGAGCACGACGTCAGGCTGTGCACCGTCTCGGGCTCAGGCGCCGCTGGCGTTCAGATTTGTACCAAAACCAGCTCGACTTCTGCCGAGTGGTCGACCTGCGTGGCGTGCCCGAGCTGCAGCTAGCCGTCAGCGCGTCATCAGCAGACCACTAAAATCCCGCTCCGCGCCGTAGTACTCAATTCGAGGAACTGCGGCGCGTGGTCTCCTGGTAGCAACTCGACGGCGGCGCGAAGGCTCGAGTCGTTGCGACTCGCTTCGTCGTCACGGGAGGAGACTGAAGATGAGCAAACATCGATTCATGATGGGTCCAGTGATGTTCGTGCTGCGCCTCGGCGCGGCAGCGGCAGTGGCGCTATGTCTCGTGCAGTGCAGCGCCGAGCAAGGCGTGGACGACTTGAATGAGCCGGCGCTCGGCTCGGTGAGCCAAGCTCTTGAGCAGTGCGGGGGGCGCGCGTGTGGCTCGAACAACGATTGCAAGATTGGCAACCCAGTCTGCAGTGTGCAGAGCACCTCGGTCTGCCTGCTAGATGCGCCACGCCAATGTGCATGGAAGCTCGATACCTCCAATGCCAATTGTCACTGCATCGAACATGATGTTCGGCTGTGTACGCTCTCCGGCGGCGGCGCCGGCGTTCAGATTTGCACGCAGGTCAACTCGACCGCCGCGGATTGGAGCTCTTGCATTGCGACGCCAGCCTGTACCCCCTAGGCGTCACGCGCCGCATGCGACCAGCAGCCCAACCTGAAACTCGACCGAGCCGTCACAACAATGGCTCGGTCTTCACTTGCATCGAATCTGATTTCGCCCGCGCGCTGCGGTCGCCAAAGATTCGTGCCGCGGCGAGCCTCGCTTTTTCTCCATGAACGGCCGCCCAAAATCCGTTTCGGCCGCGAGCGCGTTGTGCGCCCGGCAACGCAACGTCAGGTTTTGCGCGGTGTGGTCGCCGCCCAAGGCGAAGGCGCGCACGTGGTGCAGCTCGAGACAGTGCGTTTCGCGGCAGCGCTGTCCGTCTGCATCCACGTAGCCGCAACGACCATCGTCTCGCGCGAACACCTCGCGACGAACGGCCACCGGTACGTGTCGACCGCGCCAGCGCGGTGATTCTTCGACTTCAGACTCGCTTGCTGAGCTGGCCTGACCCGCCGTGCTTGCGGGGATAGGCTGGGCCTCGGCCGGATCCGCGTTCTCCTCTTCCGTCGCTGCGCCTGCCGGTCCCTTTCGCGCCGAACGTGGCCGCGCGCCCACGCCGTATTTGCGCTTCTCCAAGGCAGCCACCAACTCACGCAGCGCTCTCAGATGCACCTCGGCGAGCGACGCACCCTCGCGAGACTGCGAAAGCAGCGCCTGGGCACGCTCCACTAGCTGCACGTGCTCGGCCGTGGCCGTAAATTGCACCGAATAGCGCTGTGCCCCCGCCGCCGGACTCGGCCGTGAATCATTCCCCACCCTCACCTCGGCCATGGTCACCGCTCGCGAAGGATCCATCCGGGCACTTGCCGCCTCGCCCCGCTCCAGCGCGGGTTCGCTCCGCTCCAGCGCGGGTTCGAGCGTAGCCGCAGTGTCGCCCGCCGAGCCGGTAATGTGCTGCGCCGGCTCCGCGCCATCGACCGCCAGATCGGCGACGGCCGCTGCCGCACGTGAATCGTCGGCGCCCCCAGTGGTGTCGTTTACGAGCTGCGCTAGCCCGTCGTCCATCCAATCACGAGGGCGCTCGCCAGGGCTGAGATTGCGAACGGGGCTGAAGGAGCGCACGAACATTTCCCAGGTCGGCCGTCGCAACGGCTTTGGCTCGTGTGCCAGGGAGGGCCCGAGCGGCTCGATGCGGGCGGGAACGTCGGGCACGGGGTCGAGCTCTCGCACCAATTGCGCGATTTCTCGCTTGGTGCGGTGTTTGGCGCGAGCCAGCACTTCGACGAGATTTTCGGCCGTCAGGTGGGGCCCGAGCATCAAGATGGCGGTCAGGTGCAGCTCACCGCTCGCGATGGCATCAAAAAGTGCGGGAAAGCGGCGAACGAGCCGAGCCGCGCTGACTCGGCGGAACGCGGCGTCTTCGGACAAGCGCAGCTCGTAGACGCAGTACGTGTACAGGCTGGAACACGCGCGCGTGCGGTGGACGCCACGTGCCTCGACCTCGGCCAAGTGCACGAGCAGGCTGGCGAGCAGCTGATTCGACGCGCCGACGAGGCGTCGGGTTCCGGCGAGCAAGTCTCCATCGGAGAGCTCAGCCAACGAGGGCGGAAACGTAGCGCTAGAGCTAGCGACCTGAGCATTCGCTTTCATTTGCGCACCGTACACCCACGGTTTCGAACCGCCCCAAGTCCACGCTCAGGCGCTTTCGACGACGCGAACGAGTTTCGAGCCGCGCGACGTCAGTAAACCCTTGCGCGCGGCGTTCTCGCGAGAACGCGCAGGAATTTCTACGCGAGTCGCGCGGCCGTGCGCACAGTGGGCGCAAAGTACGTCAAGCACAAAAGGCGCGCTGCCGCGCGGATCGTTTGTGCGTTCGAGCTAACTCCATCCTTCGGCAAGCTCGCGAGGATGCGGCGAGAGGGTGGGGCTTTCGCGAGGTCTCACACGCTTCGCTGCTCGCACGGCGACGCTTGAACGATGAGGGGCACGGCTTCGTCACTTCAGTCGTTGCTCGGCGTGAGGTTCGGGTTCGGGTTCGGGTTCGGGTTCGGGTTCGGGTTCGGGTTTGGGTTCGGGTTCGGGCTAAAGCTAAGGTTGGAGCGCGGGGATGGGCGGGGTTCGCTGCGGATCCGAAGCGTTCGCCTTCGCGCGCCGCTGCTGCGTCGCCTTCGACCCCGACGAGGCTGGGTGTCTGCGGCCAGACAATGTCCGCCCTGATCTTGCTGCGCGGGGGGCGCGTCGCATGATGGCGGGATGCGCAACCCTACCGTGGTGTTCAAGGAGACGGGTTTCACGGTGCATGCGGCGCCGGCGGGTGACGAATGGCGGGGTGAGATTCTTACCGAGCAGGGCGAGCTGCACGATGGCTTTTCTTATACGCGCGAGTGCTTTCCGGGCGCGGTGATCGGGGCGCTGCGGGTGCGGGATATTGCGTTCGCGCCCAAGCTAGCGGCAAGAATGTGGGTTCACACCCACGACGCCGAATGAAAGAGCCCGACCGCGCCGCCCTGCACACGATCGCCGAGCGCACGCTTTCGCACTACGAGGCGGGCGCCGCATCGTTTTGGGAGGGCACGCGCGGTCACGACGTTTCGCAAAATCTCGAAGCCTTGCTGAGCGCTCTGCCGGCCCAAAAGGCGCTACGAATCTTGGACTTGGGCTGTGGGCCCGGTCGGGACTTGTTTACCCTGCGTCAATTGGGTCACGCGCCCACGGGGCTCGACGGCTGCGCCGCGTTCGTGAAGATGGCGCGCGCGCACAGCGGCTGCCCGGTGTTGGAACAGAGCTTCTTCGAGCTCGAGCTCGAGGCGGCAAGCTTCGACGGCATTTTCGCCAATGCGTCGCTGTTCCACCTGCCGCGCGCCACGTTGCCGCGGGTGCTGCAGCAGCTGTTCGACGCCTTGGTGCCGGGCGGGGCGCTGTTTTGCTCGAACCCAAGGGCCATGGGCGGCGAGCGTGAAGGCTGGCAGGGAGAGCGCTACGGCACCTACCTCACGCTCGAAAGCTGGTCAGCGCTGTTCGCGGCGGCCGGCTTTACTTTGGAGCGGCACTTCTTGCGACCACCCGGCAAGCCCACCTCGGAGCAACCGTGGCTGGCGATGGTGCTACGCAAGCCCGTTTGAAGCCGTTAACCCCTTGGTCGGGCAATGCCCGCGGCAGGTGCCTAAAACCGCTTCTCAATCAGCCGCTCGATTTCGGCGGAGCGTCCGAGGCCAGGCGACGAGGACGGCTCGGGCGCAACCGCTGAATCCGCGGGCGCAACCGGCGCCGGGGGCGCAGGGGCAGGTGCCGCAGTGGAGGCGTCTGCGGACGGCGCGACCGGCGGAGCCGCCAGCGAAGTGCGCACGTTGGCCCGCTCGATCTCGGTCGTTCGCGGCGCGCTCACCACCTTTTCGAGACCTCGCGTTCGTGGCCCCGGCGCACCTTGCCTAGCGCGAACCTCCTCGGCCGACGATCGTGCCGCCGTCGTCGTCGGGTCGACCGCCGGCGCCGCACCCGGCTCGACGGCAGGTGCTCGAGCCGGCTCCGCCGCAGGCGTTGGCGCCGCGACCGCTTCGGCAACCGGCGCATCCGCAATGACAGACTTTGGCACCAGAGCGGAGTCACTCGACCGCGGCGTGCCCCCGAGCGAGCCGCGGAGCAGGAAGGCCGCCAGCAGCAGCAGTGAGCCGGCGCCGACCACCAACCAATTGCGCCGCGAGCGAGGCGGGGGCGCCGACGCGATCGCGCCGATATCACTGGTACGTCGATCGTCGGGGTTTTGCCGCGATTCCACCGGTACTTCGAGCGTGGCCGTGCACGCCACGGCGTCTTGCAGCGACACACTGCGCGTCAACGCCGGAATCGACGAGCTGGATTGGAACATGCCCGCGACGCGCCCGAGCGACACGCGCGCGTCGTCGCTACCGAACGGCGCCAGCGCCGCCGCCAGCTCGGCCGCGTTGGCGTAGCGTGCTTCGCGATCCTTCTCCAAGCATTTGCGCAGGATGTTCTCGAGACCGGGCGGCAGCGTGCCCGGCACCGGCTGCTGAGACAGCGGGACGGGTGGCTGGCTCAAGATGCGCGACGCCAGCTCCAGGTATCCCGGTCCTTCGAACGGCGGGCGACCGCACAGCAGCTCGTACAGCGTGGCCCCCAGCGACCAAATGTCCGAACGCTTGTCGACGTCGCGCGGGTTTTGCAGCTGTTCGGGCGGCATGTACGCGGGCGAGCCGAGGCGCACGTCGTCCGAGCTGGTGAGCGACGTCGATTCGACGCTGTCGCTGTCGATGGTCTTGGCGATGCCGAAATCCAGGACTTTGATCAGCGGCGTACCATCTGCACGCGAGGTCAAGAACAGGTTCCCTGGCTTGATGTCGCGATGGACGATGCCTTTGACGTGCCCCTCGGCCACCGCCTGCAGCGCTTGCAGCACGTAGTCAACCGCCAAACTGGGTGACAGGGCCCCGCGCTCCCGCAGCAGCGCGCGCAAATCACTTCCCTCCAGGTACTCCATGACGAAGAAGGGCGTTCCGGATGGTAGTTTTTCGATCTCGAGCAACCGAACCACGTGCTCGCTGGACACCCGGGTCGCCGCTCGCGCCTCGCGGGTGAACCGCTGAACGGCCGTTTCCGACCCCGCCAGCTTGGGCAGCAGAAACTTGATCGCTACTTTTCGGTCCAGCAGCTGATCGCGCGCCGCGACCACCACCCCCATGCCGCCGACGCCGAGCGTCTGCTCGATCAAGTACTTGTCCGCTACCACCTCACCAACGCGCACCGGTGCCGCGCTGTTGTCCCCCGCCTCGAGGTGGCTGGCGGTGTTGCTGGTCATTGGGGTCCCGGCCCCGGACGGCGACCCGTCCGAGAGTTCACCAAGATACCAGCCACCCGGGGGCGACGAAAGACCGCAGGGGGCAGGCACCGGCCGGGCGCGCGGCATAGTAGGGAATTCGATCGGGCGCGCGACCGGCGTCGAGTCCCCTTGCCCGCCGTCGGCTGGTTTCTCAGCCCGCAGGCTTAGAGCCTACTTGTCGGTTCGTTGACGACGCCCCCCCGCCGGAGCCGCCAACGTCACGGGGCCGTCAACGAATGGGGTTCAGCTCCGTTTTCTGGACGGTTTCAGGCATCCGCGCAGGAGTCACGTTGACCCGCGGCATGGATTCAGAATTCAACGGCGAGGGTGCCGAAGCCTTCGCGCACGTGAAAGTTCGGTTTGGCGGTGCGCGGCGGACGCCAGGCCAGGTACCGCCGCGGCGCCTTGCCCTCCATCCGATAGAGAGCGAGCGGCAGCCGCGCACCCGCGACCAAGGCCGCCGCAAGCTCTGGCGCGGACAAGCGAGCCTCGATGAGCGCGGTGTGACGAGCCGGATCGGTGCTGGTTTTTATCAGCGGGCGACTCGACCATTCGGCGCGCGACGACTTGGCCGCGCGATCGATTTCGAGGTCGAAGAAGTGACCGAGCGGACCCAGCTCGACTTCGTAGTAGTGCTCACGCTGGGCAGGATCGGGCGCCAAAAATAGCTCGACGCAGTCCTCTTCGTAGAGCTTCACGCGCTCCACGTCCCGCTGGCGTGACGCGTCGACGTCGAGCCCGGCGCCCGACAACTCGAACAAGACGAACAGCGCCCCCTCTTGCCACAGAAAGCGCGCGCTCGTAGCGATGCCGCTGTCCGCGCCGGCGTAGTCGGTTTGCCAAGTGACCGGCGGCGCGCTCTCCCACAGTGGCTCGAGCCGGCCGTCGATGACTGGCGGCTTCGTGACGTGCTTGGCGTGGGCGAGCGGGCCCGCGCCCGGCGCCGCCGCGGCCACGCTTGCTGATGCGCTCGGCGCCGCCGAAGGCGCGAGCGCGGTATCCGACTGCGGGGGCGCCGCCGATGCCGGCAAGCTGAAAGGCGCGATGGCTTTGAAGAACACCGGTCGCGGCGCCTTCAAAGCCGTCACGCCGTCACCCGCCAGTAACGGCGACGCCAGCGCCACACCGTACCGACGCGCCGCCACCTCGATCAGCGGTGAGGTGCGGTGCCCGCCCAGCTCGCGGGCGAGCTCGGCGTTGTTCCAAAGCCCCAGATATTCGGCACCGACGCGATCGACCAAGACCGGGTTGGTGCCGCCGATGGCGATGCCACCCGGAACCTTGCGAATATTCTGAAAGCCATCGCCCGACATGGCCGGCACGCCTTCGGCCAGCACTACGTCGGGCAGCGAAATTTCGAGCACGTCGACCATGCGCTCCGCGAACAGCTCGAGCGACGCCACGTATTTGGCGCGGTCTTCCGGCTCACGCTGCTTTCTTTCGCGCAAGTAGGGCTTCAGCTCCTCGTGCATGCGCCATTTTTGATTGTAGGCGGGCGTGGCCTCGGAGCGCATGACCGTGCCCTGCATGCCCTTGATGCCGAGCGACACCACCGCATAGCGGTGCGCTTTGATTTTGGGCACGCTGATGAACAGGCCGTGGTCCAGCGTCTCGGCCAACAGCTTCGGCATCAACAGCGTGGGGACGCGCGTGTGCTCGATGCCGCTGATGCCGAGCGGTTTTCCCGGCTGGTCGCCTTGCCGATCGAAGACGCCATCGTCGTCGAGCGCCACCAGCGGCACGTGCTCGGCCGCCGTCATGGCGGAATAGCCGGACAAATCCACGGCTTTTTGCCAATGCTCGTGCGAGTTACCGCAGCCGTCCGCCACCGTGACGTGCTGGTGGCCACGCGCCTTCAAACAACGCAGGACGCCGCGCGTGAACTCCACGTCGGTCACGCGGCCTTGCACGCCGTCGTCACCACCCGATTTGACGGTATTCTTGAAACCGTCGAACCCGCACAGATTCGGCTTGACCAAGATGGGCGTCTCCGGCGGGCGCGCCGGCACCACCGCTTCGCACAAGCGTTGGCCCAGCTCGAGCGCGCTTTCGCCCGCCAGCACCGTGACCGCCGAGCGATCGCTCTTCAGCCGCTCGATATGCTGTTGACGAAGCTTGGCTCCGTCGACACGAGCGAGCGGTGGGGTCGCCACGGGCGGGGTCGTCGCATCGTAGGCAGGGCTGGCCTGCGTCACGGTGTCTGGCTCGGCTCCCGCAGACGCGAATGCTTGGGGGGTTGGAGCCGCGGGCGCGGACCGAGCGGAGGCGGCGCTGGTCGCAGACGGGCCGGGCGGCGGCTTCTTCGAGCAGCCGGCCGTGATGCAGCACGAGCCGACGAGCAAGAGACCAAGCCCTTGATGCCTCACGAACCGACCCTTCGCGCGAGACGAGCCCATTGCCAAGCACTACGACAAGCTCGCTTCGCCGTAACGAGGGTTGGCGCTAGGCCAGGCGGGGGCGCAGGCCGACGGAGCTGGCCACGCGGCCGACCTCGCAAGTCTCGCGCGGTTTTGCCCGCCAGGGGCTTGGATTGAGCCAAGTCGTTCGGAGTTTCGGGCTAGCATCGCGCTTTCGAGAATGGGCTCGATCGAGCGCTTCCTGGCTCATGCCGGCGTGGCATGGTGCTCCGTGAGCACCTTGGCGCGCGCCGAGGCGCCCGCGGAAGAGCCCACTCGCGCACAGTGCCTAGCCGCCCACGAGCAGGCGCAAGCCTCCCGCCTGGCAAGCCAATTGCTGGCGACTCGCGCGGCCTTGCGCGAGTGCTCGGCGGCGGCTTGCCCTTCCCTGGTATCGCACGACTGCGTGCAGTGGCTCTCGGAGGTCGAGCAACAGATCCCTTCGGTGATCTTTCGCGCCGCCAAAGACGGCGAAGACGTGGTCGCGCTGCGAGTGCGCGAAGGTGACGAGCTTCTCACCGCGTCGCTCACGGGCTCGCCGTTGGAGCTCGACCCCGGTCCGCATCACTTCGTCGCGGAGCTGCCGGGTTTTCCGGCCCAAGAGGCCACGTACGTGCTGCAAGCCGGCGACAAGGCGCGCGTGGTGCGCTTCGAATTTACTTCAGCCAAGCCGAGCGTCGTCTCCGGTCCGCCGCCGCCAGCAACGGCGCCGCCTGCCCCGCCGTTGGAGCATCGGCCGACTCCGACGCTGAGCTATGTGCTCGGCGGCGTCACGCTGACCGCCACCGTCACCGGCGCCGTGCTCGGCGGATTGGCGCTCGCCAGGCGCAACGAGGTGCAAAATGATTGCGCGCCCCTGTGCCCGGAGCGCGACGTCCGCTCCGTGCAACACCTGGCCCTCGCCGCCGACGTCGCGTTCGCGGTGGCGCTGCTGGGCGCTGGCGCCACCGTGTTCAGCTACGTCACCCGCCCCAGCGTGCCCGTTACCGAGAGCGCGGCCGCCTCTCCGCCCCTGCGCTTTCGGGTGCTGTGGACCGGCTGGGGACTCGCCGCCGCGGGCAGCTTTTGAACGGGCGTGAGCGCTCCTAGCGGTGCACCCGCTCCGCCGCTCTGAGCCAAATGCTTTGTAGTTACAGACTGTTACGATCCAACTGCCCCCGATGCGTAGGCCGGGCGCGTTGACGGAGACAGGGGCGGACACCAGGTTCCTGAACGTGATGACGCTGCTGGCCGTTTGGCGTTGGGTATGAGCGCGTTTTTGCTGGTTTCGTTGGGCGGCTGGGTTGCCGTGGTGTCGCTGGCGTTGTTGAGATCGCGCGCCTACGCCATCTTCCGCGGCATCACCCTCGGGCTGCAGGTGCTGTTCGCGGCGGCGCTGGTGCATCGCTTTCAAAGCGTGCTGCCGCTGTTCTACTACCTGCAGGCCACCGTGTTCGTGCAGTCGCTCGGGCTGATTCGACCGCGAATGCGCTCGCTCGCCTACCGCGCATTGATCAGCGTGCCGGGGGCCTTCTTTGCGGCGGGCACTTTGTTGTCGCTGCCGTGGGTGCTGGCACGCGCGTTCGGCTTCGATCTGCCGGGCGTGCTCGTGCCGTTCGTGGCGGCGGGCATCGGCGTCCTACAGTCGCTGTGGTCGCGCGAAGAAACGCGCGACATCGTTGTCGCCGATAGCCAGGTGGTGCCGGCGTTGGCGCGACACGCCGGCAGCGACGCGCGCGTTTCTCGGCCGCTGCGCTTGGTGCAAATCACCGACCCGCATTTGGGGCCGTTCATGTCCGTGGAACGGCTGGCGGGCATTTGTCAGCGCGCGGTGGACAAGGCTCCGGACTTGGTGCTGCTCACGGGCGATTTTCTGACCATGGAGTCGCAGGCAGACCCGCGCCTGCTGGAAAACGCGCTAGCGCCGTTGAAGCAGCTGTCCGGGCGAGTCTTTGCCTGCCTGGGCAATCACGATCACGAGGCGCCGCTGGTGGTAAGGCGGGCGCTGGCTGAGAACGGCATCACCTTGCTGGTCGACGAAGCCACCACCATCGACACCGCCGCGGGCCGCGTGCAGCTGGTCGGGATGGACTTCGTGTGGCGCGAGCGCAAAGAACATTTGGCGCGAGTATGCCAAGCTTATCCGCGCGAGCCGGGCGCGCTGCGCATCGTGCTCTTGCACGATCCCGGCGCGTTCGTGCATCTACCGGAAGGAGAAGCAGACCTGGCGCTGTCGGGTCACACCCACGGCGGGCAAGTGGGGCTGGTGAGCCTGGGCCTGCCGTACACCATGATGCGGGCGTTCGTGAAGATGCCGGACCACGGCTTGTGGGCGCGCGGTACCGATCGGCTGTACGTGCATCGCGGCACCGGTCACTACGGCTTTCCCTTGCGCTTGGGCGTGCCCAGCGAAGAGAGCGTGCTGGCGGTGCACTCACCGGCGCATCACGGCGCGCTCTTACCGTCCTGAGCCGTCGCTCGCTCCAGGAAGGCAGCGCTCGCGGAAGCCTGGACCTCGGCGCGCTGCGTCACCCCCGCAGGGGGCTAAAATCGTCGTAAGCGGTACGATTACCGTGTAAGTCGATGTGCGAGCCGGCACAAAGTGTTATGTAAGAGGGGCGCTGACGCTCAAATGATCCCCGTTTCGCCCCCCTCCGAGCCGCTGGAGTTCAGCTACGCACCCGGCGATATCATTGCCGGTAAATACGCGCTCGAAGAGCTGCTCGGTGAAGGTGGCATGGGTGCCGTCTTTCGCGCGCGCAACACCACCATCGACATGCCGGTGGCGTTGAAGTTGATCCGCAGCGATCTCGATCGCGAGCAGTTGGGCGGACGGCTCCTGCAGGAGGCGCGCGCCGCCGCCAAGCTGGCGCACCCGGCCATCGTACGCGTGTTCGACGTGGGCAAAACGGCGCTGGGCGATCCGTTCATCGTGATGGAGCTGTTGCACGGTGAGAGCTTGGCGGCGCTGCTCGAGCGCGAAGGTCGGCTGTCGAGCGTGCGAGCGGTGCAGCTACTGCTACCAATTGCCGACGCCCTATCCGTCGCACACGCCAAAGGCTTCGTTCACCGGGACGTGAAGCCGGACAACGTCTTCATCGCCAACGACGAAGAGGGCCAACTGCAGCCGAAGCTGGTCGATTTCGGCATCGTGAAGCACGAACGGCAGGAAGGCGACAGTCAGCTCACGCAGGTGGGCGCGGTGTTGGGTAGCCCCGACTACATGTCGCCGGAGCAGGCCCGCGGCCTGAGCGACATCGATTTGAGAAGCGACGTTTGGTCGTTCTCGGTAGTGCTCTACGAAACCATCGCTGGGGTGGCACCGTTCCAGTCGACCAATTACAACGCGCTGCTGCGCCTGATCGTCGAGACCCACCCACCGACGTTGCGCGAGGTCTGTGCAGCCGACGACGAGCTTTCGCAGCTGATCGAGCGCGGGCTCAGCAAAAATCCCGCTGACCGCTTCGCGACCATGGGTCTGATGGGACGGGCTCTGGCGGTTTGGCTCAGCGAGCAGGGCGTGACCGAAGACGCTTGTGGCGTGTCGCTCGAGGCCCGCTGGTTGTCACGATCGACCGACCCCACGGCGCTCACCCGAGTTTCACGCTCGTCGTCGCCAGACGGTTGGCCCGAGCCACCTTCGGGTATTCGCGCGGTTTCGAGCAAATTCGGAAACGCGCCGACGGTGCCGCTCGTCAAAGCCGCCGGCACTCCCTACTCGCTCGTGAGCAGCGCCACCGCGCTGCCGGCGCACAAGCGCAGGTGGTTGCTGGGCGGAGCTGCCGTCGCAGTCGTTGCCGCGCTCCTCCTCGGCTACTTCGGCGTCGTTCGCACGAGCTCGACGGCCAGCGAGGCGCCGGCGACGCAGCCGCCTCCCCAACCGCCGGCCGCACCGCTCGGGCTCGATCGCGAGCCGCGTGAACGCGCCGTCGCGCAAGAAGCCTCGTCGAACACGCCCGCGCCTCCTGCGCCCGCTGTCAGCGCTCCTCCACCAGTGACCGCCAAGTCGGCTGCCAAAGTTGTGGGCAAGGTCGTGGCAAAAGAGTCGGCTCCGCCGCCCGCGGCTCCAGAGACCCCGGCGCCGCCAAAGTCTGATCTGCTCGCGCCCTACTGAAATCAGCGGGAGCGCGGGCCTGATGGCCACCCGCACCGGCTCAACCGCCGGTTTTTCGGGCGGTGATGGGAATCGTGAACGAAACCGGTGCGTCGGACGCCGGAAAGCGCGTACCGCGCGCCACGCCCAGAATGCAGGCGCCGAGAGCCGAGCCGGCGACGGCTGCCGGTGCGAGCTCGGCGGTGCGAACGGCCCCGCTAGCCTCGATTTGAAAGCGAATGGTCAGCTGCGGTTGCGTCGCGGCGACGTTGGATTCGGCGCGGAAACAGGCTTCGACGCGCCCTCGCTGTTTTTGAAATGCGGCGGTGAGGGTGGAGCCGGAAGCGTCAGCGCCGCTGCGCGTCGGCCTGACCGCCAACGAGCTGTCGCTGGCGGACTTGGGTGCGGACGAGGGCGCCGCAGCGGTGTTGCTCGGCGCAACGCCCAACGCGGCGCTCGGAGCCGCCGCGCCCGGCGCCGGCTCGGCGTCCGCCTCTTTCTCGATCAACAAGAAGCGAGGAGGCGGAGGCTCCGTCGATCTTCGCAACCACGGATACGCGGCGCCGGCCAAGGCCAGAACGAGCCCTACCGCTCCGGCCGCCCACAGCGCACCACGCTTCGACGCCGCTCTCGCGTCTGCTCCGGCGGAGGAGACCGCGACTACAGCCGCTTTGGCCGCTGCCGCCGCCGCCTCGGGCGCCACGACCGTCGACTCGTTCTCGGCCTCGGTCGCGGAGCGCGAAGGGTTGGGGCGCGCCAGCTCGAGCAACGTGGCGGACGGCAAGCCGTGAACGGTCGCGGAGTCCGGGTGCTGGACTTGGCCCGTCTCGGTGATTTGGTCGCGCAGGGATCCGCGGGGCGGGCGACTCGAGCCGAGCGGAGTGCTGATCTGGGGCGGCTGGGCTGCGCGCCAGGCGGCATCACGCGATTGCAGCGTCTCGACGCCGAGGAAGGTCGCCATGTCGGCGCTGGTGAAATCTCGGTAGATGACCGCGCAAAGCTCGTTCGCGACGTCGGCCTCGGACCAGGCCCGCGCCCCCCGAAGCGCCGTCGCGAAGCTAGCCGCCGAGTCGAAACGCTGAGCCGGATCCTTGGCCAACGCGCGCGCAATCGCGGCGTCGAGCGCCTCGGGCACGTCGCTCCGGCGCGCGCGCAGCCGCGCCGGTACGTGCGACATGACCCGGTGCAAGGTCTCGCTCGGTTGCTCTCCGCGAAACGGGTTGGAGCCGGCCAACAGCTGGTACAGCACCACCGCGCACGCGTACAAATCGCTGCGCGGGCTGGCCGCGATGCCCTGCAGCGTTTCGGGCGCCGTGAACGACAGCGTGCCGCGAAAGGTGCCGTCCTGCGTCTTGAACTCGTCGTCGGCCATGCGCGCAATGCCGAAGTCGTGCAACTTCACGTTGGCTTGCAGATCGAGCAAGATGTTGGCGGGCGAGATGTCGCGATGCACGATATCGAGCGGCGTGCCGTCCGCGCGCTTCATGCGATGCGCAAAATCGAGCGCGTCCAGCACCGGCAACATCACCTCCACGGCATGCGCTACCGGCATGCTGCCGCGCGCCTCCATCACGTAGCGCCACCAATTGCCCAGGTGAAAGCCGTGGACGTACTCGAGCACCATGATGTACTCGCCGTCCACTTCGCCGAAGTCGAGCACGCCGACGATGGACGGGTGCTCGAGGTTCGAGACGATGCGGGCTTCGCGCGCGAACAGTTGCGCGGCCCCGGTGTCGCGCGCGTCCGGGATCACCGTCTTGATCACCACCGGCTTGGAAAAGCCCGCCGCGCCCTCCAACCTCCCAAGGTAAACGATGCCCATGCCGCCGCGCGCCAACGGGGCGACGATACGGTAGCGCCCGAGCACTACCCTTCCAGACATGGAGCTGGTCGACACGGTTAGTGCGATGGTCTCCTAAGATAGAAGTGAACGCCACGCTGGGGATGGGCAAAGCGAATGGCCAGCGCGGAAGCGTCGGCCGGCGCGTTGACCTCGCCGGAGAAACGCTGTTGAGAATCCTGCGGTAGCTCGCGGCCGGCCACCGAAACGGTCCAGCCGGGCAAGGCCATGCCCGCCGCCGTCACCGTGGAACCGGGAGCAAAGCCGCGCTCGGCGGGCGAGCTGATACTGGCGGTCGGCGCGGCGTTGTCGAACTGCACCACCACCGTCGTCTTGCGCGACTGCTCACTGCCAGCGGCGAACCACAGCTCGTGGGTTCCTTCGCCCAGAGTGCCGGGCGGCAGCGTGTAGCTGGGCGCCCCCGCCGAGAATTGTTTCGCACCTTTGCCTTGCGAGCGCACTTGCAGCGTGAAAGGACCCGCGCTCGGCGGGTTCGGCCAGCGCACGGCAACCTTGGGCGGCAAGCTTTGGTAGAGGATGGTGTAGCGACGACCGTCGGCGTCGATGCGATTGGCGGGGGCTCCGCTGGCCAGCCGCCGACTGCCCGAGTCCGACAGCACACTGACGGTGCCCTCCGCGAAGGGGGTGGCTTCCGCGTCGCAGCGCAAGCGATAGCGCTGCGCCCCCGCCGCGAACGCGGCCGTGACTTTGCCGCTACCGATGGTCACGCGCTTGTTGACCCCGACCTCCAGCACCGTGACGCCCGCGCAGCGCGTGCCGCTGAAACCCACGACCGTAGGCGGATGCGGATCGTGGACGATCAGGGAATCTCCCGCCGCCACCCACAAATCAGCCACCGGCGGTCCGTGCTGGCGCTGCTCGTCCGAGGCTGCGTCCGTCGCTGCGGACTCGACGCCCGGCGCCGCGCTCGGGGTTGCAGACGCGACGCCCGGCGCCGCGCTCGAAGCCACCTCCGCCGACGGCTCCGCTCTGCCAGGCTCGATCACGGCGCGCCCAATGCCGATTTCGAGCTCGTCTCCGGCCTGGAGCTCGCGCTGGACCTCGGTCAGCCGTGCCGCGCCGATTTCGACCGCAAATTGCGTACCTCGCTCGGTCTTGCGCAGCCTGACGCGCGACCCGGGCTGGAGCGTCGCTGGCCCCGCCTGAGTTTCGATCTCGAGCGCTTCGCGCCCGACGTTCAGCTCCACTTCACCCGTCTGCACGTCGAGGCCGTGCGATTTCTTGCCCGGCGGCGTGGCCAGAAAGCGTAGCAGCGTCTTTTCTTGCAGCGTCACGCCGCTGCCATCGCTCAACGCGAGCCGCGCCGTGGCAGCTCGCGCCGTGCGCACGCCGTCGCCGACCTCGAAGCCGACGCCCACCGCCGCGGCGGTCCAGGTGCCCTGCAGCTTGGCCAGATCGCGCTCCACCGTGCCCTGTTTGGTTTGAAGCTTTGCCAACTCTTCGGAGGAGCGATGACAGCCCAGCAGACCGGCCAGCGTGAGCAGGCAGCAAATCAGCAGGGTCTGACAACGCTCGATCATCATTGGCTGAGATCGGCGTTGACGATGACCACGCCCTGCTGATCGACCTTCGCTTTGCGGCGTTGCGCTCGATAGCCTGGCGACTCGATCACCACCTCGTATTCGCCGGGAGGAACGTCCAGCTGGAAGAAGCCTTCGGCGTCGGTTTTGGCCTCGCCACTGCCGGGCTCGACGTGAACGGTGGCGGCGAGTGGCTTGCCGCGGAAAGACCGCACGAGGCCCCGCAATTGCCCGGCGGGTAAGGCCGGCTCGACCTTGACGTCCACGCGCACCGCCGCACCTTGCTCGACGTCGATGTCACGCTCGATTGGCCGAAAGCCTTCGGCCTGGATCCGCAAATGGGCGCGCCCGGGGTGTGCGCCGTCCAAGCGGTAGCGCCCGGGGCTGGTCTCGACGAGGGGAGTGTCGACACCGGCTTGCATGACCACCGCCTGCGCCCGCGGCAAGGGTTGGCCGCGGTCGTCCAGCAACTCGAGCTCGACGACCGTGGGTTTGACGACGATCGCGGAGGGCGGAGCCGGCGGCGGCGCTTTGGTCGCCTCCGGAGCCAGAGCCGGCTTGGCTGGCAAGCTTTGCGCGGTGGCCTCACCGAATCGATAGCGAAGGCCCACGCTCAACGTGACCCGCGGCTCGATCGGAACCAGCGCGGTGCCGGTGATCGCATCGGGGCGCGCGCTGAGCAAGCCGTCGAGCACCAGCTCACCGCTCAGACCTGCTGGTCCGAGAGGGCGTCGCACGCCCAAGCTCAACCACAAAGGTGAAGCCATCAGCTTGGGGCTGCCGAGCAGCAGCTGGGCCGACGCCTCACCGAAGAGCAGCGTACGCCCGGCGCTGTAGCCGACGCCCAAACCCGCCAAGAGCGCGTCGTAGTCACTGGCGCCGAGCGCGCTGCGATCTCCGAAGCGCAGTCGCGCTGGCTCGCCAGCGGCGCGCGCGCTGCGATCGAAGCGGTAGCCCAGGTTCCCGGCCACGAGCACGTTTTCGCCGCGACCGCTGAGCAACAGCTTGCCGTCGGCGCTCAACGCCGAAACGGACGCCCCCACGTCCGAGCCCCCCGGCAGCCAAGCGGTCGCTTCCAGCCCGTAGCCCAGCGCACCTTTCTGAAACGCCAGCCGCGACGAAAGCTCCGACTGAAAAAGTAGGCCGTCGTCGTTGCCGACGGAGTCCCGGGGGTGAAGGTCGTAGCGCCCGCCGACCCACGCGCCGAAATCGAGCCAGTTGGTCGCGTCGACAGCCGCGGCCAGACCGGCGGCGAAGCGCTCGTGCGCGCCATCCTTCGGCTGGAGCGCCTCGGTCAGCCCACCGCTCGCATCCACCGCCACCGCGAGTGCACCCGGTTTTCCAGGCTGGGCAATGCCGACCCGACGAAGCGCCGGCCTGGCCCGCTCACCCGGGCCTGCCTCCGCCGCGCGAGCCGGGAGCGGGACGCCCGCGAGCGCAAGTCCGAGCAACCCTGCGCCGACGGGCGAGCGTTCAACCACACTGCCCGGCATTGCACATCTTGTTGCCGGGGCACTTCTTCCCGCACACCCCGCAGTTGTTCTTGTCGACGCTGGTGTCGACGCAAGCACCCGTGCACTGTGAATAGCCGCTGTCGCAAGTACTGGTGCATTGGCTGTTGGAGCACGTGGCCGTCGCGTGCGGCTTGGACGGACAGATCTTGGAGCAACCGCCGCAGTTGTTCGGGTCCGCTTTGGTGTCGACGCAGGCGCCGCTGCACTCGATGAACGGCAGCACGCAGGCAAAATCACAGCTGCCCAGGACGCACGTCGGGGTGGCGTTGGCGGGCGGCATGCACACGGTGGCACAATCGCCGCAGTGCGCGGTGCTGCTCATCAAGTCGACGCACGAGCCGTCGCACGCCTGAGTGGTTCCCCCGCACGTGGTGCCGCACTTGCCGGCGGCGCACACTTCGCTGGCCGCGCACGCCTTGGCACAAGTGCCGCAATGGGCCGTGTCCGACGCCAAGTCGACGCAGACGCCGTCACATTTTTCATAGCCGAAATTACAGGCGGTGTCGCAGCCGCTGGCGCCGCAAACGGCGGTGCTGTTCGGCTTCGGGCTGCACACTACCCCGCATTTTCCGCAGTTCTGCGTGTCGTCGAGCTTCACGCAGGCGCCATCGCAGGGGGCAAAGCCGTCATCGCAAGCAATGCCGCAGCTGCCGCTTTCGCAGGTTGCGCTGCCGTTGGCCACTCCTGGACAAGCTACGTCGCACGTCTGGCAGTGCGCAGGATCGGCGGCGGTGTCGACGCAAGAGCCACCGCAGTTCGTGGTCCCGTTCGGACAGTCCGTGACACACTTGCCGCCCGAGCACGCCTGGCTGGCCGCGCACGGTTTGTCGCAGCCACCACAGTTGGCGGGGCTGGTGTTGGTGTCGACGCAGGCCGAGCCGCACAGCGCAAAGCCCTTGTCGCAGCTGCCGCCGCACGCGCCGTCCGTGCATACGGCCATGCCGTTCGCGGGCGCGTCGCAGACCGTACCGCAGGCTTGGCAGTTCTGCGGGTCCGTCGCCAGGTCCACGCACGCCGAGCCGCAAAGGTCGAAGCCGTCGGCGCATGCGAGCCCACATTTGCCGGCGCGGCAGGTGGCGGCGCCGTTCTGTGGCACCGGGCAGGCCATGCCGCACTCGCCGCAATTCAGCGGCGAAGACGTGGTGTCCATGCACGAGCCGTTGCAGTTCATGCGACCGCCCGCGCAGCCCGCGGTGCACTTTCCGCCGTCACAAACCTGCGCGGCCGCACACGAGGTGTCGCAGTCGCCGCAGCGAGCCGGGTCGTTCGACACGTCGACGCAAGCCCCCGAGCAGTCTTGGAAACCCTCGGCGCACTCGACGCCACACTTGCCGTCCACGCACACCGCAATGCCGCCCGCGGCGGTGGGGCAAGCTTTGCCGCAGCCGCCGCAGTTCTCGAGATCGGTCTCGGCGTCGACGCAACTGGTGCCGCACGGCAAAAACCCAGCTTGGCAAGCGAAGGAGCACTCCGAGTCCAGGCACACGGGGCTGCCATGGGGCGGCGCGCCGCAGGTCGTGCCACAAGCGCGACAATTCTTTTCGTCGTCGCTCAACACGACGCAAGAGCCGTGGCACACCGTCTCGCCCTCGCGACACACCAAATCCACGGGGCCATCGCCGCCGGCTCCGCCTTGGGGCTCGACGATGGTGCCCGCCCGCACGCACTTCTTGGCGGCGCTGCACACGTAGCCGGACAGGCATTCGTCGGAGGCGCTACAGCCCTTCCCCTCCAAGCTTTCGCTCAGGTCGGTGGAGCAAGCTTGGACCACGCCGGCCAGCAAAAGCGCCAGCAGTCCGCACAGCAGCAAACGCAACGCGTCCGTCTTCTTTCCGCCGACCCCGATTTGCGACATCAGAACCGCCCCTTCAAATCCACAGCGCAAGCACCTGGCAGACAGGCCCAGCCCAGGCTCGCCGACGACTCGCTCTTGCCTTGGGTCGAAGTCAGCTGAATGACGAGCAGCGTGCCGCCCGTCACCACCAGCGCGCCGCCGACCACGGCCAGCACGCGCGCCGTGGTTTGGCGGCTCTGCTCCTTGTCGAGCTTGTCTTTGTAGCCAATCTGGGTGTGGTCGGACTGAGCGTCTTTCTCCGCGCTTCTGCGAGCCAGCTCGAAGCCGAGCGAGCCGCCCAGCACCGCCGCGCCTGCGCCCAGACCGATCCAGGGCAAGACGCCGAATTTGGGCGATGAGTCGGCTTTGTTTGCCGGCGCCGCGCTCACCGGGCTTCCGTTGCTCGAGGGGGACGACGACGCCCCCGGCCCGGCTTCGGGAGCCGCCGTCGTTTTGGAGCCCGGGACCAACGGCACGTCGAGCTCCTGGGCGCGATCCGCCGGCAGATCCAGCTTCTGCTCGGAGTCGGCATAGCCGCGCAAAGACAGCACGATCTTGTGTGAGCCGGGCGGGAGCTGCCCCGTGTACGGGGTCACCCCGACCGGCTGCTCGTCGACGATGACGGTGGCGCCGAGCGGGCGCGACAGCACGGTCAGTTGCTGCACGCCCTTTTTGGCCAAGATCCCTTCGAGCGCGTGGATGCGCTCGTCCACCTCGGGGCCGTTCTTGGCGTCGGGCGCACGCCGACGGAAGTCGCGGTACCACTGCAGAGACGACGCATCGTCGCCGATCTTCTCGTAGGCACGCGCAATGTTGAAAGACAGAGCCGCGCTGGGTGCGAGCGCGTCGGCCTGCAAGAACAGCTCGATGGCGTCTTTGAAGCGCCCGGCGGAGTAAGCTTCCGCGCCCCGCTCGTAGCGAGCTTTGCCCTCGGCCCGTTTACCCGCTTCGCTGGCCGGATCGGGCGCGGACGGGTTGCTTTGCGCGGACGCGCCGCTGGCAAAGCAGAGCAATGAAGAAAGAAGCAACCAAGAGCCGTAGATTCTGAAAGCCATCGTTCAATAGGGGCTGATCAGGTCTGCCGGTTTCGACTTCGCTTTGCTTGAGCCGGCGCTGCCCGCTTTGGGCAGTGCCGCCGGAGCTGGCCGCACGACACGCGCGGCTCCTGACGCTCGTCCCGCCGTCGAGGATACCTTTTCGGGAACCGGCTGGGCACGCTTCTGGTTGGCTTCCGTTGGAGGGGGGGGCTCCTCGCCACCGGGTACATTCGGCACGCTCGCACCCGTTTCCGCTGCCGGTGGAGACGAAGACGCGCCGCGAGCGGCGGGCTCACCAGCGGCAACCCGGGTAGGTGGTGGTGCGTCGCGCCCCGCCAACAGACGCATTCCCAGGGCAAACCCCACCGCCGCGAGCAGCAACACCGCCGCCGCACCTGCGAAGAGCTGCCATTTCGGACGCGGGTCCGGACGTTGGGTGAGGGCGAGCGCCGCGTCCGAGATCGGCGCACCGTCCGGTGCGCGCACGGTCTCTGGGGCAGGCGTGCCACCGCGCGGCGGAGCCGGCACCGTGTTGACCGGTTGAAGCTCGTTGCGCCTCACTCCCGAGCCCGACTCCGCCGACCAGGCGTCGCTGAACGAGGTCAGGGTCGCTCGAGCTGCCCGACCGTGTGGATCGGTCGCTCGCAACCAGCGAGCTTCCAAGGTCGAGCCGCAGATATCCTCGGTCACGCCGTGGTGCACGAGCCACTGCGCCAACGCGCGCCCCAGCTCACCCATCGAGGCGAAGCGCTGATCCGGCTGCTTGCTCAAGCCACGCATCACGATCGCGGACAGCTCTTCGTCACCGGCGGCCAGGTCACGGAGGCTGGGCGGCGTGTCTTCGACGATCTGCCTCAGGAGCGCGTTGTAGTTGGCACCCTTGAACGGTGTGCGGCCAGAGACGGCTTCGTACAGCATCACGCAAAACGACCACACGTCCGTGGAATGACCGACGTCGTCTTGGCCGCGCGCTTGCTCGGGCGACATGTAGTCGGGGCTGCCCAGAACGTCGCCATCGCGGGTGAGGTGGCTGTCGACTTCGGCGCCCTGCAACTTCACGATGCCGAAGTCCACCAGCTTGGGCTGAATTGCCCCGTCGTGATGCACGACGAACACGTTGTCGGGCTTCAAATCGCGGTGAACGACGCCTTTGCCGTGGGCCAGCCACAGCGCGTCGGCAATGGGCAACAGGGTGCGCACCGCCTGCACCGCGGGCAGCCGCCCTTCGGCCGCCAACAGCTGGCCCAAGCTGTCGCCTTCGAGCAGCTCCATCACGATGAACGGATCACCGCGCTCGGTTTGGCCGACGTCGAACACTTTGACGATAGCCGGGTGCGTGAGCTTCGCTGCCGCACGCGCCTCTTGAATCAGCCGGCCCTGCAGCGTCGTCTGGTCGCTCGTCGCACGCACGACCTTGATCGCCACCAGCGCATCGAGCGCGACATTGCGCGCTCGCCACACCACGCCCATGCCGCCCTCACCCAGCTGCGCCTGCAGCTCGTACTTGCCAGCGACGACGTAGCCGGGCTCGTACAGTGAGGCTGGCGTTGCGGACATTTCGCGGGGCCTAGGCACCAATGGGTTAGCGGAGTGACAAGACCGAAATTAGGAGACTATTCGTCCCATGCCAGAAAATTCGCGCAGCGCGTCGGCGCCAGCCGCCGGCTCTCCGGCGGAGTCGCGGAGCGTGAGCGTCGAGACCGCGCACGAAGCCGGCTCGGCGCCCAGCGTCCACACCGAAAACAGCGCGGAACGGCCGGCGCGCGCGACGACGTCGCAGCGCGCGTGGAGAAACAAGCCGGCAACGTTGGCCGCCAATGTAGTTCGTTCCCCGACACGCGCGTCTCCGCACACCACCAAAGCTCCGCCGGGCGCCAGCAAGCGAGCGCCAGCGGCAATGTAGGCCTCCACGCCGCCGCGGTACTCGATGCGCGCGTAGGCGCGCTGCTCGTCCTCGGCATCCAAAGCCGCCTCAGGCGGAAAGTACGGCGGAGTACCGGTGATCAGGTCGAATGGTCCGCCCAGCGTCGCCAGCAGCTCCGCGTCCCTCAAATCACCGTGGGCAACGGTGATGCGCGACTGGAAGCCAGAGCGTTCGACGTTGCGCCGCAACAGCTCGAACGACACCGCTTGCGCTTCCACGCCGGCCAAGCGCGCGTTTGGCAGCTTCCAAGCCAGCAAGAGCAGCACCGAGCCGAGCCCACAGCCCAAGTCGAGCACCCGGCCCGCTCGGGGACGCGTCGCAAACGCGACGTAGGCGGTGGCCACGTCGTCGGAAGAAAAGCGGTGACCTTTGGCGCGCTGGTACACGCGCACGTCGCGCGACAGCAAGTCGTCCGTCAACGGACCCAAGGTCGGGTCGTGCAACGCGATCTTGGCGCCCATGACCGGCTAGCCCAAGCGCTGGGGCGCACGCGCCAACTGTTCGCGCAGCGTGTCGATGTCGTAGTGGCCGTCGTGGGGCGCGCCGTTGAAAAAGAACGAGGGCGTCGAGTGCACCCCATCTTGCAATCCCCAATCGACGAGCGTCTGAACGCCGAGCGCTGCCTGCGCGCTCGCTCGCGCCAGCTCTGCAACGTCGAGCCCCGACTCGGCGAGCGCGCGTCCCGCCACGTCCAGCGACATTCGCCGCTCGGCCATCATGCGTTCGTGGGCCGCCCAGAACGTGGCTGGGTCGGTAATCGCCTGCATCAGCTCGGCCAAGGCTTGCGCGTTCGGGTGCAAGTGGCGCAGCGGAAAGGCGCGAAACACCAGCGCAAGGCCGCCCGCGCTCTCCGACAAGAGTTGCTGTAAGTAGCCGTGGGCGCGGCGCGTGTGAGGGCAATCGTAGTCGCCGTACTCCACGATCACGATCGGCGCATCCAGCCGGCCGAGCACCCGATCGGAGTCGGTCGGCGGTACTGACAAAGGCTGCATGCCCCGACCCTAGCAGGCACGCGGACCCGCGCCTGCGGAGCGCTCAGTGCTCGACCAAACGGCTATTTTTTAGCTCCCAGCCGTGGGCGGACTTGGCCAGCGTGACGTTGCCGCGGATGCTTTCGATGTCGTAGCGGTAGCGAACGGTCGCGCGGTCGCCCTGCACGTCGATTTCAGTCACCACCAGCACGGCGTCTTTCTTCGACTTGGGACCAGCGACGATCTTCACCGGCTCGGTCGACTTGATCAGCTTCAGCCCAGCGGGCAACCGCTCGCCCGCCATCTGCAGCGGAAAGCGCCCGGGCTCGCCCAAGTGCAAATAGTTGTCGAGCTCGGGATCGTTGACCACGAGCTGCAAGATGGCCGTGACGTCCTCGTCCGAAGCGGGCGCGCTGGCGGCCGGCTTGTCGGGAGTTGCGTCGCTCTTCGGCGCCGCGTCCCCTTCGCTCGTCTCTCCCGTCGCGGCGGCGGGTGCCTCGGGGGGCGTTTCCGGGCTGGCCGCGGGCGCGGCTGGCGCGCCACAGCCCCAGGCCAATGAAATGAGTGGCAACCACGCGGCAATTCGGGTGCGCATGCGCGAGACGTTAGTGAGCCTTGCACAGCGCCACAATAGATTGTGCGTGTCGCTCACGGCATGCGCGTCACCGTGCTCGGCACCGTCTTGCCGTGAGTGACGAAGGTCGTCGGTGGCGGTGGCGATTTTGCCGACGGCAGGGAGCTAGCGGCAGATATCTAGACAGCCGCCACGATGTCGTGAGCGGCGTGGGCTAAAATTCGCCTAGACTGTGATTGTCCGCCGCAAACGTTCACCGCCCGGACGCCGCCGTTGCCGATGGCAAGGCGCGTTTCCTGTGGGCGGAGGTCGCAGGCCAGGCGCAGAACCGGCGTGCTGGCTGCAATCTTTCGGCGAGGCCTCAACCGCGGAAATGAATCGGACAAAAAGGTGAGAAAGACGACCCAGAGCCTGCGGCAGTCGGGCACTCACCAAAGACGGTGCGAACCTCAATCATCGCGGCAGCCCTGGTCGGATTTTCGGCGCTCGCCGCCTGCACCGGCAACCTCGACGGGGGGAACGCCGGTAAAGGCGGCCCTCCCCTTCAAGGCACGGCCGGCAACGCCAGTGGCGGCGCCGGCAGCGGCGGCACATCGTCGACCACCACCGCGACCGATCCTGGCCGCGTCACCCTGCATCGGCTGAACCGCGCCGAATACAACAACACCGTCCACGATTTACTCGGCACCAGCGCGACGCCCGCCGACGATTTCCCCATCGATGATCGCGGCAACGGCTTCGACAACATGGCCGACGTGCTCACGCTGTCGCCCCTGCACCTCAGCGTGTATCACAGCGCCGCCCAGGCGTTGGCCGCGGAAGCACTGAGCAACGCGACCGAGCGGGCCGCGCTTCTGACGTGTGACTTGGTCGCGCAGGGCGACACCTGTGCTCGGCAAGTCTTGAAGGGCTTTGCCTATCGGGCCTGGCGCCGCCCCATCGCGGATGCCGAGCTGGAACGGATGATGGCGGTGGTGAACGTGGCCAAGACCAACGGCGACAGCGCCGAGGTCGGGCTCGGGCTGGCGCTACGCGCCATCCTGCTCTCACCTCATTTCATCTTTCGGGTCGAGCTCGACGCGGATCCCACTTCGCTCACGCCGCACCCGCTGAGCGGCTTCGAGCTCGCGTCGCGCCTGTCGTATTTCTTGTGGAGCAGCACGCCCGACAGCGCGCTGTTGGCCAGCGCCGAAAGCGGCGCGTTGACGAGCCCTGCCACGCTGAAAGAACAAGCCACACGCCTGCTAGCCGACGCTCGGGCGCGCTCGCTGGTGGACAATTTTGCCGGCCAATGGCTGCATTTGCGCGCCATCGACACGCTGGAGCCCGACCATACCCTGTTCCCCAGCGTGGATACGGCCCTGCTCAGCGCCATGAAATCGGAGACCGAGCTGTTGTTCAAGGACATCGCGTTCCAGGGTACGCCGCTCGTGCAGCTACTGACCGCCAACTACACCTACCTGAACGATCGCTTGGCGACGCACTACGGCCTGCCCGCCGTGGGCAGCAGCGACTTCAAGCGCGTCGACCTCAGCGGCAACGCGCAGCGCGGCGGCCTGCTCACGCAAGCGGGCTTCTTGACGCTGTCGTCGCACGTGAATCGCACGTCTCCGGTGGTGCGCGGAAAGTGGGTGATGGACGAGCTGTTGTGCTCCACGGTTCCGCCGCCGCCCCCGAACGTGAACCTGGCCGCTGTTTCCATGGCCAAAGAGCAGGGCCTCACCCAACGGCAAGCGCTCGAGCAACACCGGCAAGATCCGACCTGTAACTCGTGCCATCAGCTCATGGATCCCATCGGGCTCGGGCTCGAAAACTACGACGCCATCGGCGCTTTCCGCGACATGGACGCCGGCAAGCCGATCGACGCCAACGGCCAGCTGCCGACGGGCGAAACGTTCGTGGGCGCCAAGGAGCTGGCGGCGCGGGTCGCAGCCAAGCCTGAATTCGCCCGCTGCGTAGCCAAAAAACTGTACAGCTACGCGCTCGGACGCCCGCCGGTCGAAACGCCAGGGCACCTGGACGGCCCCACCGTCGATGCTTTGGCCCAAACTCTGGCGACGAACAATTCCTTCGCGGAGCTCGCCAGCCTCATCGTCACCAGCCCCACCTTCACCAGTCGGCGCGGTGAGCCGGCGGGAGGCATGCAATGAAGCGCGCTCCGCACGTGTCACGTCGTTTGGTGCTGGGCGGCGCCGCCAGCTTGTTCGGCTTGCCGTTCTTGGAGTCGGCCCTACCACGCGCCGCGCGCGCTCAGGCCCAGACGGCGCCGGTGCGGCTCGTCTACATCTTCTTGCCGAACGGCCTCGACATGGCCACCTTTCGGCCCACCACCGTCGGCGCCGACTACGCGCTGCCGCCCATGTTCACGGGCCTCGACGCGCTCAAGGGTGACTTCTCGATCGTCACCGGCCTCGAGAACGTCAACGCCAGGCCCGACATGGCCGGCGACCACGCCGCCGGCACCTCCGGGTTCATCACCTGCGCGCACGCCAACAAATCCGAAACGGACATCAAGCTCGGCATTTCCGCCGACCAAGTCGCAGCGCAAAAAATCGGCATGGCCACGCGCTTGCCGTCGTTGCAGCTGGGCACGGACGGCGGAGGCGGCACCGGCAACTGCGACAGTGGCTACAGCTGCGCCTACGCGCGCAACATCTCGTGGTCGGACGCCGCCACGCCGCTACCCAAAATCGTCGACCCCGCGCAAGCCTTCAACCAACTGTTCGAGGGCTACGACCCTAACGCCTCCGCCGCCGAGACGGCCAAGCGCCAAGCCTACGAAAAAAGCGTGATCGACTTCGTGCTCGCCGACGTCGACGGGCTTTCGCCCAAGCTCGGCGCGAGCGACAAGATCAAGCTCGACCAGTATTTGACCGGCGTGCGCGAGCTCGAGAAGCGCGTCGTCGGCTCGGGTCCGGGCGCCAGCTGTACGCCCGGAACGCCGCCCACCAAGGGCGCCATGCTCGACTACCCCGGCAAACTGAAGGCCATGATGGATCTGATGGCGCTGGCGTTCGCCTGCGACGCGACCCGCATCATCAGCTTCATGTTCACCAACGCGCTGAGTCAGCACACGCACCCGTTTCTCGACATCACCGGCGGCCACCACGACATTTCCCACCACATGAACGACGCGACCATGATCGCGCAGCTGGCGAAGATTGGCGCCTGGGAAATGCAGCAGCTGGCCTACCTGTTCGGCAAGCTGAAGGAGCTGCCCGACGTCGGGGGCCAAAACGTGCTCTACAACTCCGCCATCTTTTGCTCGAGTGACATCTCGGACGGCAACCGCCACAACCACGACGACATGCCGATCGTCCTGGGCGGCCATGGTGGCGGCAAGCTGACGCCTGGGCAGCACATTTCGTTCACGCCCGCGAACCGCACCGCGCCCAAACAGAAGGTCTCTGATTTGCTCGTCACCATGTTCGAGGCAGCCGGTGTCACCGGCGCTCAAGTTGGCGACAGCACAGGACCGCTCGCGGGCCTCTAGAGCGCACGCTTCATGCGCGAATCGCTTTCGTCTGTTGAGTAATCGGCAGACGCCTACGCTGGCCCCGGGGCCGAGACGTTCGCTTCGCTGTCGCTCCCTGACGGATTTTTCTGCGCGCCAAAGCCCGCCCGGAAATGCCTATCTCGGCGACAATTGCGTCTGTTATTACGGCCAAGCTGATCCGCGCGCCTGGGAGCGGACATAGACAAGCACGCAAAGTGCCGAAGCACCGGTGCGACTTGACGATCCAGAACGCCGCCGACCCCAAGTTCAGCGTGGGCCGCGAACCCGAGCCCAGCCGCAAAGTGACGGAGACTCAATGAATTATCGGGCACTGGCTGCCTTCGGAATCTCGATTGCCCTCGTCAGTGCGCACGCTCGCGCCCAGGACGGCGGCGCCGAGCCCAGCGAAACCTCCAAGACGACAGACCCTAAGAGCACCCACGAGGACGCTCCCGCCGGTGGCATCTCGGCCAACTCGAGCTCGAGCGTCGACAGCAAAGCCCTGAATGCGAACGCGAGCGCGCCCGGCCAGACGCCACCGGCCGCCAGCGACGCAGCGCCCCCGGCTGACGCCCGTGCCGCTCGCCCGCCCATCTACGGCGAGCGCAGTCAGTGGTCGATTCAGCCCTACGGCTACGCCCGCCTCGACGCCATCGAAGACTCGACTCAATCGTTCGAAGACGGCATCCAGCCCAACTTGATCGCGCGCGTCGGCACCTACAAGGGTGATCATCGCCGCACCATCTTCACCGCGCGCGACTCGCGCTTGGGCGTGCTCGTTGGCGCCCCCACGTTCCAAGGCATCAAGAGCTCGGCGCAGATCGAGCTGGATTTTTACGGCTTGGTGCCCACCGACGCGCGCCGGCACGACTCGGTCGTGTTCGGGCCCGTGCGCATTCGTCACGCCCACCTCAAGTTGGAAACGCCGGTCATCGACGTGATCGCCGGTCAGTACTACGATCTCTTCGGTTGGAACGGCTCGTTCTATCCGGCGACCGTCGGCTACCTCGGTGTGCCGGCCGAAATTTATCACCGCAATCCGCAGCTTCGGCTGGAGAAGCAGCTTCACGCCGGAGCTCTCGAGGTCACGCTGGCCGCCGCCGCCGTGCGGCCCGGTCAACGCGACTCGGGCATTCCCGATGGTCAAGGCGGCTTGAAGGTCGCGTACAGCGGCTGGTCAGGGGCGGCCATGCCCGGCTTCGGTCGCCCGGCGCTCAGCCCGATTTCGGTCGGCATTTCCGGGCTCTACCGGCGCTTCGAGGTGCCGGCGTTCCGCGCCGAGCCCGGGTCGTCGTCAGTGAAGACCAGCGGCTACGGCGTCGCGGTCAATATCTTGTTGCCCATCGTGCCGGTGAAGAAGCTCGAGGAACGCGGCAACGCTCTCACCGCAACCGGTGAGTTCAGCCGCGGCACCGGCATCGCCGACATGTACACGTTCATGGACGGCGGCTCGCGCTTCCCCTTGCTGCCAAACCCCAGCAACACCACGCCCGCCATCGTTTACCAGGCCAACGTCGACCCCGGCCTCGTCACGTTCGACCGCAACTTCGAGCTCAAGACCATCAACTGGCAGGGCTTCGTCGCTGGCCTACAATACTATTTGCCCATCGGCTCGGGGCGGGTGTGGCTCGCCGGCATCTATTCGCAAATCAAGTCCGACAACCTGAAGAAGCTCACGCCGTTCCCGAGCTACGGCGGCATCTTCACCAAGATGGAATACATCGACGCCAACGTCGGCTTCGACATCACGCCGGCGGTGGCGCTCGGTCTCTCGTTCCAGACCGTCAAGCAGACCTTCGGCGACGTCTCACCGCCCACCCCGGTGTTCGGCGCGGTCGCCGGCGACACCCCCGGCGGCCTCACCGTTCCCGGCACGGGTGGCGTCGCGGCCAGCGCGCGCAACAACCGCGGGCAACTCAGCATGGCGCTCTACTTCTGATGCGCCCCACGGATCAGGCTCCAGCCATGACCACCAGCCCGACCCCATCCCCCGCCCGCCCTTCGGCCATGGCGCTTTGTGGCCTGCTGGCTGCGCTTCTCGCAGGTTGCGGCCAGACGCCGCAATGCGCGGAGCTGGGCGCTTGCGGTGGCAGTGTCCCCGTCGGCGAATGGGCGCTCGATCCCGCGCATCCGTCATGCTCCGAGGACCTGTATCAGGCGCCTCCGGACACGCGGCTCGAGCTGGGCAACCTGGCGCCCGCCCGTGCCCCGGTTCCCGAAGAAGCGCTCTACGACTGGTGCGACCTGCTCGTCACCAACGGCGGCGCCGAAATTGCGCCACAAAACAAGCCGCGCTTCTCGTTCGAGAACGGCGCCATCGGCGCGGCTTGGATTCGCTACGACGCGTTGGGCGCCGATGGGCGTGGCACTTACGCCGCCGGCCTGACCCGGACCGGCACGTACATTTTGGATTTTCCGGCGTTGTGCATGCGTGAGTTCGGCGCGCATGGCGACGTTTGCAACCAATTGCAGACCCAGATCGTCAGCACCAGCGCGCACAAGAACATGCTGTGCCTGCCCAACCCCGACGATCCGGCCGGCTGCTTGTGTCAATTCGACATCTCGCTGCAGAGCGGCGGCTCTGGCACGTACCAGTTGCGCAACACCAACACGATCATCCACATGCCCACCCTCGAATTTCCGGGCAAGACCCAGATTGCCAGGTTTCCGGAGGACGCGACGTTCTGCAACAAGGGCGGCAACCTCGAGCTCACCGGAGCCGAAGGGGAGTACCTGTTCGACGAGCCGGGGCTCCGCACCATGAACCTGGCCAAAGTCACCATCAACTGCGCCGACGGCGCGAAGGGCCCGGGCGAAGACGGTGTCGACTGCGGTCTTGCCTGTCCCACGGCGTGCGCCGCCCCCGCCACCCCCTGAGCCGACCCGTGATCAGGACCAAGCCGGAAGTCATGTCCACCACCACCAGCAGCCTCGTCGCCTCGTGCGCGCTCTTGGCAGCGCTGGCCAGCGGCTGTGCTCAGACGCCGCTTTGCCCGGAGCTCGGTGATTGCGGCGGCGATGATCCCATCGGCTCTTGGGTCTTGGCTCCCAACTACCCATCGTGCACCGAAGACCTGTATCTACCGCCGACCGACAAGCGGCTGCAGCGCGCGACCATGCCTGCCGCCGGGCATGCCGCGCCCGAGCCCGCCGTGTACGACTGGTGTGACCTGCTGATCGCCAGCGGCGGGCAGAAGGTGCAGCTCCGCCAACCCGGCTTCTTCTACGAAAGCGGCCAGATTGGCGTGGCCGAGGTGCGCATCAACGCCGATGGCACGTACACCACCAACATCACCCGCACCGGCACCTTCCAGCTCGATTTCCCGGCGGTGTGCGTGCGCCAGTTCGGCGCCACCGACAACAAGCCCATCGACCCGACCGATCCGAACAGCCCGCTCGGCAACGTGTGCAAACAGCTAGAGCCGCCGATTCGCGCTTCCGGCTTGGGCGAAGGCTCGTACCGCAACACCCAATGCGAGCCCAACCCGGCCGATCCCGGCGGCTGTCTCTGCCAGTTCGACGTCACCGAGACGGGCGGCCCGTCCGGCTTCTGGCAACGCCTGGACGTGAGCACGCTCTTGTTCATCCCGCAGACCAACTTCCCCGGCAAGGTCACGTTCTGCAACAAGGGCACCAGCCTCGAGCTCACCGGCGCCGACGGTGACTACCTGTTCGGCCAGCGCGGGCTGCGCACGTTCAAGCTGCAGCACGTCGTCGTGAACTAAACACGACCCCGCACCAAACAAACGCCCCCACGAAGAGCGCGTTACTGCGTCAAGAACGCGCCGGCGGAGAACTGCTGAATGTACTTGGCGAAGCCGGGGTTCACGACGTCGTCGTGGCTGCCGTGCTGGTCGCCGGGCAACGCGCAGACCACGAGCGGGTACAGTGCCGGGCAGTTCTTGACCAGCTTGCAGGTCGAATCCGGATTGTTGCCGCCAATCGGGAAGTTTTCCAACATGGCATCGTCGTAGCCGGTTGCTCCGGTACAGCCGTTCACCTTCATGGCGCGGGCGATCGCGAACTTGTTGCCCGTGAACGGGTTCGTACCGTCGTTGATCTCGTGGACCCACATGCCAGCCATGGGCTTGTCGGTGCACTTCGGTGACCACTCGGCCTGCGTCGGCAACCCGCCCGTGTTGGGCAGCACGCCACGCACCGGACGCATCGGGTCGCCCGCGTATTTGCAGCCGAGCTCGTTCGAGAACCAGGAGCCGCTGCTGTTGCCGGCCGAAAAGACGCGATTGCGATCGAAGCACACGTCCTGATTCAGCTTGTCGTACATGTTTTCGTAGAACACCCAGTCGACCGAGTCGTCGCCTTCTTTGTCGTCGAAGCAGCCCTGATTCTCGTTGGTGCCGTGGCCCACGTAGTTCGGCGGGGGCGAGACGCCGACGCGAATGACGTCATTGGCGATGTTCGGCAGCGGGTAGACGTCCTTGCCGGAACCACCACAGCCCGGGCCTTCGAAGACCAGCGGGTAGGCTTTGTTCATGTCGTAGTTGGCCGGCATGTTCACGTAGTAGTCGCGCGGCACGGGCGTGGTCTGCCAAGCCGAGCCGGCTTGCCCCCACAGGCCGCACTTGGGCTGACCGCTCAATTTGTCGGCGCAGTTTGCGTCCTTCATGCCCATCGTGTTGATCGTCACCTTGGCGCCGGATTGAACCGTCGTGGCTTTGCCGCAGCCGGCCGACTTCACCACCTTGGTGATATCTCCGCTCGGCGCGGCGCCGCCAGCGCTGCCACCGCTCATGCCGCCCGCGCCGGTGCCGCCGGTGGTAGCCCCACCGGTGGTAGCGCCGCCCGCCGCCGTGCCCGCGGTCCCGGTACCAGTACCGGCGCTGCTGCTGCTGCCCGCGGCGCTACTGCTGCCGCCGCTACCCGCTCCAGGGACGACGGTACCGCTGCCGCTACTGCCCGCCGGCGGGTTGGTGAAAGGATTCCCGGTGCTCGTGTCGTCGCCCGAGGAACAGCCGTAGAGGGAGGCGAGGCCGGCCGTGAGTCCTACCAGCGCGACCGTGGAAGTTGCTGAAGATCTCATCTCATGCTTCTCGTTTCTTGGGCTGCAGACGGCATTTTTTGCCGGGAACACATTTCGACCGGCCACCACGAAGCGCGACTGGGAATGACGCCGCGTAGAGATGCGTGTCCGGAAAATGGCTTTGCGTGCCGACTATCTTCAGGGACCGCGCGCGACTCGACGTTGCGCCAAAGAGAGCGAGCATGGCGCAACGCGCCTTCCGGCAATTTCCAACACCCGACACGTACCCAGTGGGTGCCGCAGCGGGCCACTATTCGTTAACTGACGGAGCTTTCACTTTCAGTCACTGGCTTCGCCGGTCGAGTTGGGGTCACGGCGGCGCGCCACCAGCGCCCAGGTCAGCCGGAGCACCGCCCGCACCGCCCGCACCGCCGTCGCTACCCGGGTCCGCCGGAGCGCCGCCGGCGCCACCTGCCCCGCCCGTGCCGTCACCGACGTAGAATTCGATGTTGTCGACCGTGAGTGAGGCCGCGTAGGGGATGTCGCCGTCTTGCCAGTTGAACGCCCATTCCAGCGCCAGCACGTCACTCCCATCCGTGGTGGTGGCAGGGAGCCCATCCTTGAACGCGCTCCACGGGATGGACATCACGGCCGGCGCAGCCGTGACCGACAACGGCAGTCCCGGAGGGTGGCAAGTCGGCCAGAAGTTGACGGGGTCGTCCGGCACGCAAGCACCGATGCCGTTGGGCTCGTCGACGTACTTGTCGCGATTGGTGATCAGATAAAACTTCACCTTGCCACTCATGCCTGGGTCGCCCGAGATCGTGAAGCGCACGCCGGTGAACTTCGAGGAGTCGATGCAGCCGCTGAACCACACGCCAATGCCCGTGTACGTCGCGACCTGATCCTGAAATCGGAGAAAGTCACCGGCAGCCGGCTTGAGCGTGCTCGGGTAGACGTACACGCCGCCATCGAGGTTGCCCGGGCTCATCCAGCGGTCTTGCTTGAAGCCGTCGAAGCTGGTGATGAGCGGTTGATTCGGCTGCTTGCCGCCGCATTTGAAGGTGACAGGCGGCATCGTCACCGCGCCCCCGGTGCCAGCCGTGCCGGCGTGCCCGGGCGTGCCGCCGCTGGCGTTGCCGGCGCTAGAACCGTTGCCGCCGCTGTTCGCGCCCGGAGGCAAAAAGGTCCAGCCAGATTCGGCGCCGGTTCCATCCGCTCCGATTTCGGACGAGTTGGTCTTGGTGCTGCCGCAAGCCACCACCACCCCGAGCGCACCCAGCGCCCAGCGTCCGCGCGAAACCTGGAATCGGTTCTTCAACATGCCATTCATCAAAGTACAGCGCCGGCGCTGGGCGGCAAGCCCACCGCCGACGGCGAGGCGTTGGCGCGCAAAAATTGCTATGAACCCGACATGGCACGCTTTCCGTTTCCGCAAAACCAGCGCCTGCCCGGCGTGTGCTATCCCCACCAAGCCGACTCCAAAGACGCACACATCGCCTACTTGCGATTTCATCAAGAGATCGTGACGGGCGAAGGAGCTTGCGGCTTTCTGCGCACGCGGCGCCCCGACACGCCGGACGGCGTGCCCAACAGCACCGTTTCGGAAGGCATTGCCTACGGTATGATCATCGCCGTCATGCTCGGCGAGCAACCGCTGTTCGACGCCTTCTGGCAGTACGCCCTGTGCTTCCTGAACCCGAACGGCTTGATGAGCTGGTACATCGCGCCCGACGGCTCGCGGGCGCTGGGCAGCGGCGGCGCCACCGACTCCGACGAAGACATGGCTTGGGCTTTGATCATGGCGCACCGACAATGGGGCGGGCGCGGCTCCTTGAAAGAGACCTATTTGAGCTACGCCGAGCGCCAGATCGAGCGCGTCTGGCGCTTCGAGGTCGACCACGGAGACTTCGACGGCATGCTGCTGCCCGGCGACGAATGGCGGGGGCGAAATGTGTTCAATCCCTCGTATTTCGCGCCCAATCAATACCGGATTTTCGGCGCGATCTCCGGCGAGCGCGCCGGCTTTTCGCGCGTCGTCGATCGCGGTTACGAAATCGTCTTCAACAGTTTGAACGACACCAACCAAAACCGCGACAACGGTCTCGTGCCGGCGTGGTGCGACGCCGCGGGCACGCCGGTCGAAGCCTTTCCGGGCGCCATGACGAACTATCAGACCGACTCGGCGCGCCTGCCCTTTCGGCTCGGCCAAGACTTTGCCTACAACGGCGAGCCACGCGCTCGGCAGTACCTGAGCAAGGTCAGCAATTTTTTCGCCGGGCTTGGCGCCGACCAGATCGGTGACGGCTACGAGCTTTCAGGCAAGCCGGCGCCGGACCCGCGCACCGTGCAGCCAAACCATGGCTCGGCGGTGTTCGTCGGCGGCGCCGCCGTCGGCGCTCAGCACGACGCCCGCTACCAAGCATTCGTGGACGCGGCCTACGCTCGCGTGCGCACGGGCAAGCTGCTAGCCCGCAGCCGGTATTACAATCACTGCTGGACGGTGCTGTCGCTGCTGATGTTGAGCGGAAACCTCGTCGAATTTCCGGAATAACGCCGCCGGCGCAGAGCGGGAGACTCGGCGGCGAGCAAAGGAACGGCTGGGCTAGCGGGCCCTCGGAATCTCCGAGAGCCCGTCGAGCAGCGTGCGGGCCGCTGGGCCCCGTGATCTCAGCCCTGGAGCTTGCGGGCGCTAGCGAGCTTGACGCACAACGTGACCACTTCCATCGCCGTTTCGACCTGCGACGCGGGCGGCAACGAAGGCGCGACGCGGATGTTTCGGTTGCGCGGATCTTTGCCGAGCGGGAACGTGGCCCCGGCCGGGGTGAGCTTCACACCGGCTTCGTCGGCCAGCTTCACGACCTCGCTGGCGCAGCCGTCGAGCGTGTCCAAGCTGACGAAGTAGCCACCGCGGGGCTTGGTCCAAGCCGCCAAGCCGGTCCCGCCCAGCTCGCGCTCGAAGATGCGCGTGACAGCGTCGAACTTGGGCCGCAGCAGCGCCGCGTGCTTCTGCATGTGCGCCTTCACTCCGGCCGCGTTCTGGAAGAAGCGCACGTGGCGCAGCTGGTTCAGCTTGTCGGGGCCGATGGTCTGGATGGCCAGGTGCTTCTTCGCGTCCGCCACGTTGGCGGCGCTGCTGGCCATCACCGCGACGCCGGCGCCGGCGAACGAAATCTTCGACGTCGAGGCGAACTCGAGCGGCCGGTTCGGGTTGCCGGCCTTGGCGCACGCGGCCAAGATTTCCACCAGCGGATCGGTGGTGTCGTACAGGTCGTGCACGGCGTAGGCGTTGTCCCAAAACAGCCGAAAATCCGGGGCCGCCGTCTTCATCGCGGCCAGGCGCTCGACCACCGCCGCCGAGTAGGTCTCGCCGGTCGGGTTGGAATACTTGGGCACGCACCACATGCCCTTGATGCTCGGGTCGCTGGCGACGAGCTTCTCCACCGTCGCCATGTCGGGACCGTTGGCGTCGAGCTCGACGTTGATCATCTCGATGCCGTGGTGCTGACAGATCGCGAAATGGCGATCGTAGCCCGGGGCCGGGCACAGAAATTTGATCTTGGACTTGGACCAAGGTCCGTCGCCGTCGGGCATGCCGTGCAGCAGGCCGCGCACGACCGCGTCGTGCATCATCGTCAGGCTCGACGCGCCGCCGACGATCACGTTCGCGGGGGTGGTCTCGAGGAGCTCGGCGAAAATGGCTTTCATCTCCGGCAAGCCGTCGAGGCCGCCGTAGTTGCGCGCGTCGGTGCCGTCGGCGGCCTTGTAGTCGCTGGCCGCGAGGACGGTCGTGAGCGAGTTAGCCAAGTCCAGCTGCTCGTTCGACGGCTTGCCGCGCGTCATGTCGAGCTTCAGCGCCTTCTGCTTGACGGCAGCGTAGGCGGCTTCGCACTGGCTGAGACTTTCGACGACTTCCTTGGGATTTGTGGGTGTAAGTGAGGTCACGGCGACGCTCCCTTTAACAGAAACTGGCGGCGGGGCGAGCCACACTGCAAATTCCGCGGAATATTTGCGGCCGCGCCGGGCGCTGCCTCCGCCCGGACGGAGCGGTGCTGCTAAGCTGGAGTGAGTGACTGGGTGTCAGCACCTCGCGAGAATAGCGCCTTGAGTTTTCCGAAAAGCCTGGGATTCGTCGCCGCTTGCAGTCTGGCCTTCGCGCTCCAAGCCGCAACCGGCTGCGGTGGCAGCGAGTTCGCCAGCGACGCTGGCGGGGGCACGGCGTCGCAAGCGGGCTCACCCACCGGCGAAGCCGGCAACGACGCCGCCGGTGTCAACGGGGGCGGCGTGGCGGGTGGGGGCGGCTCGCTGACGGGCGGGTGCCGCGGCCCCGAAGATTGCAGCGACGGTGACCCGTGCACACAAGACGTCTGCCAGAAGGACGGCAAGTGCGTGGTCTCACCGAAATGCGCGGCCGACCAGAAATGCTGCGAGGGTGACTGCGGTGAGTGCTGCGAGAATTCCGACTGCGACGACGCGGTCGCGTGTACCGACGACGTCTGCTTCGCCGGGACGTGCCAACATCAACCCAGCCCCACCAGCTGCGGCGCCGGCCACTACTGCTCCCTGACCGACGGGTGTTTGAGCCAAGAGGCGTGCAAGGCCAGCGACGCCAACGCCTGCGACGACGGCAGCAAGTGCACCAGCGATAGCTGCGAAGGCGCGCTGTGCGTCCACGCATTTTGCGACGACGCCAGCCGCTGCTGCCCCGAAACCGGCTGCGCCGACGAGTGCTGCAGCAACCAGGAGTGCAACACCGACGATGACCCGTGCACGGTCGGCGTTTGCACGGCGGGCAAATGCCACCAGACGCCGCGCTGTGGAGACGGAGAAAAGTGCTGCCCCGGGCTCGACGGGGGCGCCACTTGCGGTTCCTGCTGCGCGGCCGCCGATTGCTCGGACAACGTGGCTTGCACCGTCGACGCCTGTATCGAGGGTCGCTGCTTCAATGCGGTGGGCGCCTGCGACACGGGCTACACCTGTGACCCCACCAGCGGCTGCAAAAAAGACGTCGAGTGTCGAGAGGACGCGCAGTGCGCCAGCAAGGGCTGCGGTCACTGCAACGACGGCACCTGCAGCTACGGGTGCGAGGCAGGTCAGGTTTGCTGCAACAACACCTGCCAGGGTTGCTGCAGCGCCGATGATTGCTTCGACGGCATCGACTGCACCGACAACGCCTGCGTGGAGGGCAAGTGCAAGTTCACGCCCAACAACAAGCTTTGTCCGCTGCTGCAGACGTGCAACGTCGCCAAGCGCGGCTGCGTGCTGTTATAGGACGCGCGCCGAACGCCGGATCCGCGTGCGCGCGAGCGCGCCCAACAACGCCAATGTTCTCGGACACCGGGGGTGCGCATACAAGCCGATGTTGGTGGCAGCCAGCGCCACTCCGGCCGGCAAGGGCGGCCGCGCTTCCTCGGGCCAAGCGGGCACGATTTTGCCGTCCCACACGATCAAGGCTCGGGCTGGTGCGGCCAAGGCCAGGCCGCCCAGGGCCGCTGCCAGCGCGACGACGCGGCTGTGGCGGGTCATGATGAACAGGGTCGCTCAACGGCGGCGCAATGGATCATGAATCGTCGCAAACCAGAGACCGGTATGGTTGCCGTGCGACTGCCTGGCGCGCGACGTTCAGCGGCCCGTAGCGGGCTCACTACCTCGACTTGTAGCCAAGGTAGCCGACACCGGCTAGCAGCAGCCCGAAGCCCACGTGCAACACGTGATCGGCGGGGCGCAACGCGAACAATCGAGCCGGAAACAAGCCGGTTAGCCCGGCGAGGGCTTGATAGAGATCGATGGTGCCAAACGCCAGATTGAAGGTGATGGCGGCGGGGGCCGCGCGCCGCAGCGCGATGACCAACCCCACCGCGCCCGCAATCAAATGGAACACATTGTAAGCCGGCGCCCCGCTCATCAACGACAGCCGCGCCGGCACCACGAAGCCCAGCACCCCGGCGACCACGAGCAATGGCGCGAACCAGGTCACGAGCTGTACGTTCCGCGTCGCCCAAGAAGGTCCCACCGAGCTCACGGCGTCGAGCATGCCGGAAAATACGCTTCTGGGGCGGATACGGATCGACCAGCCCAAAAAAAGCGGGGCTTGCCGCTTCGGTTGGAGGCAACCCCGGGCGCAGTCGGTGCCCCCGTGCCCCTGCCGCCTCAGTGAACTCGTACAGCTCGGGCGGTATCGCTAACGTACGGAATGACCCTTCGGAGTGATTCCGCGATACGGGAGAGCCGCCGGCGACATGTGCTGGTCAATGCGGTCATTGACCAGCCTGTGCTTCCTGCTTTTGCCGCTGGGCTGTGGTTTCGACACCCGCGCGCCCGGCGGCGAGCGTGCGGCCGACGGCTCCGGCAGCACCACCGCGACCGGCAGCGCTGCGGCCATCGACGGCGGCAGCCCTAACGCCGGGGGCTGGTCGTCGCAGGCCGGTCAGCTCGCGGGCACGTCCAGCACTGCCGTCACCCCCACGGGTGGTAGCAACGCGCAAGGTGGCAGCAGCAACATCACTGCTGGCAGCAACAGCTCGGGCGGCAACACCGCTGGCGGCGACCCCGGCATGGGCGGCAGCAGCAACGTCGCGGGAGGGGGTGGCGGCCCAACCATCGATCCACGCTTCAAGCTCGCGTGGCGCGACGACTTCAACGACTTCGACGACACGCGCTGGACCAAGCAAACCCACACCTTCGCCGAAAACCTGGCGCGCTTCGGCGCGACCAACGTGGTCGTGGAAGGCGGCGTGCTCAAGCTCAAGGTGACCAAAGTCCAGAACGGTGACAAGGCGTACACGGCCGGGGAGATCGCCTCGAAAGACTCGTTCACGTTCGGACGCTTCGCTGGTCGCATCAAGTTCTGCGCCGGCAGTGGGCTGGTTTCGTCGCTCTTCACCTACAAGGACGACGTGAGCTCGTCTTGGCAAGAGATCGACATCGAGCACTTGGGGAACCTGCCTAAATCGGTGCAGTACAACCTGATTTCCGGCAATTTGAACAACCGCATTTACCAGCCGAAGGTCGTGACCTTTACCTGGGGGCCACCGCTCGACTTCCACGACTACGTCATCGAATGGCGGCCCGACGGCGTGACATTCTTCGTCGACGGCACGCAAACCCACCGCGACGTTCAGGTCACGCTCAAAGACGCCGCACGACTGCACATGAACGCCTGGCCTACCGACAACGCCGTGACTTCGTTCGCCGGCCCGTTCGACGCGAGCGCGGTGCCGTGCGAAGCGCAGTACGACTGGGTAGAAGCCTACGCGTACACGCCGTAAAGCTGACCAACCGCCCACATTTGCGCCGCACTGGGACCAAACGGCGCGCGCGACGCCACACGCTTCCGGTCACCGCGCCGTCATCGTAGTCGTCCTACCGGCATAAGCGTGCGGAAGCACGTCAGCGCTGCCGACGGCGCGATTGTTGCTGAAGGGGCGAGTTGTCACCTTTCAGGAGATGACTCAAAAATGAACAAATCAAATATTCGATACCTTGGCTTGGCGAGCATCAGTCTCTTCGTAGGCCTCATGCCTCTTGCTTGCGGCGACGATGACGACGACGTGGTCGGCACCGGTGGCCACAGCGGCAGCACCAGCACCGCCGGCAAGACCAGCACCGCTGGCACCGCCGGGAAGAGCAACGACAGCGGCGGCAGCAGCAACGTGAGCGGCAGCGCCAATGGCGGCGTCGGCGGCGACGAGGCTGGCGCGGCCGGTTCCGGCGGCGAAGGTGGCGCGGCCACTGTGCCCACGGCTCGCCTTCGTGTCGTACACGCCTCACCGAGCGCGCCCAGCGTAGACATCTACCTCGCCGGCACGACCACCGCGGTCGCCAAGGGCGTGGAATACGGCGAAGCGACCGACTTCATGGTCGTCGATGCCGGCAAGGTTGCCTTCGATCTCCGCGCCGCTGGCGCCAAGGCCACCGACGATCCGGCCTTCACGACCGCCGACATCACGGTCGACGGCGACGCCGACTACACCCTGGTGGCGGCCGGTGACTTCGCCCACCCCGAGGACGCCGACGTCGGCTTCCGTGTGCTGCCACTACAGCACGATTTCGAGGCTCCCGCCGCCGGCAACGCGGTCGCACGCATCGTTCACGCCACCTCGGCGTGGGACGCGGTCGATCTCGACGTGGTCGCCACGAATGGCGTAGACGTGCCCGCCCTCGCCCGCTTCGGCAGCGAGAGCAACGTCGACCTACCAGCAGGCGCAACGATTCCGGTCGACTTCCAGACCGAAGCCGACGGCGTGCTGAGCCAATTGGTGCTGCCCAAGCTGACCGCCGGTAGCGAGGTGTTCGTGATTGCCACCGGTAATCCGGGCTTCCCGTTCCGCGCGCCGGCCAACGGTTTTGCGCTCTTGGTCGTCGATCAGGACGGCAAGGTCAGCTGGGTCAAGGAGCAGCCGTGGATCCACATGGTCCACGCTTCCGACATCAGCACCGTCGACGTGTACGAGACGACCCACACCGCCGCGAGCGGCAGGCTGCTGAACGATCTGGCGGCCGAGAAGCTGTCGGCGTTCCAGCTGCCAGAGAGCTCGGCGGGCTTCACCCTGAAAGCCGTGGCCAGCGATGCTGCCTCCGGTACCGCCACCGGTCTCGCTACGGGCCCAACCAGCACCATCGAAGCCGGCGAGCACTACCTCAGCTACATCGCCAGCAATACCATCCAAACCATCCACGAGCAGTTCGACCTGGAACAGCCGACGAAGGTCATGCTGCGCGGCGTCCACGCCTCGACCAGCATCACCGAAACCGTCGACTTCGGCGCGGTCGTGAGCAACGCGCTCAGCAGCGCGCTGATCAGCGGCGTGATGCCGACTGAGTCTTCGGCCGAGGCTGGTGTCGCCACGAATCCGGGCAACCTCATCCTGGGCGCTGCCCCGCACTCGTTGACGACGCTGCTGGCGCAGAAGACGCTCAGCGGTACCACCGCACCGATCGCCGGTGAGCGCGACTTCGTGCTGCTGGTCGGAGCCGATGGGCTCTGGCTGGTCGATACTTCGGTAGCGGGCTGGACCCTTCGCTAACCGACCGCCACTGGGCCGGGTGCGTAGACGCACGCATCCGGCCCGGTGGGCTTCCTTCGCTTGTGCTTCAGCTCAAGATTTGGTCGATGCTGGACCGGGTCAGAGCCACAAAATTTGCGGTACCAGCTGCTCGGCTTCCGCCTGAACTTCGTCCAGCTTGGCCTCGCTCAAACCCAGCTCACCGCGCGCGATCTCGAAATCGAGATCAGAGACCGCGTCGGCGGCAATGGCGATGCCTTGCGCATCGGCCGGCCCTACCACGTCGGCGCCGAACGAGCGGCTCAAGCGATCGGCAACGCAAATGGCCGCCGCCACCTTCGAAAATTCACCGGTGTGCAAGTGATGATGGTGCCCGACGATGTCGGCCATGCCCGCCGGCAAGCCCCACAGGGTCGCCAAGATGCCGGAAGCGCGCTCGTGCAGGGCGTCCACGTCCGTCCACAGCTGTTCGAGCGGCGGGCTTTCGGCGCCTTCGAAGTGGGTGACGGCGAACAACAAGCCGGCAAACCCCGCGTCGTGCAGCAGCGCACAAATGAACGCTTGATCGCCGTCGATGCGCGCCTTGTTGCAGACGATGCGCGAAATGTACGCGGTCACGGTGCTGTGCCGTTGCACTTGCGCCACCGTCTCGGCGTACTCGTCCAGGTCGAACACGCCGCTGCGCAGCGCCACCTCGAACACCATGTCGCGCACGACCTTGAAGCCGAGCCGCACGACGGCTTCTTTCAGCGTCGAGATGTTGCTGCGGCCCGAGTAGATGGGCGAGCTGACCAAGCGCATCACGCTGCCCGCCAGCATTTCGTCTTGCTCGAGCAGGCGCACGACCTCACTGGCGCGAGCGTCGGTGCGGTTCGACAGCGCCAAGAGCTCCATGGCCACGCTGGGCAGGGGCGGCGGGCGGTACGAGGGGTCTTCGAAGACCGAGATCAGCCGCTCCCGCAGCGCCGAGGTGATCAGCGACTCGCTCACGCCTTCTAGCCTAGCACCCGGGACCTAGAAGATCGTCGAATGGTGCTCCGAGGTCGGCCGGGCGGCGACGCGCGGCTTCGGGACCGGCGCGTCGGCCCACGGGTCCACTATCTCGACGTACGAGGGCATCCAACGCGGGCCCGGGAAAGCCGCCGGCTGCCGCTTGGCCCACGGATCGACGAGTAGCTCGACCACCGGCGGGGACCAGCGGCGCAGGCCCGGGGGCGGAGTGCTTGGCGCCCCTTCGACGTTACGTTCCGGCATTGCCAGCGGCTTCGCTGCTGGCCCGAGCCCGGAGGCGGGCATGGTGCGGAGCGGAGGCACCGGGGCTGCGGCCGGCGGCGCTGCTTTGCGCCACGGCTCGGTGATCAACCCCTGCTGCGCCAAGGCCACGCTGCCGACCAGCATGGCTGCGATCACGGCTCGAACGATTCTTGGTCGCCCCAAAGTGGTGCTCAGTATAGCGCAAACTACTCCGGGCAGTAGAGCAGCGCGATGCTGCTCTCGGCCGGGGCGCCGCCGGTGAAACGAATACGCCGGGGGGATGCGCCCACGCAGTCGTGCGCGAGCGCCGAGCTGCCCGCGTGCACCTCACCCGAAACCGCGTTGAGGTAGCAAAACCCGGGCGTCTCGGGCACCTGATCGGCGGTCTGGCAAGCCGTCAGCTCAGCGCCGCTGAGCTGCGTGAGCTCGCACAGGCACAGCGAGTCACACGACATGCCAGGGCCGCAGTAGCCGACCGAGGCTAGCTCTTCGAGCACCGGCCCGACCACGCCGTCGGACGGCTTCGACAGCCCTTGGGCGGCGGGGCAGGTGCAAGTTGCCGCGCTCGACGCCGTGATCAGGCTGCAAGCAGTGCGGCCGTCGGGGTCGGCGTGAGCGTCTCGATTCAAGCAGCTGCGCCCAATCTGTTTGGCAACGCGCCCGGCGAGCGCGTCCATGGCCGGCCGGTAGCCGTAGCTGTCCGCGGTCAAGTCCGCGCTCTTGGGACAGGTGGACGCCACGATGCCGTGGCCGCCGATGCCCTTCAACACCGCCAGCTCGCGTAGGCCTGGATAGGCTTTGCCGTAAGTCTGGTCGGTCGTCGGCGCGCCGCCCGCAGGCGGTTGGCATAGCGGACGATTGAAGGGCAGATCCTCGCTGAAGCAATCGCAGGCTTCATTGGCGTCGAACCGCGCTTGGTCGCAGCTGATGGGCGTGGGCAACGCGAAAGTGCAGGCGTACTGCAGGTCGCGCGCGCTCATGTTCACTTGCTCGTGACCATTGATGTGGTTCGCTTGCGGGTCCTGCGACGCCGAGTCGACCAGCTTCTCCGTGCGCACGACCGGATTGACCTGCGGCAAGCCGGCAATCGTGGTGCGATCGAGCGGAGTTTCGATCATGAAGGGGTCGAGCGGCGGCACCGGGGGGCTGGCCGCCGGATCGCCCAAGATCATGTCCCAGCGCTCGGCCGAAAGCGGGCCGTCTTCGCTCAAGAACTTGAGCCCGGGCTTGGTCAAGCTGTCAGCGTCGGAGACGTCTTGCCAGGGCACGCCCACGATACCGAGCAACAGCACCTGCTCGGGGCTGCGCGGAGTCGCACCGTCTTTGCTTGCGTAAATGGGGTTGGCAACCAACGCATTGTCCGAGCGACGCCGCACCTGCGAGGTCGTGAGCGCGTCGATGTAGCGCTGCACCGGATACAGCAAATCGAAGCCGAAGCGCGCCTTCTGGTTGAAGCAGCGGAGGTTCAAATCGTCCTCGGCGCCGCCCAGGGTGTTGCCCTTCACGCACTCCGAGTCGCTTGCCAGCGCCGGACAGCCGTCGTGCGCGACGGTTTCGGCGCACGACTGACAGCACGGGTCGTTGGGATTCGTGAGGCACGCCGACGTGGAACGGTACATGGGCGACGAGCGCGCGATCAGCCAGCCGTAGCCGGTGTCTTGAATCGAGCAGTCGTTTTCGTCCGAGAGCATGACGATGCCCAGCACCGAATCGGAACGCAGGAACGCTTGGCGTTGGGCCAGCACTTCCGCGCTGACGCCCTGCACCTGGGCCAGGGTGCTGCCAGACGGAACCACCACCGCCGCTGGCGGCTCGGGATCGACCAGGAAGCGGTACCAGCCTTCGAGCGAGGCTTCGAAGCCGCAGCCGCTGTCGCCCGCGGCTTCGACCGTCTTGGCCAAATCGGCGGCGAATACGGCCGGATCGGAGATGCCGACCGGGTTCAGCATTTGCTTGGGATCCCAGGCCAAAAAGCCGGTTTGGTTCCAGTTGGGCAGCGCCGGCCGAATGACCCCGAGCAGCTGCCCGTGGTCGTCGTCGTCCGCCGAGATGCAGATGTCTTTGCTGCCGGAGGCGCCGTGCGACCCGAGGCTGGACGTGACGACAGCCGCGTGAATGTCGTTGAACGGCAGGTACTCGGGATGAGAGCCCGCGGGGCAAACGCCGGCTGGCGTGGCCTGCTTGCCGGTAGGCATGCCTTGCTCGTCGAGACAGCGCGGCTGCACCAGGCGGTTGACCAGATGCTGCATGGCATCGGCCAGCAGGTGCTGCTTGTCGCCCATGGAGATCGAGTTGTCGATCATCATCAACAGGTCGAGCTTGTTCGGCACCTTGTCTCGCACCAGCTCGACGCGATCTGGAACGACGACGGGACCGTCTCCTCCCGCGTCACCGCCGGTGGCCATGTCACCACCGCTGGCTTCCATGGCCCCGCCCACGCTGGACCCGGCCGTGGCGCTGCTGCCCGCGCTATCCGAGCCCGACCCGGCCGCACCGCTGCCACTACTGCCGCTGCTGCCAGACGCGCCAGCCGTAGCGTCGCCGCCCGAGCCGGCGTGGCCGTGGCCAGGATTGCCGTTGTTGCCCGTGTTGCCACACGCGCCGGCGAGCGCGAGCGCCACTGCGCACGAAATAAGCCCCGAAGCCCTCGATTTCCCAATCACGGCGGGCAGGATAACACGATGCCCAGCCGCAACCAGCCGGGCATCGTTATTTGCGCAGCAGCAGCAACGCGAGACCAGCGACCAAGACAAGGAGTGTGATGATCACGCCCGGGCGCATGCCGCGCTTGGGTGGGTTCGTGTGCGACGGCGACGCCTTGGGTTGGGCTTCGACGCCCGCCGCCGGCTTTTTCTCGCTCGTTTTGCGGGCTTCAACAAGCTTGGGGCGGGCGGGCTTCGGCGCGCGCTCACTCTCGGCGCGCTCACGCTCTTCACGCCGCAACCGGCGCGCCTGCTCTTCGGCCTCGGTTTGACGGAGCCGGGCCGCGGCTTCTTCACGCATTTCGGCGGCGCGCTGCGCTTTCTTTTCCAGCTTACGCTGCTGCTTTACTTGCGCTTCGTACGCGCGCTGCTTGCGGGCGTGCTCGCGCTGCTGCTTTTTGCTCGGCTCGGCCGGGCGGGGCGAAAGCACCGGGCTCGAGCTTGCTACGGCGACGCTCGTCTTGGCTCGACGGTGCCGGTGCGGTCGGCGTTTGCCGGTTCCGGGCACGCCAGCCGGCACGCCCTCGGGCACGTCATCCCAGCCACTGTCGACTTCCTCCGTCGCCACCGCCCGCGACGGCGCCGACGACGACATCGGCGCGCTCACCGGCGGGGGCAGACTATCCCATGCCTGATCGACGTCGTCTTCAGCCGGTTCTTCGGCGTCCCAGCCAGCGTCCAGGCTTTGGGCTTCGTCCTCGATCGAGTTCATGCAGGGTCTTCCTCTTGACGTAACAGCGTGGGGTTAGCGCCCGCCGGCGCTTCCCACTGCTCGGCGTGGATGGGATCGACGTGAGGCCCGGAGTGCCCTTGCGACAACATGCAGCGCAACAGCAACCGTTGGCGCGCGACGTTCGTCGCCGTGCCGTCGGGCGTCAACGTCACCAGCAAGGTGGCGCGCGCGTCGCAGGCCGGCTTGGTGGTCTCGGTGTCGTCAGTCATCGCAAGAAGCCTCGCAGTGCATCGGTCAGCGTCCGCTCGGCGCGCAGCCGCCGGTCGCCCTCGGCCTTCTGTACCGCGCGCACCAGCTGCCGCAAATGCGTGCGATCCGCACGCGGAAATTCCGCGACGAAAGCCTCTACCCCAGCCGTCCCCTCACCCACCAGCCGCAAGGTCCAGGTCAGGCTCCGGTCCGAAAGCTCGTCCGGCGGCGCCGCCCCCAACCCCGGCACCACGCCCGTTTCCAACAACACATCCAGCTGCCCGCGCAGCTTGACCCAATCCTGGTCCCGCAACAGCGCGCGCACCTGCCGCAGCTGTCGGTTCTTCGCCCCCGAAGCCGGAATCGCTCGCCCGTCACCGACCGCGTCCACGAGCTCCTCCGAAAGCCCCAGCTGCCCCAGCTTCTTCGCCGACAAACCGCACAAATCCGAGGCCAGCCGCGCCAGCGCGTCTTCCTTCACGCGCTCCGCACGCCGCGCATCCGAGCGAGAATCCCCCGCAAAAGCTTCCGCTTCCTTCCGCGGGTCGACGATTCGAGAATTACTCATAGGCTCCAACCGGGGCCGATTGTGACACGGCCCAGAGAAGCGCGCAGAACCGCGTTTTTCCCCGGGAAGTTGGCGTTGCGCAGCCGTCCGGGCCCCTCGCCAGACTCCGTCACGCCTCGCGATGCGAATGCAACCGTCGGGTGGGGGGCGCCACCCCGCCGCGCAGCTTCGCGTCTGTCCTAGCGCGAGGGAACGGGGTCAGCGCCCCTAGTTGAGCTTGTAAAGCTTTGCCTCGAAGCGAGGAGGCGCTTCACAGTCGGTGGTGCAGCTCGGCGGTGTCGAGCCGGACGCGCACGGCGGCGCCCCGGGCACATCCGGGTTGTCGAAGCACACACGAAGCGGTCGTGATATGCCGACATTGCCCAAGTTGTCGGACGCACGAACCGCCAAGCAAAGCCAGTCGTCAGCGCCAGGAATGAGCCCGAAATCCCACGGCGAGCCAGTGCACTCGGGCTCTTTCAGAGCACCAACGGCGTAGATTGCTGGCTCGTCGCCCGCGCCAGCGAGATCGTGTTGGACCACGATCGACAAATCCGATGAGTGGTTGGCGCACAAGCGCAGCGGCGGCGTTCCCGGTGGCTTCAACGCGCAAGTGGCCCCGCCCTCGTCCACGACCGGCGCCATCGCGAAATCCGTGTTCGAATACTGCGGCTGCCCGTCCTTCTTGACGGCGGTCAGGCTTTGATACGGAAAGTCTTCGCGAGCGAGAGCGTCACAGACTCCGTCGTGATTCGCATCCACCAGGAATGGTTGTGACGGGTCGGCTTGCGCATACATGCGAACGGAGCCGCGATTGGTCCCGGAGAAATACTTGACCTCTGCACCCGAAGCCGAGTTGGCAAGATCGTACACCAATGCCCGCACCAGATTGAGGCGCACTGCCGTCTTTTGACCATCGTTCAAGGCCGAACCCAACGGATCGAATGATTGACTGCAGGTATGCTGGTCGTCGACGGTTCGGGCGTTGCCCGGGTCCAGGTCGATCGCGGGGGGTTCGTCGTCCTCGTACAAAAGAAGCGTCACCCCGTCCGTCAAGTTACCGGCCGTATCTTCGGCGCGGATGCTGACGGTGATCTGCGACTCGATATTGGTCAGGGCGGCCGTATCGAAGCGGAACGTGAACGTGTCGCCTTTTCGTGTCCAGGTCCCCTTGTCGTTGGGGTCAAACTTCTGGGGCTTCTCCAAGCCGGTCAGGGTCACCGTCAACGTGTCGATATCCAGACCAGCACCGCTGTCGCCAGCGGTGAAGGTGACGACCGTCTCCCCATGCACCGTCGCGTTGTCGGCAGGGCTCAGGTAGGCGATGCCCGGCCCCTTGCCATCGACGATGATCGGGTAGTCGTTCACGGAGGTTACCGGCTTCGGTGTTCGGGAATTGGAAGCCTCGATGTGGACCGAAGTGTGCTCGGGCGGCTGCTCGAGGAACAACAACTGGTCTCCAAAATCGACGCTCCCACGCCAAGTTCCTGGATTTTTGGGGTCTTCCTCAATGTCATCGATTTCAACCCCCGCGACACTCAGTTTCACCCCGTCCACCGCGGCTCCTTCGTCTCCGGGCGCCAAGGGTGCCGGAGTCACGACGAACTCGACTGGCAGAACGCCTTCCAGCGGATGAGCCGAGCCTAGCGCCGGTAGCTTCGCAACAATCGTGGGGCCGTGATCGACGAACGTCGAGACCGTGCCCACCCCCATCGCATCGGCTTGCAGGGCCTTCGCTGAACAGCGAAATGACACGGCGCCCGTTGCAATACTACCGACGCTGAATACCGCGGAGTATTCGTCAGGGTTGCCCGTCGGAACGCCGGGAGCGACGAGCGGCTTGTCGTCGATTCCGTTGGCTTGAGCTCCTTCTGCGTCCAAGACGGCAAGCGTGACGGTGGTGGGATCGACGCGCAGCTCCGAGCTATTGGACTCGACCGAGCAGGTGACCGTCACCTTGTCAGCAACGATGACCTCGTCCTTATTGGGATCGCGCGCCGCGGACGGGGACGAAATCGTCACGGTCAGCCCGTCGCCTGCTCCTCCCGCACCGCCCATCGAATCTCCGCCCATGGGGGTGGAAGAGGTTCCTGCGGCTGGTCTCGCTTTCGACCCACCAGTTGGCTGCTTCGCCCCACCCGACGCGGCCACGGGCGGGATGTCGTTGCCGCTGCATCCAACCGCAATCACGACGACCCCAAAGATTCCCACCAGCCATCCCGAGTACTTCATTAGGCGATCCTGTACGATCGTCGTAACCCAATCGCGGTAGTGAGCCAAGCCTCGGGGCCGAGGCGGCAATATTACGGGCGATCGCCGTGACCCGCTCCCGACGTGCGCGAAGGGTGGCGGGCGATCAGAGCCTCCCGCATCCCAAGGGATCTCAACGCGGTGGACACGTGAACGAGAATGCTAGGCTGCGGATTGCCATGGCTCTCACCGCTACCGTTTACAAGCTGGGCATCGCGCTCTCGGACGTCGATCGTGGCGTCTATCAGCAGCTCGATTTGAGGATTGCGCGGCATCCTTCGGAGAGCGCGCGGTATTTTTGGCAGCGGACGCTGGCGTATTGCCTGTCGTATGAAGAGGGCATCGCGTTCAGTAAGGGGGGGCTGTCCGATAGTGACGAGCCCCCAGTTTCGATCGTGGATCCGACTGGAATCCTGTTGGCGTGGATTGATGTGGGCTCACCGTCCGCGGATCGGCTGCACCGCGCGTCGAAAGCGGCGCGGCGCGTGGCCTTGTTCAGCGCCACCGATCGCGTGTTGCTCGAGCGCGAAGCGGCTTCGCGCAAGATCCATGCGCTCGAGGAAATTGCCGTATTTTTGCTGGACGGCAGCTTCCTGGACACGCTCGAGACGCACCTACAAAAGCATCTCGAGATCGAGCTCGTGCGCAGTGACAGCACGCTCTACGTCACCGTGCCCAAAGCTGGTGTCGTAGAAGGCACCATCACCGAGACGCGCCTCTCGGCTTGAGACGCGGCCTGTAGGATAAGCGCGCTCAACGTGCGCCCGTCACCTCGCTATTTGGGGGCTCGGGGACGGTAGCGGTTCCGCGCGCGGCGGGGCTGGGGCAAGATCTCGTGCATGCATGCACTGAACGGGCTCAAGTGCAGCGCGCCGCGTTTCCTCGCCTGGGTAGGCGCGTGTTGTTTCGCGGTTTCGCTGACGGCTTGTGAAGGAGGCTCGTCGACACCGGGCGCCAAGAGCAACGGCAGCGCGGGTAGCTCGAGCGCGGGCGGCAATGGCAATGGCACCGGCGGCGGCAGCGTCGGGCCGGGCAATTTGTCGACGGCGTCGGCCAGCGTGGCGCGGCGCTTGTCGCGCACGGAGCTGACCAATCTGGTGCGCGACGTATTCGGTGATGACAGCGGCTCGCCCGCCAAATTCCTGGCCGAAGATCAATATGGCCCCTTCGACAACGACTACACGTTGCAGCATGCTTCGGGCGCGTTGATCGAGTCGCTCGAGGCGATGGCCGACGACGTGGCTGACCGCGCCGTCTCGGCCGCCAACCGCGCCAAAGTCGTGCCCTGCACGCCGACGGGCCCCGGCGACGCCGCGTGCTTGCGCCGCACCATCGAGACGGTGGGCCAAAAGCTGTACCGCCGCCCGCTCAGCGAAGAGCAGATCACCGCCTATCTAACCCTCCAGAGTTACGCCACGGAGGTCAACGCCGACGTTCCGCACGACTTCTACACCGCGGTGAACCTGGTCCTGCGCAGCATGCTGCAAGACCCCGAGGTGCTGTACCGCATCGAAACCGGCACTCCGTCGGGAGAGCCCGGCATCTTCAAGCTCGACAACTACGAGCTGGCGTCGCGCCTCTCGTTCTTGTTGTGGGGCAGCGGTCCGGACGACGCGCTACTCGACCAAGCCAAAGCCGGCGCTTTGCTCGACGCGAGCTCCCGCGCTACCGAAGCGTCACGCATGCTGGGCGATCCTCATGCGCGAGCGCAGCTCGAGCGGTTTCACGCCATGTGGCTGGGCTACCGCGCCATACCTGCCACCGCCGATTTGGCGGCGGCTTTCAGCATGGAAACCAACAAACTGATCGACAAAGTCGTCTTCGACCAACCGTCGAGCTACCTCGACTTGTTCACATCCACGCAAACGTACGTGAACGCCACGCTCGCCGCGCAATACGGGCTGACGCCTCCCGCGAGCGGCGAAGGTTGGGTTTCGTACGTCGACGACAAGCGCGCCGGCATCCTTTCGCACGGCAGCGTGCTGGCCGCGTTCAGCAAGTTTTCCGACACCAGCCCCACTCAGCGCGGCATCTTCGTGCAGACGCGGCTCCTCTGTAACAAGGTCGGCAACCCGCCCGCCAACGTGAACGTCGATCAGCCGCCGGCCGCCCCCGACAAGGTCTGCAAGCTCGACCGCTACGATGCGCACCGCACGCTCGCGAGCTGCGCCGGCTGCCATTCGCAGCTCGACCCCATCGGCTACGGGCTCGAAAACTACGACATTGGCGGCAAGTACCGCACGCACGACGACGCGCACGCAGAGTGCATTCTTCCGGACAAGGGCGAGCTGCCCGGCTTCGGCGAGTTCAGCGGCCCGGGCCAGCTCGGGAGACTGTTGGTCGATGGCGGCAAGATCGAGCAATGCTTCGTGCAGCAGCTATTGACCTATGCGGTAGGGCGCGAGCTGCGGGCCGAAGAAAGCGCGACAAAGGACGCGCTTTTGGCGTCCTTCAAGGGCGACGCCTACGACCTGCAAACGTTGCTCAAGACTTACGTGAGCGACGAGCGCTTTGCGCTCCGTCAAGAGGAGGTGTCGCCGTGAAGAAATTCATCCTTCCTCGCCGCACGTTGCTGCGCGGCCTGGGCGGCTTGGCCGTCGGCTTGCCGGTGCTCGAGTGCATGCTGAACGGCAACGGTGACGCCTACGCGCAGGCCGGCGCCTTACCCAAGCGCTACGCAGTCGTGTTCGCCGGCCAGGCCATCGGCGGCGACGAGTGGGAAGAAAACAAGTACATGGTGGCCGGAACGCGCACGACCGAAGGCGGTCACCACATTGCCGACACGGCGGCCGGCGCAGGGTACAAGGTGACGACACCGCTCAAGCCGCTGGATGCGCTCGGCTTGATGGGCGACTTCAGCATGGTTTCGAACCTGAAGATTCCGTGGAACGCCAACTCGACCGAAGGCGCGGACGTGCCAGCGGCCGGCGCTTTCCGCGACTTTCACGGAGGCGGCGCCAGCCCGCTGCTCTGCGGCACGCGCTCGGCCAGTGCCAGCTTCAGGGCCGCCAGCATCACCAGCGACCAAATCGTCGCGAAACTGAACAAGACGACGCTGGGCTCGCTGGTCGTGCGCGCTCAACCCAGCTGGTACCTGTCAGGCTCCGAATTCGCGGGGCGCCAGTACATCTCCTACGGAGACGGCGGCAAGGCGATCGAAGCGCAGATCAATCCGGGCATCGTGTACCACTCGCTGTTCGACTCCTTCACGCCGCAAGATGGCGGTGAGCAAGCAACGCACGACTTCGAGTTGCGGGCGCGTCAAAGCGTGCTGTCGCTGATTACCGACAAGCGCGAGCGCATTCTGGCGAAGCTTGGCGCCGCGGACAAATTGCGCTTGCAGGAGCATTTCGATCAAATTCGCGATCTCGAGACGCGCATTGCGGCCATGCCTCCCATGGGTGGAGCGCAGTGCCAAAAGCCGATGGCGCCGGCCGACAACTTGCCACTCGGCACCGACAACGCCGGCTCGGGCTCCGACACGATCGGCACCAATACGGGCTACAGCGACGAAGATACGCGAGCGCGGATGTTGGCCGATTTGATCCACATGGCCTTCGTCTGCGACATCACGCGCGTGGCGACCCTGCAAATCACGGTGTTTCAGTCGCACATGAACGTGTTCAAGATCTCGACCGATTTTGGCATGCCCATCCGCGCCGATTTGCACGAATGCGGCCACAACGGCGACGCCACCACCCGCGGTCAGTTGCCGGTCAGCATGTGCTTGGGTTGGCACATTGGCCACTACGCCTACCTGATGGACAAACTGAAAAAGACGCCGGAAGGCGCGGGTACGGTGCTCGACAACTCCGTCGTGGTCTTCATGCCCGAAGCCGGTCACGGCATTCAGCTCAACGACGCCACTAGCGACTTTGCGACGCACTCGGTCGACCGCATGGTGCTGCTCGTCGGCGGTCGCGCCGGCGGGCTCGCCCCCGGTCGCCACATCGTCGCCCCCGCCGACACCCACCCGGGCAAAGTCCTCATCAGCGCCATGCAAGCCGCCGGCTCCACCGACGACAAATTCGGCGAAGTCACCGGCAACCTCCCCTCCCTCTTCGGCTGAGCTACGGCTGCCGATCGCCACGCGGCATGCGGCGCGCGCTTCGGGTGTATGCGAAGACGATCGGGGTCGTGGTCGGCAAACCAGCACGGCGGCCCGTCAAGTAGGCCGTTCGCGCGCGCCAATTTGGTCTTACCAGTGAAACTAAATTTCCCGAATGATTTCCGGAGGCCTGTCGGCTTCGGGCCGATACTCCTATCTGTAAGGGTTCGTGATCCGGCCGCGATTTCAAACCCTCTCCGACGACCAGCTCGACCCGCCCGACCCGCGCTCGGTCGCCACCGGATGACGGCGAGCGCGTCCGTCGACCCCGAGCCGTTGTTGGGACACCGCCGGCCCGAATCGTAAGCGGCTGCGAGCGATAGCGGCGCCAACTGCCCGCGCGCGGCGCCCCCCCACCCACGTGCGGGAAGCCCACCCCGTCCGTGCAGAATGCCGATCCCCATCCGTGCGCGACGCCCATCCCCTCCGTGCGCGACGCCCATCCCATCCGTCCGCAACGCCAATCCCGCCCGTGCGCGACGCCCATCCCATCCGTGCGCGACGCCCGTCCCTTCCGTGCGCGACGCCCGTCCCCTCCGTGCGCGACGCCCATACCCTCCGTGCGCGACGCCCGTCCCATCCGTGCGCGACGCCCG
>Ga0068855_100000125_pt1 | contig 96961 bp, 68 predicted proteins | sample KBSCornC52_FD_66592 | JGI IMG/M metagenome (GOLD analysis project Ga0068855, IMG submission 66592) | Corn rhizosphere microbial communities from Kellogg Biological Station, Michigan, USA - KBS Corn C5-2 | ecosystem: Host-associated > Plants > Roots > Rhizosphere > Soil ...
TGCTTGGTAACCAACATAGGTCAAACTTATTACCGCCGTTCTAATCAATATCTCAAAGAACGTTTTACAGTCTCACGACTGCTTTGTAAATCATACTTGTGCAACAGCCACCTCGCAAAAGAGAGGGTGAACGAGCGAAGCGATGTTCGGGTGAGTAAAATATGCGCCATGCGTTTGCGCAAATGCTGCTCGCAGAGTTGACTCACCCCGACTACGCTTCGCTGGTCGACCCTCTCTTTGCTGCGCATAAAGAGGGTAAAAAGGCAATTGGTAAAGGTTTCGAACACCCTTAGTTTATAAACCCATCGCTATTGAGGAAATAAATTATGTCATCCCTCATCATCCATAACGCTAATTTGTTATCCTTTCATCAGGGATTTTTCAACGGCAATGCTGATGCAATTGCCATTGAAAATGGTTTGATAAAAGCTGTAGGAAATTGGGAGGATTTGAAACCGTTGGTTCATGCCGGTAGCGAAGTAATAGATGCCGGAGGCAAAACGGTGATGCCCGGATTTAATGATACCCACATCCATATCTGGAAGGTTGGCAACCTGAAAACCTATATGCTTGATGTTAGGCAGGCAACAAGCCTCGATGAAATGCTGGGAATGATTGAAACATATCATTTACAAAATCCGGAAGTAAAATGGATAACCGCCCGTGGCTTTAACGAAGCGGGCTGGGCAGCCGGCAGAATGCCTGATAAAAATGACCTGGACAAAGTGGTGAAGGACAAGCCCGTTTATGTCATCCGCACATGCGCCCATATAGCCGTAGCCAATACCTGTGCTCTGGAAGTCGCTAATATTACAGCGGATACCCTTGTGCCGGCAGGTGGCGTGATCCATAAAGGAGCCGATGGCAAACCCAACGGTATTTTTTCGGAAACGGCGCTTGGCCTGGTTAGCAACCATATCCCGGCTTATACCAAGGATGAGTTAAAAGTGATGGTTAAAGCCGCCCGGACGGAGTTGTATAGTTTAGGTATTACGGCAGCGACGGACCCGGCGGTTGATCCGCTATTGCTGGAGGCGTATTACGAGATGAACGAGGCCCGGGAACTCGGCTTCCGCCTAAATGCCATACCCATTTTGCTGCCCGACGGCGGCGAAAAACCCTACGCCATACCCCGTTATTATTCTTCGGATTGGTTTAATGTAAACACAGTTAAGTTTTTTAGCGATGGCGGGTTAAGCGGGAAAACCGCAGCATTAAAACGACCTTATAAAAACACCAATGAACATGGTGTGCTTCGCCTGCAAAAGGAACAATACTTGCAATTGGGGGTAGCGGCAATGGACAAAGGACTGGGTTTGGCCACCCATGCCATTGGCGATACCGCTATTGAGTTTGTGGTTGATTGTTACCAACGGCTCAGTGGTTTATTCCCTGATACCATCAAACGGATAGAACATCTTGGTTTACCGGAGCAGAAACACCTGGAAACAATGGCTAAATACCGGATGGCTGCATCCATGCAAACCATATTCATCAGCGAGCTTGGGAAGAATTTCAGGAAATACCTCGACCAGGATTATCTGGATCAATGTTACCCGGTAAAAACTGTGTTAAATCACCGGATATTAACAGCTTTATCGTCCGACGCACCGGTGGTGGGTAATTTAAATCCGCTGAAGGGTGCTCAGGCGGCCGTTACCAGGCTGGATAACGAGGGTTATGCCATCGCCCCGCAGGAGGCTATAAGTACAGCGGAGGCCTTAAAAGCCTATACACTATCGGCAGCGACCATAAGCGGAACTTCGCAATACGGTTCGCTGGAGCCCGGGAAATTTGCCGATATTATTATGCTGAGCGATGATCCGCTGAAAGTGACAGGGGATAAACTGACGAATATTAAGGTTGAAAAGACATTTATCGACGGAAAATGTGTTTATGAATCAAACTAAGGTACCATACCTAATAAGCCGGCAAAATCAGGTTGATCGGACCGGGTTTGACAAATCCGTTAGAGCCCTGACAAAAGACGAAGTATTTCCGTAGCTTTATACTAAAACAAAGCCTTAGTTTTTCTGCAATACCTTGCTCTTGCTGCTTTGTATAAGCGGCGTATTTGTGAATTTATCAAAGCATTATGCTACAACAAGTTTTATCATACCAGATTGCCGATAGTATTGATATCAAGATGTTTAAGTCGGCCTTTAAGTCCGAGGTGTACCAAAGCGATACCGATGAGTTATTTTACCAAATTGAAGCCGATCAGTTTATTTACGTATTTAAATATGGTGTTGTCTGCTTTTTAAATTATGACCCTGTAAAAATATCCGAGTTCCTGCGACTGATTTCTTTTTACTGTAAAAACAAGTTCGAAGAAAGCCTGATGGAGGAATTCAAAATTCAAACCAATGCAGGTAAAAATAAGATAGGATTTAATTTAATAGAGATTGCAGGTTCCGACACCGAGGTATTGCGGCTAATCATGTTGAATGTTTCCCAGTCGGTGGCGCTCGATTATTATTACGAGCAAACAACCAAACTGATGGAAGAAACCAATTATCATACCCAGATATTGGAAACCAAAGGTCGCCTCACCATTTCGGCCATCAACCTAAAAAAATTCATTGGTAAAACGCTGCTGCTTAAAAACCGCATCTCCGAAAATCTGTACATTTTTGATTCTCCGCCGGAAACATGGGATGATGAAAACCTCAATAAAATAGACAACGATCTTAAGCGAACTTTTGATCTGCAGGAGCGCTTCCGGAATATACAGGAAGGCCTCAATATCATCAAGGAAAACCTCGAGCTTTTTAAAGACCTGCTTCAGTACCGTAACAGCTTCCGGCTGGAATGGGTGATCATCATCCTGATACTGATTGAAGTGCTGGATATTTTTGTACAGAAAATATTTAAGTAGCTTTGGTGTAACCGGGTTATGCGAAAAATCTTTTTCTTACACTTCTTTCTTCTCATCTTGATGATCTCCTGTAAAAAGGCGCCAACGCTTTTTGAACAGGTGCCCTCGGCATGGTCGGGCGTCCATTTCAATAACAAGATAACCGAGAACGATTCCATCAACCCGCTGAACATGGTAAACGTGTACAATGGCGGCGGCGTTGGTATAGGCGATTTTAATAACGATGGACTGCAGGATATTTATCTCATCGGCAACCAGGTGCCCAACCGGCTTTATATCAATAAGGGCGATATGAAGTTTGTAGATGTCACTGAAGAGGCCGGGGTAGGTGGTCTCGGTGGATGGGGCCGGGGTGTGGCAGTGGTGGATATTAATAATGATGGTTTGCCGGATATCTACGTTTGCAACACTCTATTAAATGACCCGGTAAAACGGCGTAATTTGCTATATATAAACCAGGGAACCGACAAAAATGGCATTCCTCATTTTAAAGAAATGGCTAAGGAGTACGGCCTGGATATTACAGTATATTCAACCATGGCCTCGTTTTTTGACTATGATAATGATGGCGACCTGGATATGTACCTAACCGTTAACGATGTAAAGGCAACCGATCATACCACCACTTTTATGCCTATCGTGAGGGATGGTTCCAGGAGCAGTACCGGAAAGCTTTACCGGAATGATTGGGACCCCGTTTTAAAACACCCTGTTTTTCATGATGTATCAAAACAAGCGGGGATCTTGATAGAAGGATATGGCCACGCCGCCACCACAATAGATATTAACCTGGATGGCTGGAAGGATATTTATGTGACTAACGACTTTTTACCTGGCAATATCCTATACGTTAATAACCATGATGGAACGTTTACCGATAGATCGAAAGAATACTTTAAGCATACATCGATGAGTGCCATGGGGCAGGACATTGAAGATATTAACAACGATGGCCTTGCCGACGTATTTGAACTGGACATGTTTCCGGAGAATAATTACAGGCAGAAGATGTTCCTGAACGCAAACTTCTCCGAACTCAATTTTAATTTCGACCACTACGGATACCAGTATCAATATAACCGCAATACTTTACAAATTAACCAGGGTCCGCGGCCGGGCCAAAATGATTCAGTCGCCGCTCCCATATTTAGCGAGACCTCGTTTATGAGCGGCATTGCGCAAACCGACTGGAGCTGGTGCCCCATGATCACCGATTTTGATAACGATGGCTTTAGGGATATTGTAGTTACCAATGGCTACCCGCGCGATATAAACGATCACGACTTTCGGGTTTTCAGGCACGATGCCTTTATTAACGCGCCGATTCAGGAAGTGCTGGATCAGATACCGGCCGTAAAAATCCCTAATTATGCTTTTAAAAATAACGGCGACCTGCAATTTGCTGATGTAACCCAAGCCTGGGGTTTGGATTTGCCCACATTTTCAAACGGTGCAGCGTATGCCGACCTGGATAACGATGGTGATATGGATATGGTGATCAATAATATTGATGACGAAGTGCTTATTTATAAAAACACCGCCCGCGAAAAGGATAAGAACAATAGTCATTATTTAAATCTGCAGTTTTTGGGTGGGCCACAAAACCGGGGCGGAATAGGCGCTTTGGCCGATATTTATTACGACCACGGTAAACACCAGGTATATGAAAATACACCGTTCAGGGGATATTTGTCAACCATACAAAACATGGCTCATTTTGGACTTGGAAAGGTAGTTTCGTTGGATTCTGTAGTTATCAACTGGCAGAATGGCAAAAAACAAGTTCTTCAAAATGTAAAGGCCGACCAGCTTCTTAAAGTTGATATCATAAACGCTAAAGATCGCCAAACGTTCAATCAGCCGGTAATCAACAATCAATCCTTATTTAAGGAAGTAACCAGGTCGGTAGGGGTGAGCTACAAACACCAGGAAGATAATTTTGAAGACTTCAGCATTCAAAAGCTGATACCGCATAAGTTATCGCAATATACACCTGCCATTGCGGTGGGCGATGTAGATGGCAATGGTTATGATGATATGGTCATTGGTGGCACTTCGCAATATCCTGCACAATTGCTGTTGCAGCAACCTGACTGCAAATTTATTCAAAGAGATTTGTTGCCGAAGGGTGCCAATAATCCCTACGATCATTTTAAAGATGAGGGCCTATTATTGTTCGATGCGAACGGCGATGGGTTTCCCGACCTTTATGTGGCCAGTGGAGGATATGCTAACGCGCCAAATACCTCGTACTACCAGGACAGGCTATACATAAACGATGGAAAAGGGAATTTTAAAGAAGCCGTTGATGCGCTGCCGAAAAACTATGTAAGTAAACTGTGTGTAAAAGCTGTTGATTACAACAAGGACGGTAAGCTTGATCTTTTTGTATCAGGCCGTGTAGAACCATCGCATTATCCAAAACCGGTTTCGAGTTTTATTTTGCGTAACGATAGTAAGGATGGCCATGTTAAGTTTACCGAAGTTACCGCTGCAGTAGCGCCCGATCTGAAAAATATAGGTTTGGTTTGCGATGCCATATTTACAGATTTTGATAATGACGGCTGGCCAGACCTGGTATTAGCTGGTGAATGGATGCCGGTGACTTTTTTAAAGAACGATCATGGTGTGTTTAAAAATGTAACTGCCGCAACGGGTGTGAGTAACAAATTGGGCTGGTGGAACTCAATAGCCGCCGGCGATTTTAATCATGATGGTAAAATTGATTATATAGTTGGCAATGTTGGCTTAAACACATTTTATAAAGCCAGCGAACAATTTCCGGTTTATATAACCGCAAAAGACTTTGACAATAACGGCAACTTTGATGCTATCCCATCACTGTTTATTAAGGATAAAGACGGGAAGATGAAGGAATTTCCCGCCAACACGCGGGATGATCTCATTAAGCAGATGATAAGTATGCGGCGAAAGTTTCAGAACTATAATTCGTATGCCAACGCCACGATGGATGAGGTGCTGACACCTGATATGCGGCTGGGTGCAGTGCGACTGAAAGCCAATACCATGCAATCATGCTATTTGCAAAACAACGGCAATGGAAAGTTTACCATGACGCCTTTACCGCTGGTGGCACAAACATCGCAGCTGGATGGTATGGTGGTTGATGATTTTGATGGTGACGGAAACCTGGACATTGCCATAAGCGGCAATGATTATGGAACCGATGTGGCCACCGGCCGTTATGATGCCTTCAACGGATTAATACTCAAGGGCGACGGCAAAGGTCATTTTACCCCACTTACACTGCAACAAAGCGGTATGTATATCTCCGGCGATGGCAAAGCTTTGGTAAAATTAAGGGGCGCGAAAGGGAACTATTTGCTGGCAGGTAGTCAAAATAAAGATGCACTTAAAATATTTGAACTGAAAAGGCCAGCGCAAACCGTTAAATTATTGCCGATGGATATGTTTGCCACTATTAAATACAAAAATGGTAAAATGAGTAAACAGGAGTTTTATTATGGCAGTTCTTTCCTGTCGCAGTCGGGCCGGTTTATAAACATTGATAGTTCCATGGCGTCGGTAACCATTACCGATAGCTACGGGCATACACGGACAATTTTACCGAAATAGCTTTAGGCCATTTTGAATCGGCGTTCGCAAATGTTAACGATAGTTTAATTAAGTAATAACTTGTGTTAGCAGGTAAACTTTTACATTTGGGCTTCAACTTTAAAAATGGATACCAGGAGAGATTTTATAAAAAAGGCAGCTTTGTTAACCGGGGCTGCGGGTTTAGCTAATTTTTTACCCGAATCAATTCAAAAGGCGATGGCCATTAACGCGCCCGAAGGAAGCACCTACATGGATGCCGAACACATCGTTATACTAATGCAGGAAAACCGTTCCTTTGATCATTGTTTCGGAACCTTAAAAGGGGTAAGGGGTTATAATGATCCCCGCGCTATTGATCTGCCCAATCGGAATAAAGTTTGGCTGCAAACCAACAAGAAGGGCGAAACCTATGCGCCATTCCGCCTGGATATAAAAAATACAAAAGCCACTTGGATGAATTCGCTGCCGCACTCTTGGAAAAACCAGGTTAATGCACGCAACGACGGTAAATTTGATAAATGGCTCGACTCCAAACGCTCGGGTAACAAGGAGTATGCTGATATGCCGCTTACATTGGGCTATCATACCCGCGAAGACATCCCATTTTACTATGCGCTTGCTGATGCCTTTACCGTTTGCGACCAGAATTTTTGCTCGGCCCTAACCGGCACAAACCCCAATCGCTTGTATTTCTGGACAGGTACCATCCGCGAAGAGCAACATGAGGATTCGCTCGCACACGTATGGAACGAAGACATGGATTATGGGACGCTGAAATGGAAAACATTTCCCGAACGCCTGGAAGAAAACGGCATATCATGGAAATGCTATCAAAATGAAATGAGCATCGACGTTGGTTTCGAAGGCGAGGAAGACCCATGGCTATCAAATTTCCAGGACAACCCGCTGGAATTTTTCGCTCAATACAACATTAATTTACATCCTAAACATATTGCCCAGGTAAAGCGACTGCTGAAAACGCTTCCGGCAGCAATTGAAGAATTGCAGCAAAAGATCGCCTCGCTGCCCGCAGGTGACGCCAGCATTGATCATTTGAAGCATAATTTAAATGAAATGAAATCGGAACTGGCATCCTTAAAAAACAATGAGGATATCCTGGAACCGGGCAAATTTGAAAAACTTTCGGATAGGGAAAAAAGTATCCATAAAAAAGGATTTGATACCAACATTAATGATCCGCATTATCATGACTTAACCAAAATAACTTATGATGATAATGGCGTTGAACGCGAATTGCTTGCACCTAAAGGTGATGTATTGCACCAATTCAGGCAGGATGTAAAAACTGGGGCTTTGCCAATGGTTTCGTGGGTAACGGCGCCCGAGAATTTTTCAGACCACCCCAGCGCGGCCTGGTACGGTGCCTGGTATGTATCGGAGGTTTTGGATATTCTTACACAAAACCCCGAGGTATGGAAAAAAACGATATTTATCCTTGCCTACGACGAAAACGACGGCTATTTCGACCACGTACCACCGTTTACCGCGCCGCATTCGCACAAACCAGGCACCGGCGCCGTATCAAAAGGCATAGACACCCGCGTGGAGTTTGTTACTGTTGAACAGGAACAAGCAAGAAACAATTTTCCGGAAAAATTCGACAAAGAAAACTCAATCGGCCTCGGATACCGGGTGCCTTTGGTAATCGCCTCTCCATGGAGTAAGGGCGGATGGGTAAATTCAGAAGTATTTGACCATACCTCAACATTGCAATTCCTCGAAACGTTCCTGACCAAAAAAACGGGTAAGCAAATAGTTGAACCCAATATCAGCGATTGGCGCCGTACCGTTTGCGGCGACCTGACCTCGGTTTTCCGTCCATATCGCAGCGAGAAGATACCTACCCCGGAATTTATACCGAGGGATGCTTTTTTAGAAGGTATTCACAAGGCTCAATTTAAATCGCTGCCATCTGATTTTAAATTGCTTACGGAAGATGAAATAGAACATTTAAACAAGGAGACTTACACATCGCCATATATGCCCAAACAGGAACAGGGGATTCGTTCCTCATGTGCCTTGCCTTATGAATTATATGCCACAGGCAAACTCAGTGCCGATAAAAAAGCTTTCGAGGTGAAGTTTGAAGCAGGCAATAAGTTGTTTGGAAAAAATGCACTGGGCGCGCCTTTTAATGTTTACGCACCCGGTAGATACGTGAAAAGAGACGATCCCGGTAAATTTGAAAACGTCCGCACCTGGGCCTATGGGCTAACGCCGGGAGATAGTATAGCAGATGCCTGGCCGCTAAACGAGTTTGAAGACAGTAATTATCATTTACGGATTTATGGCCCCAACGGCTTTTACCGCGAATACGCCGGTAACCAGGCTGATCCAATGTTTAGTGTAGTATGTGTTTACGAGGAAGGTTTAACAGGGAACATCACCCTAAGACTTTCGAATGAAAGTAATGGCGGATCATACGAGGTTAAAATAGTAGACAATGCTTACAAAACCAACAACCATAAAAGGCAGGTAGCCGCAGGGTCGGCTTCCGTATTGTCGGTCGATTTATCAAAAAGCTTCGGTTGGTACGATTTTACAGTGAAAGTAGATGGTTATAACCAATTTGAACAGCGTTATGCGGGCCGGGTAGAAACCGGGAAGCCATCGTACAGTGATCCATTTATGGGGCGCATTATTTAATAATAATGCTACATTTGAAATATGAACCAGCAATTTTTTGAATCAGTTGATCAGTATATCGGTGATTTGATGGGGGATGAGGATGTTGTTTTGAAGGAAACCATCCAGTCCATGATTGATGCCGATATCCCGGCAATAAGCGTATCTGCTAACCAGGGAAAGTTTTTACAATTAATTGCAAAAATGAGTAACACCAAACGTATCCTGGAACTGGGTACGCTGGGTGGGTACAGCACCATTTGGCTTGGCAGGGCATTGCCGGCAAACGGTTATTTATTGACGCTTGAACTGGAACAGGCACATGCCGATGTAGCACAGCGCAATATCGACAAAGCCGGCCTTACCAACGTGGTTGAAATAAAGGTTGGCAAGGCGCTTGATTTGCTTCTACAGATCGTTGAGGCAAAAATTGAGCCCTTTGATTTGATTTTTATTGATGCCGACAAGGAACCTTATGCCGAGTATTTTGAATGGGCTTTAAAGCTGTCGCATCCCGGAACGGTAATTATTGCCGATAACGTCATCCGCGACGGGCAAGTACTTAACCCCGACACTACCGATGAACGGGTAAAGGGCGTACAGCTTTTTAACAAAGCGCTTGCCGCCAATAAACAGGTTACCGCAACCATCATCCAAACTGTTGGCAGTAAGGAACACGATGGTATGGCAATAGCTATTGTAGTAGCCTGATAAATTTAGCCTGATTATGGGTGTTTTGTTGCGGAACGCAACAAGGTGCTAAAAATTGAACACCTTATTTTTAAAATTGGCTTCAACTATTTTGTTGTAGATGCCAACGTTATTGCCTTGTTTTTTTAGCTCATCAGCGGTTACGCCATACTTTTTTGCCCAATAGTCATCTTCATAATTTTCGCGAATTTTGATGATGTCTTTTTCGGTGCTTTCGGTTTTGATGCTGCTATCCATGGTTTTATTTTTTAATGTTTTGATACAATAACGAATTGACCCTTTAACTAGCTTTAGTCCGTGTATAACCAAGGCGGTTGTTAGTCTTTTTGTTTCCCTAAACTGATTCCTGTGTGCTATAATTTGCTATTTTCAACAATATTAAATTCCCAGGAAAAGCATTCGGTCATGTTTAATAATCATTAACAAAACTTTAATTTATTGAATTAAAGTGTGTTATGATAGTCAATTTGTGTTATTGCTTACCCTATAAAGATAGTGGCCGAAAGTTACCTTGCAGTTATCTTTATGTTAAGATAATGTTAACTGATTGGCATCGCCATGGACCTGCGATGCTACGATGAACGTTTAAATACTGCGGTTAAATGCTTAAGGAGAGGTTGTTTCCGGCTCGAAAAGGTGGAAGTCATAAGGCGCTATCACCAGGTATTCTCCGCTGTCACCTACCGAATTTTTTTTTTCTGTCCAATGATCATACAGGGTAATGGGCGCGGGGCCGTGTTCTTTGAATGCATCCCACGATAGGTAGGCTGTTTCGGCGCCAAAATTAAAAATGCAATATAACCTTTGTCCCTCATAAGTCCTTAAATACCCGGCAACGTGTACGTTATAAGGCGGAAGCCAGGTTATATTTTTATGGTCGGCCACAACGGGTAGTTTTTTACGTATACCCAGTAACTTTTGGGTAGCGCCAAAAATTTTGTTTTCAATAGTGCCTTTTTTTGCTGTCCGCGCATTTTTTTTCCAGTCGATTACCGGGCGGTGCATCCAGCGGTTATCATAGCTTTTGCCGGGATCATTTAAAAAAGAATAATCATTGGTGTATCCGGCCTCATCACCATAAAATAACATCGGGATGCCACCAAGGAAAAAGCTATGCGCCTGCATTAACAGGATTTTTTTGATCGACAGATCAATTCCGGGTTTATCTTTTTCTTTTACAGTTTTTTCTAACCCACACAACGAGGCCAGTGACCCACTTATCCGGGCATCACCCGTCCTGGGATTGGATGAAAATAACGCGCCAATTGACGGGCTATCCTTATACTTGCCCGAATAATAGTCTTTTATGAAACTCCTGTGCTCGTATGGATCATACCCAGCATTCCTGATTAAGTAATCATCATAACCAAGGCCAATATCATCATGACAACGCGTATAGGTTATCCACGTGGTTCCATAAGGTTTTTGTAGCAGGTCGTGCTGCGCTGCCAGCATAACCCTTGTATCGCCGGTTGCCAGCATATCCAGTTGCAAAGCCATGTGTGTTGCGTTGTAAGCCAGGTCACATTCTTTAGCTGTATATACTCCCGTACCAAAGTATTTCAATATTTCTCTTGATTCTACTATAGCCTCGCCTAATATAGCCATTCCGGGTGTGGCCATGGTTTCGCATTGTTTAATAAGCCTCAATAAGGTATGTGCCTGCGGCAGGTTCATGCTGATGGTGCCTATTTGCTTCCAGATAAATGCTGGCGCATCAATCCTCACAATATCAACCCCCAGGTTGGCATAGAACAAGACATTATCAAGCATCTCTACAAAAACAGCCGGGTTGGTATAATTTAAATCCCACTGATATTTATGAAAAACCGTCATGACCCATTTATCACATTCGGGCACATAGGTAAAATTGCCGGGAGAACTTTCTGGGAATACCTCGGGTAGTGTACGTTCAAATTCGTCGGGAATTACCCTGTCATCGTACATATAAAAGTAATCCTGGTATTTTGGATCGCCTGCTTTGGCTTTTAATGCCCATTCGTGCTTATGCGAGGTGTGATTAATAACGATATCAAGCATCAGGTACATTTGCCTTTCATCCAGTTGCTGCCGCAGGGCTAAAAGGTCATCCAGGGTTCCAAAGCGCTTATCAACTTTCCTGAAATTGGAAACCGCATAGCCACCATCACTTTCGCCTTCGGGGCTTTCAAAAAGTGGCATCAGGTGCAACAGGTTTACGCCGAGCTGTTCAATATAATCTAATTTATTGCCCAGGGTTTTGATATCCCCGCAAAAACGGTCGACATATAAACTCATGCCGGTAATTTCATTACTTAAAAACCAGCCGTTTTTCTCCGCTTTAACTTCGTCTTTATCTTTTTGTATTTGTGAACGGTCCAGGTAAGCTTGTATAATTACGCCGATCAGCGCATCGAAAAGTTCCGTAGCGTTGGCGCGATCACCATATATTTCGCTGTAAAGCTGATGTAAAGAATCAGCCCCGGCCATCACCCGGATATAAAACGGATTGTCGATGCCGGCAATATCCAGGTGATGTTGCTTTAAAATTTTATTTATATGCTGATGAAGCTGGTAATTATACACGGCGAAAATTTATTCTTCAAAAATAATGATATAAGGCGTTAACATGCTGCATATTGTAGTGATCAATGCCCCGCTGCGGCAGGAATTACTACATCTTCGTCTGTTACCGTGTCTTTTTTGATGGGCATAGTAGCAGCCGAAGCCAATAAAAGCAGCACGCCTGCAAAGGTTATGGCATTGGCAGGTTCGGCGCCTAAAAAGTTTTCATAAATAAAACCGAAACTCAGGGTTTGTAATATCATGGGGATTACTATCATCATATTGATAATGCCCATGTAAACGCCGTAGCGCTCTTTTGGTATGTTACCCACCACCATAATATAGGGCACACCCATCATACTGGCCCAGGCAATGCCAAAGCCAACCATCGGCGCGAAAAGCATATCGCGATTTTCGATATGCGGAAAAATCAGTAATGCTACGCCGGCCATTGCTAAACAAGCTATATGCACATGTTTTGCGCTGAACTTGCGGGCCAGCCAAACCAGGAAGAACGCCGAACTAAAGGTTATGATATTATAAAAGCCATTTACTTTGCCGGCCCAAACCACCGCTTGTTCATACAGTTCCTTGTTTCCATCGGGCGTGGTATGGAATATTGATTTGGCGATGCTTAACGAAACAAATTGCCAGTAACAAAACATGGCATACCACTGAAACAGGTAAACCAGCGCCAGCTTCCACATAACGCGCGGCATATCGCAAATAGCGGCCAATATCTCTTTTAAAGGTTCTATAAAACCTTTTTTTCTCGACCTTAATTCTGCCAGCTCCTCATCAGTCGGTGGTATTTCAGGCGTGGTGAACACCGACCATAACACTGACGCGATGGAACAAAATGCACCGACAAAAAATGACCCGAAGACCCAATATGGGATGCCACTGCGTCCATCATCCATTTTTGTCGCGCCTGAGAAAATGTTTTTGAAAAACCCTAACGATAAATTAGCCAGGGTGATGCCCAGTCCTGTAAAAAAGCTCTGCGTTAAAAATCCCAGGGCTCGTTGTTTCTCGGGTAGTTTATCCGCAATAAAGGCGCGGTAAGGTTCCTGTGCGGTGTTGTTGGCTGCATCCAATATCCAGAGTAAACCAACCGCCATCCATAAGGCCCGGCTAAACGGGAATACAAAAAGACAAAGGCTGCAGAAAATAGCGCCGATTAAAAAAAAAGGTTTCCTGCGGCCCCAGCGCGGATGCCATGTCCGATCGCTCATGGCGCCAATTAAAGGCTGGATAAGTAAACCGGTTACAGGGCCGGCGAGGTTTAACAGCGGTAAACTTTCAGGTTTTGCATGCAAAAATGTGTAGAGCGGATTTATGGCGGTTTGCTGAAGCCCAAAGCTATATTGGATACCAAAGAATCCGACATTCATATTGATGATCTGCCATAAACTTAATCGCGGTTTTGAAGTTGACATATTTATTTTTGTTGCTTACTTATGCCGATTTTCTCAAAAAAAGCTTTTCATCATAGGGTGCTGCTTTCATAGCCATAATGGTATCTTCAAACTGCTCGGCCGACACAGTTGACTTTGCTTTTACCCGCGTCTTATATACATAAATGGTACGGGCCGAATATTCCAGGATGCGGGCTACCGTTTCACAGTCGCTTATACCCAGTCGCATGAGTGCAAATATCCGCAGGTCGGTACTTAAACCGGCATTTTTAAGCGGCCATTCCTGGTCTTCTTTCTTCAGCATCGAATTAAATACGGTAATATAATCGGGGAATATCTTCAGGAAGGCATCATCAAAGGTGTTAAAAAGGTTTTCCCTTTCCTGCCGGATATTTATTTCACTGAAAGATAGCAATATATCATCATATTTTTTCATCATTACCTTCCGCTCAATTCCTCTTTTTAGTTTTTCGATTTTCAGTATATAATCTGAAATGATATTAAAAAATGAACCCAAATAGGCTTCTTTTATGTGGCCCGTGTCATTTAATTTCTGCCTGATGCTAGCCATTTGATCGTTGCTATCCCGGATGATCTGTTCCTTAAAGCTGAGCTTCTTTTGCTGGTGAATGATGATAGCCAGCAAAACTATCACAACCATTACCGCTGCTATTGCCAGGCAATAAGGGAAAATCGGATTGTTGGTATTAGCAGCTTTTGACTCATTAACTGAGTTCAAAAGCGACATGGTCAAAAATAGCATTCGCATCATCTTTGCTTTATTATTCGGTTATAGTCTGATTCTGAAAGGCACCTGTGATTTCGCGTCGCGCAAAAAAACAGGTTTATAATTGGTGACGTGCATAAAAATAGAGATTCGTTGCCGATGATTTTGTGAAGAAGGGGCCGAAGTGACTGCAAGGGTTTCCGCAAACGTTTGCGGAAATGTTTGCTGTTGAAAAATTGTTGGCATTGGTTTGCAGGAAAGACTCAAAACAGCCCCGAAATACCCGCCATCCTTCCAGGCATTCAGTGCGCTTATTCAGGAAAAAAGGTATCTTTAATGACCAATTGCCATACTATGTCCGAAGTTACCCTGAAGAAACTGGCCGATGTACTTAACTTAAGTATATCCACAGTTTCCCGATCGCTTAAGAATCACCCCGACGTTTCGGACGAAACAAAACGGAAAGTAAACGAGCTGGCCGCGCTGCTGGAATACGAGCCCAATACCTACGCCATCAACCTCAGGACCAACAACAGCAAGGAGTTTGGCATCATCGTGCCGGGAATTGCCAACGATTTTTATCAGTCTTTTATTGGGTCGATAGAAAAGGAGGCGCGGTTGAATGGATATTCGCTCATCATACTGCAATCAGGCGATGACCCTGCGGTGGAACTGGAAAGTTTAAGGCGCTGCAAGCAGCACCGCATGGCAGGTGTGTTTGTGTCAATTACCTCAAAAACCACTGATATTAGTAATTTTTTGAAGCTTAGCGAGCAGCACATACCGGTAATATTTTTTGATATAGTGCCGCCATACGAAGCTTGCAACAAGGTTTGTATTGATGATACAATGGCTGCGACAATGGCTGCAGAAGCGCTGATTGCAAGGCAGAAGAAAAAAATATTGGCCATTTTTGGTAAGGCCCAGCTTTCCATCACACAAAAAAGGCTTCAGGCATTTCAATCCATGTTTTCCAAATATGGGTCCGGTACTGAACTTAACATTTGTTTTGCCGATTCAACGGGAGATGCCTTCGGCAAGGTGATGGATCACCTGCATACTCCCGGTAATACCGATGCGGTTTTTTGCATGAGCGATGAAATATTAATTGGCGCCATGCGCGCCTTACAAACTCTTGGGTTACGTACTCCTGATGATATTGGTATTTTAGCCATAAGTGAAGGATTTATACCCACTTTTTATTACCCACAGGTTACTTATGTGGAAACAAGCGGGAGCAAGCTGGCCAAAGTAGCCTTTTTGCGCATGCTCGCCTGCCTTGCCGGCAGTACTTATGCACAGGAGCTTAAAATAGAGTCAGTTTTAGTTGAAGGCGGCTCGCTGTGACGAGCTGTAATGCTTGGCGGCTTGCCGGCAGGATCCATATAATTCAAGAATTTTCTCCAATTATATGCCTTAATTTGCGCGTTTGGGGCGATTGCTTCAATTACCGTAACAACATACTATTCAATTTATTACCTCTTGTTTTTTTGCAATCATTATATTAATTTAGTTGCGATAAATTATTGCAATTATAAATGACCTTGATGAGTTTTTCTCTTTTGACCAAGGAGAAACAAACTGATGCTGCTTTAAAGGGTACTTTTCTCGACGTAAGGGTCGATGGGACGTATATTATCCTTTTGTTTTGCCTCGGCGGGTTTTACGTTGAAATGTATTACGCGTCGATCCCTAATAAGGTCGAAAAATTTGTAGCTTTTACATCAACTACTTTGTTAGATCCCTGGTTAACCGAACTCTCCCTGGCAGAAGACGGCATATTACAGGAAAATATGTTTGGCGAAAGACTCAACGGGAACCAGGCCTGATTAATGGAGATGCCTTGGCACTCCTGTAATTTACTCCACCGTTATTTCGTCAATCAATAGCATCGCTTTGCCGCCGGCCCCATACTCGCCTTCCGGAATAATGCCTTTGTTTACAGCAATTACCTTTATATATCTCGCTTTCGTTTCCCTTATACTGGCCTTGATGTGATTAATGCCGTTAACCGGAAAATCGGTTTGCTTGTAACCTGGCAAGTAATTAATGCCATCGGTCGATGTCCAAAAGGTTAATTCGACCGGCTCCCACATACGCTGCCAATGGTATTTAAGTATATTGGTTCCAATAGCATTAAGGGTCTCGGTATTACCCAGATCGATCACGGCTTCCATATTAACACCACTGAAACCGAACCACTGGCCGTCGTTATATCTGTCAGTTCCCTCAATACCGTTTACCAGCGCAGATGGATCGCCCGGATTAAAATTTTCAGCAGGAGGGGAGGTGAGCTTTACGGATTTGCCTATCGCTTTGTGATATAAAATGTGCTTTTTAAATATCCGCCCATATAACTTTCCGTTTTTAAATACTGCTGCTTTAATCGTTTCGGTATGATCAACTAATAATTTCCCCGTGAAAACTTTAAAATTTGCGCCGGGGCTGCTACCGTTTGTGGTATAGCGGATAATGCCATTGGGCAACGTAGTATTCAGGTCGATCAAAGTTTTACCGCCGGGGCCCTTGGCAGCCGTGTAGGTAATCTCGTCAAAAACGTCTGATGCGTGTATGTCGAGCCTTTTTAGCAGCGGCTCATTCTCTCTTACCCTTGTTAAAAAATTGGTATAATTCCTGTTCGCTTTAGCCGACCAGGCCATTTCGGACAGTGCAAGCATCCTCGGGAACATCATGTATTCGGCTTTTTGCTCACTGTTCAGGTATTCACTCCAAACGTTCGCCTGTACGCCCAAAATATATTTTTGTTCGCCGGCATTGAGAACGGCCGGTAAGGGTTCGTAATTGTATATCTTCTGTAAAGGCAAATAGCCGCCATCTGCCAGTGGTTCTTCCGGATATAAGGACTGGTAATAATCCAGGTAAACATATTTTTCGGGCGTCATCACTACGTTGTGGTGTTCCTTTGCGGCGGCAATACCGCCGGTTTCGCCGGTCCAGCTCATCACTGTTGCGCCGGGGCTTAAACCGCCTTCCAGTATTTCGTCCCAGCCAATAATTTGCCTTCCTTTACTGTTCAGGTACTTTTCCATTCGTTTAATCAAATAGCTTTGCAGTTCATTTTCATCTTTAAGGTGTTCGTCGGCCATGCGTTTCTGGCATTTGGGGCAATTATGCCAGGCTTGTTTGGGGCATTCGTCGCCGCCGATATGGATGTATTTTGAAGGAAAAAGCGTGAGCACCTCATCAAGCACGTCTTGTAAAAAACTAAAGGTTTTTTCGTTACCGGCGCAATAAACATCGCTGAAAACGCCCCAAAAGGTGGCTGTTTTATAGGGTCCGCCGGTACAACCCAATTCTGGATAGGCTGCCAGCGCAGCCTGGGCGTGGCCTGGCATTTCTATTTCAGGGATAATGCTGATATGCCTTAAGGCTGCATATTTCACAACATCTTTTACTTCATTCTGCGTATAATAACCACCGTATCGTTTACCATCAAAAATATGCGGGATTTCCTTTTTGTGGCCGATGATCGTTTCGTCCCTATAGGCCGAAATCTCCTGGAGTTTCGGGTATTTTTTAATTTCGATGCGCCAGCCCTGGTCGTCGGTTAGGTGCCAATGAAAGGTATTGATCTTATACAAAGCAATCACGTTGATCCACTTTTTTATCGCCGTTACCGGAAAAAAATGACGGCACACATCCAGGTGCATGCCACGGTATCCAAAACGCGGATGATCCTCGATGACGCAGCCGGGGACACTGCCATTTGCCGAATGACTTGATAGCTGGATTAACGATTGCAGCCCATAAAACACACCGGCATCGTCGTGGCAGGTAATGGATATGTATTGCGGGCTAACTTTCAATACATAGCCCTCTTTATCGGCGACTGTGGTTGAATCAACTGACAACCTGATATAATTTGATGGCGCATTTTGCACAAGCCCTAATGAGGACGTTGTTATTAAATTCAATGAAGATTTTATAACCTCAAGCTGGTTAGGGTTGATGCTGCCTGACAGCCATAAAGCTGTTTTTTTATTAAGATGAAAAAAGCCGGTGGATAATACAGTTTTGAAGGGTTTTGGTATGATGTTGAGATCGGCTGCTACAGAGCCGGACGGTGGTTGATTTATATGTCTTTGTGGGAAAGCGTCGCTTTTCGATGGTTTGGCGATATCAATCAAACAAATAAAAACTAAAACTAACCAGGATGTCTTCATAAGGCGGGCCAAAAAAATAATGTAATTGCGGGTTTAAAATATGAAAGTAAAAGAGCTTTCACATGATCTGAGTAAATATAATTTGCTTGTGGTTTTCCCATACAAATATTGTAAAATATTTAGCTTTGGGGCGTTATGCGTAAAACCAATCCCGAAAATAACCATAATAAAAAAGACAAACCTTTAGCGGAGGGTGCGAAACCTGTACCCAAACCTAAAATAAAGCAGACGGGACACAGTGCCGAAAAAAAGCCTGTAGCTATTCCAAAAAAGAAAGTTCAGCACACTGCACCCAAAAGCCCTGCTTCCGAAAGCCATTCGCAGGCAAACAATACCATTACACCAGCCAATACCGACCAACATTCATCACCCGAAACAGCCATGGAAGTACACCACCATCCCCAATTGGAACATAAGCCTAAACCCTGGAAAGAATATTTGCTGGAAGGCTTTATGATATTTATTGCCGTGATGATGGGTTTTATAGCCGAAAATATAAGGGAGGCAATAGATAATCATGAGCATGTGCAACAATTAACATCGCAATTGGTGCAGGATATGAAAGCCGACGGGGCGAAGCTGGATACCATACATATGCAGGAAACGGCTATACTAAACAGCGACGACAGCCTGATTACCATATTGCAACAGCCGCTTGCTAAATTGGATACCAAAAAACTACAAAGCCTGGCAATTGATGCGCATAGTATCTGGTTGTACCACCCCATTGGCGGCGCTATCGGCGCCATAAAAAATGAGCTGCATTTAAAACAATTCTCCGATTCGAAGATCATAGGCCTGATTGCGCGGTATGAAGAACATATCGAGCTGGAACACACGGTACAAAATATAACCCTGCAATACCAACACACCTATCTCGATCCGTTTATATTGCAGCACTTTACCCCCGGTAACTTGAACGCGGCATTTCACCAGCAACCAATACCCAGCGGCAACATGCGCAATATAACACAAAATGATTTAACGCAACTGGCTACTGATATGGCGCTTATCCGCGTTAATACTTTTGAGTTGCTGCAGGACAACGCACGACTGAAACAGGACGTTGTACGGTTGTTACAATATGCAAAAACGCAATACGGGGTTCAGGAGTAACCGTTTAATTGTCTTGTGAATCTATATAAAACTTGCCCTTTACGATGCGGTTGTTGCAGTGGCCTCAGTTGGGGGCGTATCAGTTAATTTCACTGCGGGCGGTTTATTTTCTGTTGCCCTCAAAGTTAAAAATGTTGCCCCGCTTATACCGGTTAATGTCAGCAGGGTATCGCTTAACTCGGGCAGTACGCAGCCGCTTTGTACGTGTGCCACCTTTGATATGTAAACAATCATTGCGATAAGTGTCCACACAAAGTTTTGAAAACGATGTATGCTGATGCCATTATCATCAGATAAAATATCAATAAAAAAACCGGTTGAAGGGCGGTTTTGATGGCGCGGGCGGTTTTCCTGCATTTCGCGCTTATCAATTATAGCAGCGCCAACCGCAATTCCGGAACCTATACCCATCAGCGTTAATGCGGTGGCACTGAATACGCCGTCCGCGCAATCGCCTTTGCACAGCGACAAATAAATATAAGCCGAGGCGATGATCATGGTCCAGCCGGCAAATTGTGTTTTAGCCAGGCTGAAGGGGCTTTTCGGATTCAATAGTTTATAAGTTCGCTGGGCCTGCTTTTTTGCCACGTTGTCTTCAAATTCTTCGCAATCACTAATATCGTCGCGCAGCAGGTTGGTATATGTCGCCAATACAAAAAACATCAGCAGCAAAACGCCAATCACACTGAATGCCAAAGTGTAATGACCATCGTAGGCATGCTTATCTTCGCAACCTGATAAACATAGTACCGCAGCCAATGCTGCCGCAACAAGAGAAAATCGTTTCATTTCTTTTCGATAAATTTTAGGTGTGCCGGCTTGCCCGGAAGGTTGTTATTTGTATTGGATAATAATTTAGAATAGTTTGGGAACAGGCATTTATAAAATCACGATAGAGGTTAAGCATTCGGTGCATCTAAGGTAATAAAAAATCGGAAAAACAAGCATGTTGGTAAAATAGCATTAGCTTAATGCACAGATGTTTTCGGAGAGCAGTATGAGTATAGCGGAAGGGGGTATAGGCGCAAAAAAGGAGATTACGACCATGGTCGTAATCTCCTTTTTTTAACGGATAAATCTTTAGAATTTGGGGTCGGAAATCTGCTTAAAAATTCTTCTTTACAAAATCACCGAATGCATTGCCGTTTTTCCTTAACGAGCCATTAATGTCCATCAGGCCGTGGGCATAGCGGTTAAAGCTATCGCTGTTGAACCATATGGCGCATTTTAATTTTTTGTCCTTTACCACCTGCATTAATGCTTTAACTGTTTCCGGGTCGTTATCTCTTTGGCCAAACTCATTGGTAATAACGTCTTTGCCGGTGGCCGACCGCAGGTAGTCGATAATAACCCCCATGGCAGGGGCGCCCGCCGGAGAATAAGCATAATAGTGGAAATTTACGTAATCAAGCGGTAGCCGTTTGTAGGTTGCAATTAATGTTGCACCTTTCAGATACTCCTGGTTTTTTAAAATGGCCGGGTATTGGAGTTGCCTGATAATATTAACCTTGGGACAGGTAGTCGCAAACGCTTTCGCAAACCTGTCGGCGGCGGCAGGGTCTTTGGGGTAAAGATTAGCCCATGCGCACATAAATGCAGGTATCTGGGTTATTCCGCCGTTGGTTACCTTCATCCTGGCGGCATGCACTTTATTCACAGCCTGCGCCAGGTCCTCGCTGTATTGCTCAACCGATCCGAAGTATTGGGTTGGGTTATTTTCTTCATTTTCAAAGGTCACCAGTTCCGATGGATATAATTTTAAATCCTGCGCCAGGGTGGCGCGGGTAGTTCCCAGGATCACCTTAAACCCAGCCCGCACTGTATAAGGATAATCCTTTGCCAGCGATACCGAGGGTATGCGGATATAGGTTACCCGTAGTGCTTTTGCGGCATTTATTTTCACTTCGGGCGAAACATTTCTGCCCTGCGACCATGAAGTATACAACCCAAACGGACTGCCGCCATTAACCGGCGCAACACCTATCGCATCAAGTGATCCATCATACTGGACCTGCTTCGCAGGGTAAGGATTTCCGCCAAAGGAGCATAGCGCCAATACTGCAATGGGGATTATTAAAACTAGTTTTTTCATGATTTTTCGACAAGCCAAATTTATGCATTAAACATCGCCTTTTTAAGTCGCGCGGTTTATTAATGACTGCTTTAGATGTTACATTTTAAACCGGCCTTTGTTTGTTAGTTGATTTAAAAAAAAGAGCAATTGTACAAAGTTTTATGGCCTGATGTATGGTTTTACGAATTTAAACAACAAAAATTTGTTCTGATGTTCTAGTTTTTTACTTCGCACGCTTTTTTTAATATTTTGATTATTAGTTTTTTACGACATTTTGTTCGCGCGGAAAAATGGCATTTACTGACAAACGACCGCCACCATTTTAGGCATTAACTTGTTTTAGCTTTGAAGCCCGGTTTTAAAAAGCGCGAGGCATGTGCGTTAACCTATTTAGTATCGATGGTATAAGCCGTTTCGTATTTAGCTTCGGACATTACAAAAAAACTTTGCATCATGCCCACGCCAGGCAGGTTCGCCAATTTCTTCATCAATAATTTATTGTATTCATCCATGTCTTTTATCGCTATCCGTAGCAAAAAGTCAAAGGCTCCTGTCATGTGGTAGCATTCCATTACCTCGGCCAGTTTAACAACTTCTGTCATAAACGTTGTTAGGCTTTCTTCCGAGTGTTTTACCAGTTGTACCTGGATATAGCCCACAAGCCCTCGGCCAATTTTTTTGGGGTCTACCAGTGCGGTATACCGCCTGATATAGCCTTCGTCCTGTAGCCGCTTTACACGGATATGAATAGGGGTGATGCTTTTATGCAAACGATGTGCAAGTTCCTTGTGCGTCAGGCGGGCATCTTCCTGCAGTAGGGAAAGGATTCCAATATCAGTTTCGTCGGGTTGGTTGTTGATCATGTAAAATTCGGAATTAAGATAAAAAGAGTGTGTTTTGTTTGGATGTTCGGCGTATAAAATTGGTCTGTAAGTTCCTGGCCGATTGGGTAAATTTTCTTGCGAAAAAAAGATACTTAGTGTATTAAATACATCAACTGTTTCTCCCATTGGCTTTCGCAAATTAAAAATATATTCTTGTTTTTTGCAATTTTTTAAGCTAAATCGGCAAAATTGCATAAAATGGGACCTTGACTGCGCCTTCGTCAAAGTGTATCGAGTTGTCGAAAATGATAGACTTCGGTTTTGGCCCTAGTCAAAAACGGGCTATTAAAGGATTCTTTTAGTCAAAAAAGCTAAAAAACTGCTACTGTTTGGTTCTTTTTTCTAAATGTATGGGGTCATATAGTTTTTATGACCAAATAACTAAACCTTTATGGTTTTACAGCCGGCCCTTAAGCTGTGTATAACCAATTATTAAACAGATGAACAATTTGCGCAAACTACAGCATTCAAATGCTATTGGGCACAAAGGGCTATTTCAGTTGAACATAAAACCTATAGATATAACCTGCCATGAAAAAAAGTAAAATATTAATCATCGGTGCCTGCGGGCAAATCGGCACCGAGCTAACAGCCGCGCTGGTAAATAAATACGGCGCGGAAAATGTTTTCCCTGCGGATATTCGCGCCGAACAGCCAGGCATCGCCAATTATCTTTGTATTGATGTGCTCGATCAGGACATTGTTGAGAGGGTGGTTCTCGAAAATGGCATCACCCAAATTTACCTGCTGGCTGCTATGCTTTCGGCTACCGGTGAACGTAACAGCGACCTGGCGTGGAAACTAAATGTGCAGAGCCTCATATCAGTACTGAAAATTGCGGCTGTGCATCATCTGGATAAAGTTTTCTGGCCAAGCAGTATTGCGGTTTTTGGGCCAGGTTCGCCAAAATATAACTGCCCCCAATACACCCGGATCGAACCCAATACCGTGTACGGCATCAGCAAACGCGCCGGCGAATATTGGTGCAATTATTACTTCGAGAAATTTGGAGTGGATGTAAGGAGCCTGCGTTTCCCCGGACTGATTTCTTATACGGCCCCCGCCGGCGGCGGCACTACCGATTACGCCGTTGAAATCTTTCACGAGGCACTGGAAAAGCATCATTACACTTGTTTTTTAAGTGAAGATAACTGCCTGCCCATGATGTATATGCCAGACGCTATCCGCGCCACGTTGGAGTTAATGGACGCACCCAAAGAAAAAATCACCATTCGCACCTCATACAACGTGGCGGGGATGAGCTTTGCGCCCTGCGACCTCGCCGCTGAAATCAGGAAGCATGTTCCCGGCTTTACCATTAATTACGCGCCAGATAGCCGCAACGCAATTGCCAACAGCTTGCCGGCCAGCATTAAGGACGAACAGGCACGAAGGGATTGGGGCTGGAAACCCGAATACGACCTGCAAAGTATGACGGCAGACATGTTATTTAACCTGGATAAAGAAGAAGGCACAGAAATAGCCACAATAATAGCAGAACAGGAACCTGTTTTCTTCCCGCACGAAGATTAAACTCTTGCCGGTTAACCACCATTCATTGCAAATCTCAAAAAAGAAATAAAACTCATGAGGCAATTACAAATAACACCTTCAATTACCAACCGCGACACACAGGCCATCGAAACTTATTTCAATGATATTGGCCGGTCGTCCTTAATTACTACTGAAGAAGAGGTGATGCTGGCGCAAAAGATCCGCCAGGGCGATTTGGTGGCCCTTGATAAATTAACCCGGGCCAATTTGCGGTTTGTGGTATCCGTCGCTAAAAAGTACCAGCACCAGGGATTGCCGTTGGGCGACCTGATCAGCGAGGGGAATATCGGGTTGATAATGGCCGCCAAAAAGTTTGACGCAACCAAGGGCTTTAAATTTATTTCGTACGCGGTGTGGTGGATCAGACAATGTATCATGCTGGCCATTGCCGAACATACCCGCACGGTAAGGCTGCCCATGAACCAGATTAATATGCTGACCAGGATCAACCGGATGTCGGGCGAACTGGAAGGACGCCTGGAACGGCAGCCAACAGCCGAAGAACTTGCCGAATGGATAGGCACAGCCACAGAAAAGATAGAGGATGCCCGCCAATACGGCGGCCGTACCATAAGTTACGATACCCCGCTTGATGATGACGACTTTTGCCTGCTGGATAAGTTGGCAAATGCAGACGACCGCCCCGATGGGGATCTTTTAATGCAATCGAAATGGCTGGCGATAAACGGTTTAATGGATGTTCTTACCAACCGGGAGCGAAAGGTAATTGAGATGGCCTTTGGGATAGGGTATGACCACGCTATGGAGAACCCCGAGATAGCCCGGCACATTGGCATGACGAGCGAAAGCATCCGCACCATAAAAAAGAGCTGCCTTTTAAAGTTAAAGGAGCGGGCCGAAACAATGAAAAGTATGCTTTTTTAACAAGGCTTTGCCTTTACTGAAACCAGGAATCTGTTCTGAAGGGTTCTGCAGGCAGGCCGTCGCTGTTTTGCAGGTTGGTTATGGGGGCACTGGTAAAAGCGTACCTCACCGCTTTTACAGGCAAAGGTGTATTGGGCGGAGCCGTTATTACAATTGTATTGCCAACTATCTGTGCTTTTCCAATCCTGAAAACCTGGTCGGCGCCGGCTATAAAGAAATGCTGGTTTAACGGAGCGTTGGCCGCGGTAGTTAATCCATTGGCGGTACCTGGCACAAAATTCACAGTAACTATCCGTTGAGTTGCCGAAAACGAAGCATATTGTGGGCCTACGCATTGCACGTTTTGGCCATAGGTATAATTTAAAGCAAGAAGTCCCAGTCGGTCACCAACCGGTTTTTTTGCGCGCGGATGGTGATTGGCCACTTCGCCAACATCCATAGTAACAACCATGCCTGTCCCGGTTGCCGACGCACGTATTTTGGCCTGGCCCTCCCTGAATTTGGCAAGATAATCCAAAGTTGTATCGCCGCCGGGTGGAGTGGTGTTGTGGTAATCCTGTGCAAAAGGCGTAAGCTGCACATAATAAAAGGGCAACGCACCCTGGTTAAACTTTGCCCGCCAGCCGTTAATAAGGGCTGCATTTAGCCGGGTGTATAGCGATGGGTCGTCGTTTTGGTTATTTTCACCCTGGTACCAGGTAAAGCCTTTTATGGAGAGATTAATCAACGGGTTAATCATGCCATTGTACAAATTTGAACTGCCGGAGTAATTTGATGCCAGAACCGGGTCGTTTTGAATAGCCTCCGTGTTTGTCCAGTCCTGGCAATAGGAGCCATTAACCGCCGAAACGATAATCCCCACCGGCACGCTCAGGGTCGTATTTAGCTTTTGGGCGAAGTAGTAAGCAACAGCACTTTCGGTGCCAACCGTGGCGGGGGAGCAGATATTCCAGCTTACCGGATGATTGAATTTATTAACCGGCGCTGCTTCCTTATCTTCGGTCACATTCAGCATGCGTATCTGGGGGTAGTTGGCAGCTGTAATTTCCTCCTGGTAATTCAAAACCCCCTCAAAAGGCGCTATTGCATTCACCGGGAATACCATATTCGACTGCCCCGAGCATACCCATACATCGCCAATCAGTATGTTGCTTAGGGTTACGGGTTCATATCCGGATGTTTGCGCCTTAATGGTTTGCGGACTGCCGTTAACAGGGCTGGCGGGTACGGATACCGACCAGTTTCCCTTTGCATCGGCAATGGTATTAAAAGTTGTGGAATTCCAGCTAACAGTGACGCCAATTTTAAGATTGGCAGGCGCCTGGCCCCAAATGGTAACAGGCTTATCGCGCTGAACTACCATATTGCTTTGCAACAAAGCAGAGAAGGTTATATGTGAACTATCCGCCGGATTTAATTTAACGGGTGTTATTATAACCTCATTTTTTCGGCAACCCGCAAATATTATCAGAACGCCTAAAAGGCACCACCATGTCGATTTCATATTTTCATCACCGGGTTGAAATCGAAAGCGATGTCAATTACGGGTTTAATCAATTTGTTTCGCTAAAATAGCATGTATTTGTGTTACTGCAAAATGTACCTGGCAAAATATCTCGTGGCAGATAACAAACATGGAAAATAATGGTGTAATGCTCACAATACGCCCGATTCTCCCGCCAATTGAGCATCAACATCACTTTCTATAATGACGATCGTCACTTTTTAGCCCATGCGAAATCCTCAGTTTTATATCGTTAAATCTCAATGTAAAAAGTCATGAAAACGATACTTGTATCAACAGACCTATCGGCAAATGCCAGGCATGCCGCCGAATATGGCTACCAGCTTGCCAGGCTGATGAAAGCCAACTTAGTTTTATGTAATGCGGTAACTATTCCTGCTGAGATGCCGGAGGCCGGCATGATTGCCTGGCCTATGGAAGAATATGATGTATTAATGGATGGCAGCAAACAGGAGTTGAACCAACTGAAAAGCGAACTCGAAAAATTTGAAGAGGCTGGTCGGTTTAACCCGCAAATTACTTGCATAAACGAGGATGGTATGCTGGTTGATGTAGTTAACCAAATTGCTGCAAAACAGCAGATCGACCTGGTGGTGATAGGAACGCACGCTCAAACCGGGTTGAGCGGTTTAATATTGGGCAATCACAGCAAGCTTATGATCAGTTCATCAAAAACACCACTGTTGCTGGTCCCGCATTTGGCAACCATTGCTGATGTGAAGAAAATAGCCTTCGCAACTGACTTTAAACGCCCTGAGGAGGATTTACAGCACATTTTTGACCTTGTTCCCATTGCCCGGGCGCTGAATGCGGAAATATTACTGACACACGTTTACGACGAATCGGATACCGAACATCTTTTTCAAAAACAGATAAGTCCCTTTCTTACTAAGCTGTCAAACCAGGCCGACTATCCTCACATTTATTACCGCATCGTAAAAAATAACAGTACCGAAGCCGGTTTAAACTGGCTTTGTCGCCACGGCCAGGTGGATATGCTTACCATGGTACACAGGCCCCATAATTTTTTAGACAACTTATTAAGGAGAAGCCATACTAAACGGATGGCGGGCGAAACAGACGTGCCTTTACTGGTATTTCCCAGCTTGCAATAAGTTTTCAGGAACAACACGAATATAAAGAACAGCCGCTTTAGCGCTTCAATTTAAATTAAAAGAGTTTTTATCAAAACAGATCATCTCAATCCACAATTGACTACATGAAAAAAATAGCAGTTTTTACGGATTTGTCCGAACAATCAGTTCATGCGGCGCGATACGCAATGCACATAGCGAAAAGGCTGAAGGCTGGCGTTACCTTATTTGACGTGTGTCTAAGCCCTGGCAGTGTAAAACCGGTATTTCAGCCGGTTTTGGTTGGTGGCGACAATTGGGATTACGACGGCGGCGAGCCTGATGGCTTAATAACAATGGGAGCGGAGCTTACCACATATTTTGAACAGCATAATTTCCCGGGAACAGTGATCCCGCAAATAAATTACGATAGGAATCACGAAATTGCTGACGTAATGTCGTCAATCATGAACAAGGATGATATCTTGTGCATTGTTATGGCCCCTCCCGACGGTCATGATGTAACAAGTTTTGCTTTAAGTAGTAATTGCCAGAAAATAATTGATTGGGCAAATGTCCCCGTTCTTATCGTTCCCGCCAATACCGCAATCAGGAATCCCGAAAAAGTAGCTTTTGCGCCAAACCTGGATGGTTACGACAACACATACATCAACTCCCTGTTAAATGTTGTGGGCAGCTTTGCGCCGGATGTAATGGTGTCATGCATCAATAATGAAGGCGACGACCGGCAGGACAAAGAAAGAAAGCTGATGAAAAGCTTTCATGATGATACAGATTACGGCAAACTATACTATCGGCGGATTGCAGACGAAAGGGTTGTACGTGAGTGGAATTGGTTACGGGAGAATAAAAAATGCGACATGCTGGCCATTGTTCAGCAGCCATTGCAATCCCTAAAGCACTTTTTTAAGTTGGCGAATACACACATGGCCACCTATCACCTGGCTATCCCGCTTATGGTGCTGCCGGCACTCAGATAGCCTGTTTGTTGCTTCACATTTTAAAGTGCGGGCTTTATTAAGCCGAAAGCTATGGGCTTACAGCGGGGGTGGAAAAGTGAGGTTTTATGATTTCTGAGATATTGACGGCTACAAGATTCAACCCTTGTTTGCAGTAGTGTGAGAGAGGTTGGCATCTATGGTGTCAACCTCTTTGTGCTTTGCACGCTACTACTTTCCTGAGGCTATATACCTTTTTTGCAAGCCAGGAATTAAATGGCAGTTCCATTTAATTTATTTTCATAAACAACCAGTTCATTATAAAATGTCTGTAAACAGTCTGCAGCCTGGTCCGGCAGATTATTGAAAAGCTGTTTGTAGTAGTTTACACCCTCCTGCAGCTGGGCCTTAAAGTTTACAAGTTGTTTTCTTTTTTTATCATTCAGGTCTTTAAGGTGTGCTTTAATATCTTCCTGCAGGTACTCTACATACAAGTTAAGCTCCTTCAAAAACATGTGCGGCCGCTTTATGGAGTCCAGCAAATCTATCCGGCCATAAATATGTTTCACCATTTCCTCCAGTGAGTAGGTGCCCGAAAAATAGGCCAGGTTTGGCCCGGGGCAAATGGCAACTGCCTTACTTTCCTTTGGTTTCGAAATTTGATACTTAATGTAAGTCGAAGCACACAATCCCTCGCACAAACATATCTTCTCGGTTATTTTATTCAGTTGCTCCGCATGATCATCGGCCGGCAAAGCAAGGGTTTCCAGCTGTTTTATCTTTAAATGCTGATATTCTCTTGAAGCCGTACATATCGGCTGCTCCGTAAATTCGGTATTTGTACACAAGTATTTTTTTGTGCAGGGGCTTCCCGGCCTGCCGGCATTTAAGCGCTTAAGGCGTTCAGCTTCGGAGGTACTATGCGCGAAATTGTTAAACCTGATCCCCAATGGCGAAGCGTTGCTGAGATAAAAATCCTCCTCGCCGGCATTTTCCAGCTGTTTTAGCGTTTCGTTATCTACATTGGTAACTTCGGGCACCAGCAGGAATGGGCTTCCCCATCCGGTTGCGTCCAGGTCGTAATAATCCAGCAAAAAGTTATTTTCAATTGCCGTTCCAATACCACCCTGAACGCTCAATCTTTGCTTTGGAGGGGCGTCGGCAACAATTCCTTTTTTTAACAGCTCGGATTGATAAGCAAGAAATAGTTCTTCCCGCATTTCGAACCGCTTTTGTTTAAATTCTTCCAAAATAGGGCCCAGCAGAAAGCCCTCGGTAGCAAAAGCATGCCCGCCACAATTTAAACCCGATTCAACCCGGAATTCAGATACCCAAAGGCCCTTCTTGGCCAAAAATTTGGCCTGGATAAAAGCCGAACGGAAATCACTTACCTTCAGGATGATCTTTTTCCTGATCTCATTATTTTCATCGGGAAAGAAGTCGCTAAAGTTTTCGATATAACTGTAAAGCCTTGGATTTAAACCGGCTGATAAGATAACAGATGAATTTAAATCGCTATTGGCAAAACCGCGGAGCGCAGCAAGTGCGTCAGTATTGTCGGGGCCTGTAGATTCTCCGGATGCGGAGTGGTTCATCTTATCCACCTTCGACATAATGTTTACATCGATAGCCCCATAAGTCATTTCTTTACGCAGCAGGCTTTGGAATATTTTTTTGCGGTTATCATCTTTAAACTCCTTCATCAAATCGTATCCCTGCCGCAATCTCGATTTTTCAGGTAGCAGCTCAAAATATTGGCGCAAATCGCTTGGCGCATCAAAATCCTGTGTTTTTAACGCTTCAAATTGTCGGCTGATTACCCGGTGCAGAAAATTAAGATAGGCCGTTATGCGCCTGGCGCGGTAGTCGGACTCTTTTTTAGTGATCGGAATATACTGCTCGCCCTGTAAGCGCGTGTGATATTCTCTCATGCGCTCAATTAACTCATCGTCTACTATTGAGACCACGGAGGAAATGCCGTAGCGCGCAACTTTTAAAGGGGTATCTATGGAGTATCCTAATCCAAGGACGGGTATATGAAATGTGTGACCCATGGGTATGTACAATAGTTAATCTTACATCAAAATAAAAAGGCCGCTTTATATAATACAGTAACTGCTTTACACACACACTGCGGGCTATTTTTATATTTCAACGGGTACAAAGTTATTTTTGCCTGCGCCAATAAACGTGACGACAGTCACATTCGGCAGGGATATTCATCACTCTTTTAGCGCTTTGTTATAATTCCCTGGTTTTTTTCGAAGGTGAGCGGATTTTTCCCATCGCTTGCCTCGCCTTAAAAAACTGACGAGCGTCACTTTTTTAAGCGTAACCCATCATTCTTTATTGGCCGCCGATAAAGGATTTTTGAAACATAAACATTTCAAATATGACGGGAAATACGGTAATTGATAAAACCACGTGCTACCACTGCGGCGATGACTGTGTTAATGAACAGTATATTATTGACGATAAGCATTTTTGCTGCCATGGGTGTAAAAGTGTTTACGAGGTATTGTCGGCTAACCAGCTCTGCAGCTATTATAACTACAACGACCATCCGGGTGCTACACAGGCAAGTACCGATAAACGGTTTGATTATTTAAATGAGCCGGGTATCATCAGCGAGTTGATTGACTACACCGACCAGAGCGTTACTATCGTTACTTTTTATATTCCGCATATCCATTGCAGCAGTTGCCTTTGGCTGCTGGAGCAATTAAATAAAATTAATCCCGCAGTACATTACTGCAGGGTCGATTTTTTGAAAAAACAACTAAACATCCGGTTCGACCATCATCAACTAAGCCTCAAGCAACTGGTGGAACTGCTTACCAATATTGGTTACGAACCTTTAATAAGCCTGCAGGACATCATCAAAAAACAAAATACCCCAACGGGCGATAAATTGGTGCAAAAAATAGCAGTGGCCGGCTTTTGTTTCGGCAATGTAATGCTGCTCAGCTTTCCTGATTATTTCGGCCTTTCGTCGTATGAGCAATCATTCGGGCACTTTTTTGGCTATTTAAATATACTGTTTACGATACCTGTTGTGCTTTACAGCGGGAGGGATTATTTCATCTCCGCTTGGCAAAACCTTCGGAACAAAGTACTGAACATCGATTTTCCGCTGGCGCTCGGCATAGCAGTTTTATTTATACGCTCGGTAACAGAAGTTCTCGTTAACCACGATCCCGGCTTTTCCGATACCCTTTGCGGACTCGTCTTTTTTTTACTGATTGGAAAATTTGTACAAAAGAAAACCTATTACCATATTTCGTTTGAGCGCGATTACCGCTCCTTTTTCCCGGTAGCTGTTCACATTATTGATAATGATGTTGAGACCCCTGTTTCACTTTCAAAATTAGAAACAGGTCACCGCATCATTATCCGGCATAACGAAATTATCCCCGCCGATGCCATTCTGTTGAAGGGGGAGGCCCTGATAGATTTTAGTTTTGTGACAGGTGAAGCCTTACCCGTACAAAAAACATTGGGCGAGATCATTTACGCCGGCGGCCGCCAAACAGGGGAGGCCATCGAGATGGAAGTGATAAAGCCGGTATCGCAAAGCTACCTCACCCAATTATGGAATAACGAAGCTTTTACCCGGCAGCAACGCAATACCTCGCAAACTTTTAACGAAAAAATAAGCAAATACTTTACCGTTGTTTTACTGATCATAGCATTTGGATCACTATTCTTTTGGATGCCAACCGATCTGAAAAGAGGTCTGGCTGCCTTTACAGCAGTATTGATAGTAGCATGCCCATGCGCGTTAGCGTTAAGTACCCCTTTTACTATGGCCGCAGCTTTAAGCATTTTTGATAAGAACCTTTTTTACCTGAAAAACACCCGTGTTGTGGAGCAAATGGCGGCCATTGACACTATTGTAATGGATAAAACCGGCACAATTACCACCGGTGAAGGAAATACTGTAAAAGACATGACCGCTTTAATCGAGTACGATAAACAGCTGGTTTACAGCGTATGTGTCAATTCTATTCATCCGCTCAGCCGCATGATTTGCAGGTACCTGGGTCCACACGAAAAACAGCCTGTTGAGAAGTATGAAGAAGTTGCCGGCCAGGGAATTTTGGCGACTATCGACAACCATAAAGTGGCCATTGGAAACGAGTTACTGGTTTTAGGCAAGCGCAGCGATTCGCGGAACGCCACCAAAGTGCTTATCCTGATTGATGATGTTTATTGCGGGCATTTTGAGTTTGCCCACCAATGCCGTAGCGGCCTGGATAAAGTTACAGCGCTGCTCAAAAAATACAAACTGTTTTTACTCTCGGGCGACCGCGATTATGAAAAACAGGAGCTATTGCGCTTTTTTAAAGATCCCGGCGCTATGCAATTCGAACAGTCGCCGCAGGCGAAACTGGATTTTATCAACAATCTGCAGGAAAACGGGCAGAAAGTGATGATGATAGGGGATGGCCTTAATGATTCAGGAGCACTAAAGCAAAGCGACATCGGTGTGGCCGTTACCGATAACGTGAATAATTTTACGCCAGGCAGTGATGCTATTCTTGACGGCAGGTCTTTTGATAAACTCCCTGCATTCCTGCAGTTTTCAAAGGATGCGGTAAACGTTATTCACATCTCTTTCCTGATATCCTTAAGTTATAATCTGTTCGGGTTGAGTTATGCGGTTACGGGCAAATTATCGCCTTTAATAGCAGCAATACTGATGCCGCTCAGTACGGCAACTATCATAGCGTTTACAACCTTTTCTACTCATTTTACCGCAAAAAGAAGGAATTTATTATGAGCATTATTTATTTTTTAATAGGCTGCAGCGTTACGCTTGCGCTTATTTTTTTAGGAGCCTTTTTCTGGGCACAAAAGAGCGGGCAAAATGATGACCTCTATACCCCCTCAATGCGGATACTACTCGAGGACGAACAGTTTGATGATGAAAAAAAATGATGCCTGTCATCTTTTCAAACGACTACGGTCATTCTGTAGAATTTTAAACCACAATAGTTTTACGCCTATTAAACAAAGTCTTTTATGGAGCCTGAAAAATTTTATTACGACAACAAAATCGTCCGCAATTTCGGTATTGCAACCGTTATTTGGGGGATAGCGGGAATGGCAGTCGGCCTGCTTATAGCAATACAACTGTATTATCCCGGTGCTAACATGCACAACCAGTACACCACCTTTGGCCGCATAAGGCCGCTGCACACCAATGCGGTAATCTTCGCATTTGTGGGCAATGCCATTTTCATGGGGGTATATTACTCGATGCAACGCCTGTTAAAAGCCCGGATGTTTAGCGATACGCTTAGCGCTATACATTTTTGGGGTTGGCAGCTTATCATCGTTAGCGCCTTAATTACTTTACCGCTTGGTATTACCACCTCGCATGAGTATGCCGAGCTGGAGTGGCCAATTGATATTGCCATCACCATTATTTGGGTAGTATTCGGTATTAATATGTTTGGTACTATCATCAAACGGCGCGAAAGGCACTTGTATGTGGCCATCTGGTTTTATATAGCCACGTTTGTTACCATAGCTGTACTTCACATCTGTAACTCGGTTGAAATACCTGTAACCGCATGGAAAAGTTATATGGTTTATGCCGGTGTTCAAGATGCCCTGGTTCAATGGTGGTATGGACACAATGCAGTGGCATTTTTTCTCACTACGCCTTATTTGGGTATGATGTATTACTTCCTGCCTAAAATGGCTAACCGCCCAATTTATTCCTACAAACTAAGTATCCTGCACTTTTGGGCGCTCATCTTTATTTATATATGGGCCGGCCCTCACCACTTGTTATATTCAACCTTACCTGGTTGGGCTCAGTCACTAGGTGTTGCATTTTCTATCATGCTGATAGCACCAAGCTGGGGCGGTATGATCAACGGTCTTTTAACCTTGCGCGGCGCCTGGGATAAAGTGCGCGACGATGTTGTTCTTAAGTTTATGGTGGTTGGTTTAACCGCCTACGGTATGGCAACATTTGAAGGGCCAATGTTATCGCTTAAACAAATAAATGCTATAGCGCACTTTTCCGATTGGATCATCGCCCACGTACACGTTGGCGCCCTGGGCTGGAACGGGTTTTTAACATTTGCCATTTTGTACTGGCTGATACCTCGTATTTATAAAACAGAACTTTACTCTAAAAAACTGGCTTCTTTCCATTTCTGGATCGGCACATTGGGGATTCTGTTTTATGTGATCCCGCTTTACTGGGCCGGTTTTACACAAGGCCTTATGTTAAAAGAATTTACACCTGAAGGAGTACTGAAATATAACTTTTTAGAAACCGTATTGCGCATAGTACCTATGTGGGTAACACGCTCACTGGGCGGCACTATGTATCTTACTGGCGTTATCGTAATGGCTTATAACCTTACCCGTACCGCTTTACAAGGTAAACTTGTGGCTAACGAACCTGCGCAAGCCATGGCTTTAGCACCTGTTAGCACCATAGTAAAAGAAAATAGCTGGCACAGGAGGCTCGAACGCAGGCCTATTCAGCTTATGATAGCTGCTTTGGTTGTAATACTAATAGGATCATTTGTTGAACTGATGCCCACTTTAACTATCGCCTCCAATATTCCAACAATAGCCAGTATAAAACCATATACACCATTGGAATTGCAGGGCCGCGACTTGTATATAAGGGAAGGTTGCCTCGCTTGCCACTCGCAAACAATACGGCCTTTCCGCTCGGAAACCGAACGTTACGGACAGTACAGCAAAGCAGGTGAGTTTGTTTACGATCACCCGTTTTTGTGGGGTTCGGAGCGTAAAGGCCCTGACCTGGCAAGGGTAGGCGGGAAATACCCTAATGCATGGCATTTTAATCACCTCATGGATCCACGATTAATGTCGCCGGGAAGTATAATGCCAAACTACGACTGGCTGATAACCCAGGACCTTGACACAACCACCACGGTTGCCAAAATAAATGCAATGCGTAAGGTTGGGGTGCCGTATCCAAAAGGTTACGAGCATAAAGCCAACCAGGACCTCGATATCCAGGCAAAAGCAATTGCTGCCGACTTGGGCGAAAACCACATCAAGGTTTCAAGCCGCAAAGAGATAATTGCCATAACCGCATACCTGCAAAGGTTAGGGGTTGATATTAAAGCAGATAAAACAGCCAATAAATAACAATCGCCATGTTTGAACAATTTGTAAAAAACGTTTCGGGAGAACAAATGTATTTGATCTTCTCCCTTTGGATATTCCTGGTATTTTTCGTGGTTGTATCCATCCTTTTATTCATCACAAAAAAACAACATACCGACCGGATGAGCGATCTGCCGCTGGAAGACGGAACGATTAATTCAATTCAAAATTTACAATTATGAAATATCTACGTTTAACCGCCCTGTTAAGTTTAGCTATGCTTGCACAGCCGGTTTTTGCAGACGACGAGCACAGTCTGCTATCCGGCGATACCGAAAACTATCTCGGTTACGGGCTGATAGTAGCTATGCTCCTGCTGTTTATAATAGCCATGATGGTTATATTAAGAGCGCTTAAAGTATTAACCCGGATTTTATTGAAGTCTCAGGGTTCTTCGGAAGCAGAAATAGCAATTGAACTAAATCCAGCTAAAAATAAAGAAACGAAACGCAAAGGTGAGGTATGGGAAAAGCTGCTTTCGCTAAAACCATTGTCCGAAGAAAAAGACCTGATTATAGAGCATGAGTACGATGGCATACAGGAACTGGACAACCCAACACCGGCCTGGTTTATGTATTTGTTTTATGGCACCATTACTTTTGCAGTAGGCTATTTGCTTAATTACCATGTTTTTAAGACCAGCCCGTTGCAGTACGAGGAATATAAAATCGAAATGGCGCAGGCCGATGCCGACCACCAGGTATATTTAAGCAAAGCGGCTAACCGCGTTGATGAAAATACAGTTAAGCTGGTGAACACCCCGGCAGTTATTGCTTCGGGGCAGGCAATTTTCAAAACAAATTGTGTTGCTTGTCACGGCGATCATGCCCAGGGTAGTGTAGGCCCCAACCTAACTGACGATTACTGGTTACATGGCGGTAAAATAAACGATCTGTTTAAAACAGTGAAATATGGTGTCCTCGCCAAAGGCATGCCTACATGGGAAAAAGTTTTATCGCCTAAACAAATATCGGATGTGGCAAACTATGTGAAGTCCCTGCATGGCACAAGTCCTGCAAATCCAAAGGCGCCACAAGGTATATTGGAAACCGATGGCGACAAAAAACTGGCCTCAAACTAATATATAAATGGGATCATTAATTAAAGCAGATTACGGGGGAGAACGAAAATGGGTGTACCCATTGGTTCGAAAGGGTAGGTATTACAAGTGGCGTAATCTGCTTAGCTATGTTTACCTGTTACTTTTTTTTAGCGGGCCATTCATCAGGATAGGCGGACAACCCTTGTTGCTGCTAAATGTGATAGAACGGCATTTTGTGATAGTAGGGCAGGTGTTTTGGCCGCAGGATATTTTTCTGTTTATGCTGGCCTCGCTGGTGTTTGTTGTCTGCGTAGTGTTGTTTACCATTGCCTTCGGTCGTATATTTTGCGGGTGGATATGCCCGCAAACCATTTTTATGGAAATGGTTTTTCGGAAAATTGAAATATGGATTGAAGGCGATGGTAACCAGCAAAAAAAATTAAATGCCGGCCCCTGGGATAAGGCGAAAATAAGGAAGAAACTTACGAAAAATGTTTTGTTCCTCTTGGTGTCTTTCCTTATCGCCAATACCTTTTTGGCTTATATTATTGGTAGCGAAAATTTAATAAAAATTATTGTTGAGCCCATAATTGTGCATTGGGTTGGCTTTGCCAGTATATGTGTTTTTACAGTTGTTTTTTACCTGGTTTACAGCAGGGTTAGGGAGTTGGTTTGCACAGTGATATGTCCCTATGGCAGGTTACAGGGCGTGTTGATGGATGAACATACCCTGGTAGTTGCTTATGACGATGTGCGGGGCGAGCCGCGCGGAAAACTGGATAAAACCGGCAATTTGGGCAGGGGCGACTGCGTTGACTGCAACCTTTGCGTGGCGGTTTGCCCAACCGGGATTGACATCAGGAATGGTACGCAACTGGAATGTATTAACTGTACCATGTGTATTGATGCGTGTGACGAGGTTATGGACAAGATTCATAAACCGCGTAACCTTATCGGTTACTTTTCTGAAGAAATGATCCGCTTAAAAAAGAAGCCGACGTTCACCACCAGGATGAAAGGCTACAGCAGCGTGATCGTAGTAATGATGACGGTATTGTGCTATTTTATATTCAGCCGTACCGATATGGATATTACCGTTATGCGCAGTGCCGGCATGCTGTACCAGGAACAGCCTAACGGCTATATCAGTAATATTTATAATGCCGATATTACCAATAAGGCCAACGTTAGCCGCACCATAAAGTTGAGACCGGTGGACCCCGATGTTAAAATAAAATATATCCAGGCACCAGTGGCAATTGGAAAAGGAGATGATATGAAAACTGTGTTTTTTGTGTTGATACCAGCCAATAAACTTCACTCTTTAAAAACCGACGTTAAATTACAGCTGATAACAGGCAATAAAGTAATTCAAACAATTACCACTGAATTTGTAGCACCTTTAAATAATTAGAACGATGAATTGGGGAAAAGCGACCATTTTGATTTTAGTGACATTTGTCCTTTTTATTTGCGGGATGAGTTATTTTATGTTTAGCTCACCGGCTGATGATTATGATCATCAGTATTACGAGGATGGTTTAAATTTTGACAGGGATTATAACCGCGAAAAACAGGTTGTTAACGACCATGCACAGCCAACCATTACGGTTGATACCTGCTGCATAAAACTTTCGTTTCCGCAGCAAATAAACGGCCGCGTAAAAATGTCGCGCCCGTCAAGTGATGCCCGCGATACGTCAATTGTGCTTGATAATTCAACTGGAAATCCGATTGAAGTACTGACCAAAAACCTGCATAAAGGAAAATGGCAAATGGTATTTACCTGGGAGAGCAGTAAAAAGGCCTATTTGTATCAACAGGAGGTTTATATAAAATGAGTAATAACGCAATCGCCTTTTTTATAGGGTTGTTTGGCAGCATACACTGCATAGGCATGTGCGGGCCACTGGCTTTTGCTATCCCTGTTCCCGATAATAAATGGTGGCTGGTAATTGCCGATAAAGTATTTTATAACGCCGGCCGCATTATTACTTATTCAATTTTAGGATTGCTCATCGGTTTTGCGGGCAGGCAATTATGGATGTACGGGTTACAACAGGGAATAAGCCTGATAACCGGTTTTTTAATTGTGATGGCAGGTATTACAAGGCTTTTTAAAATTCGCTTTGCCGAAAATAAAATATTGTCGCGGGTAATGCAGCCTGTTAATAAACTATTAGGCTACGCTTTTAAAAATCATTCAGGGCATTTTATCATCGGAATTATTAACGGCTTATTGCCCTGCGGATTTGTGTACCTGGCCCTGGCTGGCGCCATCAATACACCAAACCCGGTATCGGCCGCCACCTATATGTTTTGGTTTGGCTTAGGCACATTTCCTTTAATGCTGTTGGCTACAATAGGCTCGGGGTTTGCGGGCCCAGCTGTCCGTCGTAAAATAAACAGGACCATTCCATATGTTATGGTCTGCCTGGGCTGCTGGTTTATTTTACGGGGACTAAACCTAAATATCCCTTATCTAAGTCCGGCAAAACAAACAACAAGTGCAGGTATTTGCCACTAAATATGTTAAGACATCTCGGCACCAGGCGTACATACGCTCATAACTTTAAACTTGCCTCGCTTTTGAGCTTAACTGCCGGCTTTGTTAACGCTGCCGGTTTTTTGGCTTTTGCTGTTTTAACTACCAACGTAACCGGCCACGCCGCTCTTTTTGCGGAGCGGATAGCGATGCAGGATTGGAAAACTGCCAGGGTTGTAGCCTTGTGGATGTTCCTTTTTTTAGCGGGAGCATTTATTTCGAGCCTTATTGTATCGTGGATAGGCAAAAACCAACGCTACTCCTACGTTATTCCTATCCTGATAGAGATTGTTATCCTTTTTTGCGTTGCTACAGCAGGATATAAATACAATCATGGATTGGTGGACAAAGAAATATTTGCGGGAAGCCTGCTCTTCGCCATGGGGCTGCAAAACGCGCTGGTTTCAATGGTATCGGGTTCGGTCGTTCGCACAACACATCTCACCGGAACTTTCACTGATCTTGGTATCGAACTTGCCCAGGTTATCCAAAAAAGTCGGGATGATAGGGCAGTGCTAAAGTCCAGGATCAAGCTTCGGGCAGCCATAATTCTTTGCTTTATGTGTGGCGCCCTCGGAGGGGCCTTTGTGTTTCGCTTGCTAAGCTTCCATGCTTTTTTTGTGCCGGTTGCCGTACTTACCAGTACCTTGCTGTATGATGTTTTTCGAATAACCATTAAACGGTATTACCGCCAAATTCAAAGCCCATTCAAAATAAAACAACCTAAGAGTCACGATTAACCTTGTCGTGCACCCTACCGGGCAGCCTATAAAAGAGATAACTAAATACTTCCCAATTAAAACTTAATAACAGGCAAAATGTGTCCTGCATCACTTTTTACCTGTTATTTAGTCATGGTATAAGCTGTATGACAGGCGGATATTTGTCTTAACAAAAAAGTAAACTATCATGCATACTACAACAAATTTTACAGCGCAATGGGCCAATACGGCCCCCGCTCAAAAAAACAAAGTTTCTCTACTGACCAGGTGGACCGCTTTTGAAGATTCACAAGCGCCAAACATCACCTTATGGTATTTGGTTTCGATGATTGTACAGGGCGTATTTTTCCTTCCATTACCGGCTTTCCTAATTTACAGTTTCAATGCACCGGTTCCAATATTATTTGTGACCCTGGGCTTGTTTTTTGCCAACATTATTGCCGGAATGGGCGGTTTAGGCATCCGCGCTATTCTTACACTTTTTGCCGTAAGCTTTATTGCCCATTTGCTGATGATAGTATTGTGCGTAATTTAAGTTATAAAGCAATCATCCACTACTAAAATTACCATCTAAATAAATACATTATGAAAGCATTAGTTTATCACGGCCCCGGGCAGAAATCCTGGGAAGAAAAACCGACTCCAACAATATTAAAACCAACCGACGCGGTTGTTAAAATTTCAAAAACAACCATTTGCGGCACCGATTTGCACATCATGAAAGGCGACGTGCCCGAAGTAACGGACGGCCGGATCATCGGCCACGAAGGCGTGGGCATAATAGAAGAAGCCGGCAGTGCGGTAAGTAATTTTAAGAAGGGCGACCACGTGCTGATATCGTGTATTACCTCCTGCGGGAAATGCGATTATTGCAAAAAAGGCATGTACTCGCATTGCGAAGACGGCGGGTGGATACTGGGGCACCTGATAGACGGAACCCAGGCGGAATATGTGAGAATACCACATGCCGATAACAGCCTGTACCATATCCCTGCAGAAGCTGATGAAGAAGCCCTGGTAATGTTAAGCGATATCCTGCCAACCGGTTTTGAGTGCGGCGTTTTAAACGGACAAGTGAAACCCGGCGATACCGTGGCGATAGTAGGGGCAGGGCCAATTGGTATGGCAGCTTTACTTACTGCACAGTTTTATACGCCGGCAGAAATCATAATGATAGATACCGACCAAAACCGCCTGGAGGTTTCAAAAACCTTTGGTGCAACACAAATCGTTAACAGTGCGAATGAAGATGCCGTTGCGAGAATCAATGAACTTACCGGCGGTAAGGGAGTTGATGTAGCCATTGAGGCTGTTGGAATCCCGGTAACTTTTGAAATATGCCAGGCTATAATAGGAGCAGGGGGACACATAGCCAATGTGGGTGTCCACGGAAAAAGCGTTAGCCTGCACCTGGAAACATTATGGTCAAAAAATATAACGATTACAACCCGGTTGGTTGATACTGTGACAACGCCGATGCTGTTTAAAACCGTTCAGTCGGGGAAACTAAACCCGCAACAGCTCATTACCCATCGCTTTAAGCTGGATCAAATAATAGAAGCTTATGATACTTTTGGGAATGCGGCAAAAGAAAAAGCATTAAAAGTTTTACTGACCAGTTAAATTATCCATAAAACTAACAGCGTTTTAACGGATCCGGGGGTAATAGGTGTCAATCTATTACCCCTTTTTTTAGCGTTCCAGCGTTCCATTTTTTGTGCGGAACACCCCGGAACGCTATGAAACACGCTCATTATCAGGTGTTTCACGTTTTTATAAATCGCAACATTTTCGTAAGTGATTGATAGTCAGCGAATCCAAAATTAGCTATTTTGGCGACATCGTTACAACTAACTGACAATCAATTGTTTCATGTTTTGGAGCGAAGCGAATGTATGTCACGTCCTGAAAAAGGTTTACACTTTTTAATGATTAATCCTGTATTGAGTTTACACTCTTGCTGTTTTTTGCAGAGACTTAAAGTCGACCTAGTAGGCTGACGTGGATTAAAATAAACTATATGGCCATGCTAAACAACTGCGTTGATGGTTTATCGGCCCAAAGCCGGGCATCAAGCGCCATGCAGATATTGCGCAGATAGCGCTTACCATCTTCGGTAACCTTTAGTCCCAGGGAATCCAGTTCAATCAACCCGTCTTCGGCAATAGCCTCCATGCGCTCAATTCCGTCAAACACAGCGTCGCATGGTTGAGTGTGATGATTCCATTGGGTATGCCCCTTGCACATGATGTCGAGTATATGCCGGCTGATAATAAGGTCCTCCTGAGTCATCAAATGACCTTTTAAAATCGGCAGTTCGTTGTTGTTAACCAGTTTTAGATATTCCTCTACCACCTTCACGTTTTGCGAAAAGGCATAATGCGAATCGCTTATCGACGACACACCCAGGCCTATCAGCAACTGCGTGTGATGGTTTGTATAGCCCATGAAATTTCTGTGGAGCTGGCCGGTGCGCTCGGCGGTTATCAGCGCGTCGCCGGGTAATGCAAAATGGTCCATCCCTATTTCCAGGTACCCATAGCTGCCCAGCAGGCTTCTGCCAACTTCGTAAAGCTTGCCTTTTAAAGTGGCATCCGGTAGGTCATCTTCGGTAAAACGCCTTTGTCCCGGTTTTACCCATGGTACATGTGCATAACTATAAAACGCAATCCGGTCGGGCATCAGGCCTGCCACCAGGTACATCGTATTAATAAGGCCGTCAATTGTTTGTAACGGAAGTCCGTATATCAGGTCGAAGTTAATCGAGGTATAGCCAATTTCCCGTGCTTTTTCTGTTACGGCCAATACCTGCTCAAAGGTTTGATGCCGGTTGATAATAAATTGAACACGCGGATCAAAGTCCTGTATGCCCAGGCTCAGCCTGCGGAAACCAAGGTCGTATAATGTTTGCAGGTGTTTCTCTGTAGTATTTCCCGGATGCCCTTCAAAACTAAATTCGGCATCCGGGTGCACCACTGCTTTTTCCAGTAAACCGTGAATAAGCAGGTTCAGATTTTCCGCGCTGAAAAACGTCGGCGTGCCGCCCCCTAAATGTATTTCGCGAATTACGGGTGTATCCCCCAAAAGTTCGCGGTACATTTCCCATTCTTTCAAAACTCCTAAAATATAAGGTATTTCAACACTATGGTTTTTGGTGATACGCGTGTTGCAGCCGCAATAGGTGCATAAACTCTCGCAAAAAGGAAGATGGATATACAGGCTGATGCCCTCGTTTTGGTTGCTTTCGTCAAAGGACTTTTTTACTGATAGCTTCCATCCATCGGGCGTAAACGAACTGGTATCCCAATAAGGCATGGTGGGATAACTGGTATACCTCGGAGCCGGTACGTTATATTTGGCAGTAAGTTCGGGATATTGGCTTTTAGTGAACATTGGTAGTTAGGTTTTTATTGTCGTTCGGGTTAACACCTGCGCAGTTTTTTGCGCATGCACAGGCTGAACCAACGCATTTATTTTGCTGCCATAAATCCAACGATTTAATGGTTTGGTTAGCTGTTTCCTGTAAAATTTCGCTGTTTACGTTGCCGTGGGAAATGCTGTCACCATCGTTGGCGATGTTTTCCGGAAGGAGAAAGGGAACATTCGCTATTTTTATCCCGTAGTTACTGGCGGCGAACTTGTCAATGTGGGCAGTATCAGCCGATCGTGTTACGATGAACTTTACGCCCAGGGCTGCCAGTTTTTCAATCACCAAAGCCGAAAGATCATCATTTGCAAAAACAATGACCGCATCTTTTCCTGCAGCATAGCCGACTGTATCCGGCCCAAGAGCATTTGATATTAAGGTGATTTCGTGCTTCTTCTGATTGGCTTTTGCCAGAAATTCTTTCTCAAAAGACCTGACGCTGTACGCTACTGCTTTCATCTGCAAACTATTTAACTGTTACAAAAATAGTTTGGTGCCTGCAGCTAATTAATGCCCGTCGTCAGCCGGAATAATGATGTTCGTCAGTTTTTCATTTTTGCCAGCTTTACGGCGTCGAGTATAGTAATGTTTCCGCCCTTTTTTTCGATAAGCCCTTCGTCTTTAAAATCCGATAAAGTGCGACTCACAGTTTCGGTCGCCATGCCGGCCAATGCTGCCAGGTCCTCGCGGCTTATTTTAAAGCTATTGTCGGCGCTTGGCTGCTGCTGATGAAGGCGCAAAATGGCCCCGGCCATCCTTTTTCGCACCGAATTATAGGCCAATTGCAATAATTGTTCTTCTTTATCTTTTACATTATTAGCCAATAGTTTAATAAATTCACGTGCAATCTCCGGGTATAAGTTGATGAGCCTGTCCAACTGTTCGTTCGGGATCAGGCAAAGCGTACTGTCCTCCAATGCGGTTGCGGTATCGCTGTAGGCATCATTAGTAAGGGTTGCGTTAACGCCGAGGTATTCGTCGGTTGTGTGAATACCGGTCATTAATTCCCGGCCATCTTCAGCCATTTTTACGGTCTTTACTTTGCCACTCAGTACCAGGTACAAGCCATTCCCTTTGTCGCCATCATAGTAAATAACCTGGTTTTTCTTAAAAATCCGCACTTTGCGTTCCTGTATCGTTTTTTTCAGTTCGGCCAAACCGGAATTTTTAGCAATCAGTGAATTTAACTGATCCAGTGGCTTGCTATAAAAAGCTTGCTGGGCTTCTTTCTTTTTTAACCGGCTTTCAACAGCAGTTAAAAGTTCCATATCATCAAACGGCTTGGTGAGGTAATCATCAGCGCCCATTTCCATGCCTTTGCGGAAATCAACCCGCTCTGCCTTGGCTGTAAGGAAAATAAAAGGAACAGCCGCCAGTTCAGGGTTTTTATTGATCATGTACAACACGCCGTAACCGTCGAGTTCGGGCATCATAATGTCGCACAAAATAATATCTGGTAAATTTTTTACCGCCAGGTCAACGCCTGCCTTCCCATTTGGAGCGGCAAATACGGTATAGCCTGCAAGCTCGAGTATCTCCACAATATTCTCGCGGATATCAGTGTTATCTTCAATTATCAAAACTTTTGTACTCATAATATCGGAAATATAATGGTAAATAAGGTTCCCTGGTTAACAACGCTGGTAAAATCGACTCTGCCATTCATCAGTAAGGCATACCTGGCCACAATATTGAGGCCGAGCCCTGTCCCTGGAATGTTCCCGGTATTGTGTGCGCGAAAAAATGCTTCAAACAGACTTTCCTGGTCGGTTTCAGGTATGCCTATGCCGTTGTCTTTTACTGTAATTATACAATTCTGTTCGTTTATTTCGGTATTAAACTCAATGAAAGTGTTCTCTCCCGAATATTTTATTGCGTTACTTATCAGGTTAAAAATACAGTTTTTCAGCAAGTTGGGATCCAGTTTTATTGCGCTGACAACCCCTGTATGCTGGTAAATAATGTTCTGGTTCTCTTTGGCCACCAACTGCATTTCTTCGGTAATCTCTTCAGCTAGTTTTACCAGGTCAAAATCAACAAACGCCGGTTCCACCTTGCCGGCCTCCAATTTTTCAAGCGAAAGAAAGTCATTCAAAATGGTCGTGAGGTTGCCTACCGCGTTTTTTATCTTGATAACATGCTTGTTTATGTTGGCGCTATTAAAGCCGCCGGCATATTTATCAATTAATGATACAGATAATTGAATGGCGCTCAACGGCGTACGGAACTCATGCGATGCCATCGACACAAAACGGCTTTTTAATTGCCCCAGTTCCTTTTCTTTTTCTAATGATAAACTCACCTCTTCCTTTGCCAGCTGCAGGGCCCTTACGGTTTCTTTTAACGAGACAGTGCGCTCTTCAACTAAATCTTCCAGGTGCGTTGCATATTCTTTAAGTTGTTCTTCGGCTTCTTTCTCGCGGCTAAGGTCATGAATAAAGCCTGTGTATATTTTTCGTTCAAAAAATTGTACCTCACTGACACCGAGCCTGAACGGAAAGGTCGTCCCGTTTTTACGCAAGCCTATAACCTCGCGGCCAATGCCAATAATGTGTGGTTCATGCGTGCGCTGGTAACGGTGAACATATTCGTCGTGTTGATCCCGGTAAGGCGGTGGCATCAGCATCGAAATATTATTGCCGACCACTTCATCAGGCGTATAGCCAAATAATTTACAAGCGGCAGGATTTATCGATTCCACTTCCGCCCGTTCGTTGATCGTAATAATACCATCAATGGCATTTTCTATAATAGCTTTTAACAAAGCCGCGTTTTCCATAATAATCTCCATAATGCGCCGCGGTGGATTTCTTTTGGCGCGAATTAAGCAAATTGATTTCAGGCTAAAAGTAACCAAATACAAGCGAAAATGTGATTGTCGTCACTTTTTAATTGTTTTACCGCTTTTTGGCAATATTGTGAGCAGGGTCACTTTTGAACAATCGATTCGTCATTTTTTCGGGCCTGTCGCTCCCATACCTTAGCTGCATATTCATGTTAGGGAACAAATGAATTTGATATGATTAATACGAAGCCAGCTTGTATTTTAAGTGTAAACGGAGGCTCATCAAGCATTAAATTCAGCTTGCATCTCGACGATAGCCTCGAATTGTTGATGTCGGGGGCCTTGGATTTTACCGTAATTAAAAACAGCCGGCTGCAGATAAAATTCAAAGAGGATAATATTTTCAAGGACGAAAGAACCCAATTTGATGATCTAACCGGAAGTATCGAAGCAATCATCAGTTGGCTAAAAGATAATCAGCAGCATTTTTCAGTAGCTGCCATAGGGCATCGTGTTGTACAGGGAGGTCCATCACACCGGGAGCCGACGCTTATTACCGACGATCTGATTGAATCGCTTCATCAGTATGAATACCTTTCGCCTAACCATTTACCCCGCGAAATTTCCATAATTAAAGCCCTTCAGGTGGCTTTTCCGGGTATCCCGCAGGTTGTATGTTTTGATAACTGTTTCCACAAAGATATGCCCGCAGTGGCCAAATATTATCCGCTCCCCGGTAAATACAGGGCTGCGGGGATGCTTCGGTACGGATTCCATGGGCTTTCGTATGAATACATCATGAAAAAGCTTGGTGAACGTAAGCAAGTTGTTTTTGAAGAAAAGATCATCATCGCTCATTTAGGGAACGGCGCCAGCATGACTGCCATAAAAAATAATGTTGCAATAGACACAACCATGGGGATGAGCCCGATCGGCGGCTTAATGATGGGTACACGGTCCGGCGACCTGGATCCGGGAGTGTTGTTGTTCCTGTTAAAGCAGGAAAAAATGCCGGTTGACGACCTTGACGAATTACTCAATAAACAATCGGGCCTTAAAGCGATTGGTGGAACAAGTGATATACGGGAATTATTGGAAAATGAAGCTGCCGGCAATGCTGCCCATGAGGCGCTGGCATTGTTTTGTTACCAGGCCAAAAAATTTTTAGGCGCCCTGGCTGCGTCAATGGGCGGACTCGACACCCTGGTATTTACCGGGGGCATCGGTGCAAATTCAGCAGTAATACGCGAAAGAATTTGTGAAGGCTTAGGTTATATGGGGATAACAATTGATGAGCCAGCAAACTTCGGTAACGATGAAATAATTTCTTCGGACACCAATTGGGTGAAGGTTTATGTTATGCAAACTGATGAAGAATTGATGATTGCTACCCATACACAACAAATAATTAAAAATAAACGGACTTAAAAACATCAAATACCATGAACACATTGTCGGAAAAAGAAATTGAACAGATACATGAATACTGGCAAGCCGCCAATTACCTGGCCGCCGGGCAGATATACCTGCAGGACAACGCTCTTTTAAAGGAGCCGCTGAAGGCGGAAGACATTAAACCCCGTTTGTTGGGCCATTGGGGAACTTCGCCGGGGTCAAACCTGGTATATGTTCACCTGAATAAATTAATAAATGACACCGATGCCGATGTGCTATATATATGTGGTCCCGGACACGGTGCCCCCGCAATTTTAGCCCATACTTATCTCGAAGGAACCTATTCGGAGATTTATCCGGCTGTTTCCCGCGATGAAACGGGAATGTTGAAGTTCTTCAGGCAGTTTTCAACGCCCGGAGGTATTCCCAGTCATGTTGGGGCAAATACACCGGGGTCTATTCACGAGGGTGGCGAATTGGGCTATGCATTGGTACACGCGTTTGGCGCCGCTTTTGACAATCCCGACCTTTTGGTGGCCTGCATTGTCGGCGATGGCGAAGCGGAAACTGCACCCCTGGAGGGCAGCTGGAAATCTATCAACTTTTTAAATCCGGCGCGGGATGGGGCTGTTTTACCTATACTTCACCTCAACGGGTATAAAATATCGGGGCCAACGGTACTTGCCCGTATGAGCGATGTGGAACTTACGCAACTGTTTATGGGACACGGCTATGACGTACTATTTGTTGAAGGCGACAACCCGCTGGTTGTTCACCGGAAAATGGCCGGAACGCTTGCCGAAGCCTACAGGCGGATAAAAAGTATACAACATGCGGTGCGGGAAGAAGGTAAAACCAACCATGCCCATTGGCCAATGATCATACTGCGTACACCCAAGGGCTGGACAGGGCCAAAAGAGTGGGATGGCCTGCAAATTGAAGGAACGTTTCGGTCGCACCAGGTGCCATTAACGGGCGTTAAAGAGGATCCTGAAAAGTTAAAATATGTTGAAAAATGGATGCGTAGCTACCATCCGGAAGAACTTTTTGATGAAAACGGACAATTAATTCCTGAATTGGCAGCACTGGCGCCCAAAGGGAAAAAGCGAATGGGAGCATCGTCTTATGCAAACGGCGGCCTTTTGCTAAGAGACCTTGTATTGCCTGATTTCAGGAATTATGAACTTGCCGTAACGCAGCCCGGCACAACGGAAGCAGAAAGTACACGAAATTTGGGCAAATTCCTCCGTGATATTTTCACGCTTAACCATGAAAATAGAAATTTCAGGCTGTTTTGTCCCGATGAAACCAACTCCAACCGTTTAGAGGCGGTATTTGAAGTGACCGAACGTTGTACCATGGAAAAAATAGTCGCAGAGGACGAAAAGCTTTCCATTAATGGCCGGGTTATGGAAGTATTAAGTGAGCATTTATGCGAAGGCTGGCTGGAGGGTTATTTATTAACCGGAAGGCATGGCCTGTTCCCCTGCTACGAAGCCTTTGTTACCATTGTTGACTCCATGGTGAGCCAGTACGCAAAATGGATAAAAACCTCGCGGGAACTGGCGTGGCGTAAACCGGTGGCATCGCTAAATTATTTGCTTACCTCGCACGTTTGGCGGCAGGATAATAATGGGTATAGCCACCAGGGACCAGGGTTTATTGATACAGTTGTCAATAAAAAAAGCGCTGTGGCCAGGATTTACTTACCGCCCGACGCAAATACCCTTTTATCGGTAATGGATCATTGCCTGCGTAGCAAAGACTATGTTAACGTGATAGTGGCCGGGAAGCAGCCGGAATTACAATGGCTCACGATGGATGAGGCCATTGAGCATTGTGCCAAAGGCGCATCCGAATGGCAATGGGCTGGCAATTGCGGGGTAGAAAATCCGGATGTGGTTTTGGGTTGTGCCGGGGATGTTCCAACCCTGGAAACGGTTGCTGCCGCATGGCTGTTGAAAGAACACATGCCAGAGTTAAAGGTGCGTGTTATAAACGTGGTAGACCTGATGGCTTTGTCTCCGGCAAATTATCATCCGCATGGAATAAGCGCTGAATATTTTGAATCGTTGTTTACAGACGCAGCCCTGGTAATTTTTGCTTTCCATGGCTATGTACGTATTATTCACGACCTGGTGCATGGGCGCCCCGACCCTGCGCGTTTCCATGTCAGGGGGTACATGGAAGAGGGGACAACAACAACGCCATTTGATATGGTGGTGCTTAACCAGATGAGCCGTTATCACCTGGCAATGGAGGCTGTAAAGCGGGTGCCACGTGTGCATCAGCAGGCAGAGGCATTTATTGCACATTGCGAAGCCGTTTTAAGGGAACACAACGAATATATACGCACCAACCTTGATGATATGCCCGCTATAAAAAATTGGAAATGGACCGACCATGCAGTTTTGTGCGAAACGGACCTATAGTCACGCTGCTATTTCAGCCGGCTTTAGCATCGCCGGCTGAATTTTAATATAAACTGATATTTTAAAATCCGAAACGATGAAGACATTACTGGTTATTAACGATAACACCCCGCAGGGTGATCACGCCGCCAGGTTTGCAATGCTCCTGGCTCAAAAGATCGAAGCAAACATTATTGTGGCTAATACTTGTGTAACACGCGGTAAGTTAATTGCGATGTCAATTGCCGGAGATGTTGAGTCTGGGAATGGTTTTAATGATGAAGCCGACATCGCGAAACTGGCTGATTTTGCAAATGTCGTTTCTGGCTTTCAACCCCAGGTGTCGGAAATCGATATTTCAGCCATGACGGAAGTGCAATTGGCAGAGTTAACGATAAAAGAAGAGGTTTGGATGACAATTAAAGGGATGGCAGACCATTCGCCCCAAACGCTTTCAAAAATGCATTTTAACATCAATATTTTGTTAAACAGGTCACGGTGCCCCTTATTACTGATTCCCTTGCATTGGCCTTTAAAGCTGATAGAACGGCTGGTTTATATTGCCGATTTAAGATATTGCAGACTGCATTTTGTGCGATTTTTGGCTGAGCTTGCAAAACCCTGTGCCGCAACAATTTCAATTGCCAACCTGGCGGCAAAGGGTTTACCTAATATGTCGGAGGATTACGCTAATGAAGTTTTTCGTGAGGAAATATTTACGAAAGTAAGTTACGAAAAGCTGTTATTAAACAACATTAGAGAAAGCGACCTTACCAAAGCAGTTGACGTAATGATAAACGGAATGCACAATGATGTGCTTGTAATGGTCAATCACCGCTTCCATTTCGAAGAGATTGTGGGGCGCTATATCACCGAAGAGCTTCCGGAATATATAACTGTGCCCTTGCTTATATTTCCTTATTAACCAGTTTTTTTTATGTATCCCATTACACAGCGTGACGCGCTATTTGAATGATCTTACGCACAAGTAATAGTGGTGTCAATCACATAGAAGATAGCCGGGGATACTCTGCACCTTCATTATCCGGGATGATATTCAAACTCCGAGAGATGGAGCAACATCCCGGAATATAGAAAAATGAAAAACTTAATACATTAATTATTAGCAAAATAAAAAAATGGGCTACTAAACGGTTGTTTAAGATCATTGGAAACCGTTGATGAATACGTATAGCGAAAGCATCTGTTTTCTTCGTGCCCATCATACCTAAGCCGAACGACTCAGAACTAACAACGTCAAAGCTTTTGCTCGGCAAACTCATCCGGCCAAAGTATAGCAGGCGTGTTAAATAGTAGTTTTACTATTCAGCAGTTGTTGGGTCAATAACGGTCGTCACTTCGCTAACGCTGTTTGCCGGGAAGCCTCCCTGGCTGGCATGTTCGCGCACCATCGCTTCGTTAGGTGCAATGTAAATACAATAAATTTTGTCGCCCGTTACATAGCTGTTCACCCATTGTATCTGCGGTCCCATTTTGCTCAATACCCCACAGGATGTTTGCGAAATTGATTTGAGCTGCTCGGCAGAAAGTTTCCCGGCTCCGGGAATTTCTCTTTCAATTACATATTTAGGCATATTTTTAGGTTTTGTAAAAGTGGTTATAAAAACTAAAGTTGGCTGATTGTTAGATTTTTAGCTAAATTAAAGTTAAGTTTTCTTTATTTATTGCAAAACTTTTTTGCTAAAATTTGTAAATTGTAGTGATACAATAATCTATAGGTTGGTTACAGTTTATATCCCCGTGTAAGGGTCTTTTATCTTTTTATGCTGATAGGTGATGTTTGAAAACTTCACTGCGTTATGAGTGCCTGTAGGCGATTGCGCCAGGAAACCAAGTTTAAGTGCCCCCTTTGCATTGTATTGAAAATGCCTTACTAAAAACCATTTGCTATCGTCTGTCGAAAAGTATAGGGTAACAACATTGTCTGCCTTCGCTATTTTATAGTAAACGTAGTTTTGTTTTAATTCTACTGAGTTGCAATCATCAGATATATCGTTAGTAACAACGCTTACTACACGGTGCGCCCCGGTATAATCTTTTTCGAAACAGAATTTTACCCAATGCCGCGCATCGGATTTCAACACGATAGCGCCGCCATCCCATTTACTTGCAAAAGCGTGTTCGATGCGGGCCGTCAGTACAAAATCATTGTCGGCGGCGAAAAGCAGTTTTGGGGCATTATCGGTGTTATACGTAACATTAGGGTCCCTGAACATATCAGTCTTGACGCCGCCTTCAATAGTTAAAATTGAGCCATTAACCGAATAGTTTAATGGCGTATTTTCCCAGGATAATTGGAACGGAATGCCCGGAATCTTTATCGTTTTGTTTTGCGCCGAAGCTGAGAGGCAAAAGCCAGCCATCACGAAGAATATTCCTAATTTTTTGAATGTTACTATCATTTTTTGGGAATTAAAGAAGGTTAAACAATACGGCCTGCCCTGAGGCCTGGCCGGAATAATAAAAAATAGGTTTTTATTTGGGTAGATAAATTTAACAATAAATCACAATTTGCACGGAATGCTTATTAAATCTTCGGATCGACTACTTACAGGCTGAAACTCTGGTCGCTTGTGCAGGGAGAAAAAAAGTTTGTATTTTAGGATATGGAAACCGACAGCGTAAAAATTGATTTTTATTTCGAGGCGACGATTGCTGCGGTCTGGAAGGCGTGGACCGATCCGGCTATCATGATACAATGGTTTGGATCGGAACCGGAAGGGGTGGGGCTGCACGCTGAAGCCGATGCGCGGCCGGGAAAAACATTCAGCGTAACTTTCAGGGATACCAACGGGACAGAGCATATTTGTTTTGGAACCTATATGACCGTTATTGAACCCGCTGAATTAAGCTTCAGTTGGTGTTGGAAGAGTGAGCCGGATGTCACCTCGATGGTAAGTTTGAGGTTTGAAGAGCAGGATGGCGGCACATTGATGTATTTTGAACATGCCAATGTAGGGACTGAATCGGCTCATGATTACCTGGCAGGATGGACGAGTACTTTCTTTAAATTGCAGAAGGTGGTTGAGGGCTGAAGGAAACGAGCATCTGTAATAAAATAAAAATGCCCCTCCGGCATTGTTGAAAGGCCTAATGAGTCCAAAATTGCAAATCTGACTACAATAAAAGGAACCATTTGAATATTCAAGCGGTCCGACTATCTGCTACCTTACGTCCTAAAATCCGCTACCGTAATGAAACGTTTCATGATTGGAAAAAGCTCAATTGGTTGATCCGGCATAAGAATGCCCCGCATTATTGAGTGAATGTGGTACGGTACTAAATAGCAGCTCATCGATAAATAAATGTTATCGGAAACATTTGTTGTATATATTCCCTAATATGTGCAGCCTTTTTCAATTGCGATAATAGAGTTTTGCGTTTAACCGGACGGTGCTCCCATTACAATAAAACAGAAGCGAAACCAACCCGAAGATTTTTATCTGCGCGGGAAACAATACTATCCGGAAATTAAATCAAATAAAATGCTCAAATCTTTAAAACATACGCGGCTTTGTATTGGATTATCCATCCTGTTATCAGGAAACTATGCGTTGGCCCAACAGTCAACAAAGCTTACGCTGCAACTTAACCGGCCAGGGGTGGCTGTGAGCCCGCAATTATATGGACTAATGACCGAAGAAATAAATTATGCCTATGATGGCGGAATTTACGCCGAGTTGATCAGGAACCGGGCTTTTAAAGATAATTACAAGAGTCCCGATCACTGGTCCCTGATAAAAAACAATTCGGATTCATCGTCAATAGTATTGGATACCAAACACCCGGTCAATGAGGCTTTAACGGTGTGTTTACGGTTCAATGTGGCAACTAATGGCAAAAATACCGCATTGGCTAACGATGGGTTCTGGGGTATACCGGTTTTTCCTTCTACAAGCTATAAAGGAAGTTTTTACGCAATGACCGATGGCAATGCGGCCGGGCCCATTACCGTAGCCATTGAATCGACAGACGGTACAAGCGTTTTTGCCACTGCCGATGTTAACGGCGTGAACGGAAGCTGGAAAAAATTTACTTTTAATATTACCACACCAGTATCTATTACACCCACGGCAGCTACGCGTTTCGTTATCAGGCCTTCTTCTAAGGGAACTTACTGGTTTACGCTTGTTTCGTTGTTCCCGCCCACTTATCAAAATACCGCTAACGGTAACAGGCGCGATATTATGCAATTACTGGCGTCAATGAGTCCTAAGTTCCTGCGCTTACCCGGAGGGAATTATTTGGAGGGTAACATGTTTTCGACCAGGTATAACTGGAAAAAAACATTGGGCCCAATTGATAACAGGCCAGGGCACCAGGGTACCTGGGGATACCGGTCGTCTGATGGAATGGGTTTGCTGGAATATTTGGAATGGTGCGAAGATTTAAAAATGGAACCGTTGCTGGCAGTTTTTGCCGGTTACACGCTAAATCGCGATTACGTGGAAGCTGGGCCGTTCCTGAAGCCTTATGTAGACGAGGCATTGGAAGAAATTGAGTACGTTACCGGCGATACCACTACAAAATGGGGGCGTGAACGTGCCCGCGACGGACACCCGGCGCCATTTCCATTGCATTATGTTGAAGTTGGCAACGAGGATGGTTTCGATATGTCCGGCAGCTATGAGGGGAGGTTTGTACAGTTTTTTGATGCCATCCGTGCAAAATATCCAAATTTACACATCATTTCAACCACAGGGGGCAAGGATTTCCTGGGGCAGCGTTTCCCGCTTGCAAAACGGATTCCCGATGTGGTTGACGAGCATTATTACCGAAGCGCGTTTGACATGGAAAGTGATGCCGATCATTACGATAAATACGACAGGAACGGGCCAAAGATATTTGTTGGTGAATGGGCCACCAGGGAAGGGAAGCCCACGCCAAATTTCAATTCTGCACTCGGCGATGCCGCCTGGATGACCGGAATGGAACGAAATTCGGATCTTGTTGTAATGTCATGCTCGGCGCCGCTATTTGTAAACGTTAACCCCGGCGGAATGCAGTGGGAATCGGATTTAATAGGCTATAATGCATTAACCAGCTATGGGTCGCCGTCATACTACGCACAGCAGATGTTTAGTAATTACCGGGGCGACAGGCTTATTAATATTGTGGCCGAAGGCATTCCTGTTCAACTGCAGGCATTAAATTATAAAGATTCATTGAATAAAGTGGTCCCCAAAACATATCCTTCTTTGTTTTATGTGGCCACACGCGATTCCAAAACCGGCAGGTTGTATATCAAAGTTGTTAATGCAGGGGCGTCGGCACAGGAGGTAAAGTTGAATCTTGAAGGGGCATCGTCTGTAAAAAGCATCGGTAAAATAGTGGTAATGAAAGCCGATAAACCCGAAGATACCAATACGATAACGGAGCCTGAAAAAATTGTCCCGACAACGTTAGTGTACAAGGGATTTGGCAAATCTTTTACCTATAGTTTTCCAAAATATTCAATCAGTATACTGCAAATCGATTCAAAATAGTATTAAATCAGCATGCCCGAAGTTTTTAAAAAGTTGGTTTTGCCACTCGTTTTTCTGTTTTTAACGCTGACCATTTGTTTTGCACAGACCGCGCATAATCCCATTATTTATGCTGATGTGCCCGATATGTCCATGATACGTGTAGGACAAACCTATTACATGAGTAGTACAACTATGCACATGAGTCCTGGTGTGCCTATAATGAAGTCAAACGACCTCGTCAATTGGAAAATTATAAACTACGCATACCAGGTTTTAGATGACACCGATGACCTGAATTTAATCAAAGGCCAAAACAGTTATGGAAAGGGTTCATGGGCCAGCAGTCTGCGGTATCATAATGGTATTTACTATGTATCTACTTTTTCGGGAAATACCGGCAAAACTTACATTTACACCACCCAAAATATTGAAAAAGGGCCATGGAAGGCCATATCTTTTAAGCCGAACCTGCACGATCATTCACTGTTTTTTGATGACGACGGTAAAGTTTATATGATTTACGGCAGCGGGCGGATAATGTTGGCACAGTTAAGTGATGATCTTTCGGGGATAAAACCTGGCACAAAACCACAGGTTTTGATAGAAAACGCAAGCCTGGCCGCGGGGCCAAATTTAGGATTGCCGGCAGAGGGCTCGCAATTGTTTAAAATAAACGGGAAATATTATCTTTTTAATATCACCTGGCCTCGTGGAGGGATGCGGAGCGTGCTGATTCATAGGGCCGATAATATTACAGGACCTTATGAAGGCCGGCTGGCATTGCAGGATAAAGGTGTAGCGCAGGGCGGTTTGATAAATACCCCGCAAGGCAAATGGTTTGCTTATCTCTTTCGCGATTTTGGTTCAGTGGGACGCGTACCTTACCTGGTTCCCGTGAACTGGGAAGATAACTGGCCAATATTGGGAACAAATCACCTGGCGCCCGATTCTGTGGCGCTACCTGCTAATAAATCGCTGATGCCTGGCATCGTTTCATCGGATGAATTTGAACGTAAGCGCGGGGAGCCCGATTTGCCGTTGGTTTGGCAATGGAACCACAACCCGGTTAATCAATTATGGTCTGTCAGGCGGCGTAAAGGATATCTCAGGCTAACAACCGGCCGGTTGGATACCGCAGTGGTTGCAGCCCGGAACACCCTCACACAACGCACTTTTGGCCCCCAATGCTCTGCAATTACCGCTATCGATGTGTCGAACTTAAAGGACGGAGATAACGCTGGTCTTACGCTGTTGCAGCGTAAACATGGGTGGGTGGGCGTGAAAGTTGAAAACGGGGAAAAATTTATAGTGATGATAAATGCGCAGGGAGCATCGCCGGTTGAGGCGGCAAGCATTCCATTGACGCATAATATGATTTATTTAAAAGCGGAGTGTGATTTTAGAGAACGTACCGATAAAGGGTATTTTTACTACAGTCTTGATGGAAAGCATTGGTTGCCAATTGGTTCAATCTTGCAAATGGCTTACACCATCCCCCACTTTATGGGCTATCGGTTTGGACTTTTTACCTATGCTACCAAAACCACCGGGGGCTTCGCTGACTTCGATTTTTTTCGCGTAAGCAATAATATATCATCCCAGCATTAATGGAGCTTATTTAGCTGATTATAAACACAAGTGTTGCATTTGTATTAATCAGTGTTATAGTAAGATAAGCATTCAATTTACCTTGCCTTACCATTGTTATCAACCAGGGGGACTAGTTTAATAATAAAAATCAATGAAAAATTTAATACACCTCTTTTGCCTGTTAATGTTTCTCGGCTTTGAATCCAAAGCACAGGAAAATAAAATCATAAATTCCGATACCATAGGAAGCGTACCTGCTGTCACTAACGTAAGGGGAGCAAAATATCCGCTCATTCTACATAATCATCAGGTTATTTTCCGGATAAAGGCGCCGGGTGCTCAAAAAGTACAAATAGACTTAGGGAAAAAATATGACCTTGTAAAGGACGCTGACGGCTTTTGGGAAATCACCACAGATTCCATAGGAGAAGGTTTCCACTATTACTCACTTTTGATAGATGGAACGGCGATTGCCGACCCAGCCAGCGAAAGCTTTTACGGGATGGGCCGGATGGCAAGTGGCATTGAAATTCCGTTTGCAGCGGGCGACTACTACGCCGAAAAAGATGTGCCGCACGGCGATATCCGGATAAAAAAATATTATTCGACAATTACAAAATCGTGGAGACAGGTTTACATCTACACGCCTGCCGGCTATGATGCCAATCTAAGTGAAAAATACCCTGTGCTTTACATTTTACACGGTGGTGGCGAGGACGAGCGCGGCTGGGCTACCCAGGGGAAAGCAGATATGATTATCGATAACTTGGTTGCCTCAAAAAAAGCAAAACCTATGCTGGTTGTAATGCCCGATGCGAATTTGGGGGTTGGAGGTTTTGGCGAAGATGGTTTGAAAGCCTTTGAAGGGGAATTGACGCAATGTATTATACCATTCATCGAAAAAAATTACAGGGTTAGCAATTCAAGCGCTAACCGCGCACTGGCCGGTTTATCCATGGGAGGGCTAAATACATTATACACAGGCATATACAATACCGGCCTTTTTTCATACCTGGGGGTATTTAGTTCGGGCTGGATTTTGCCTGCCCAAAATAATATAGCCAATGCGCAGTATGAATATATGAAGCAGAATAATTTAAGGATCAATACTGACCTGAAATTATTCTGGATATCAGAAGGCGGGAAAGAAGACATAGCCTATAAAAATGGTCAGATTATGTTAGCCAGGTTGGATGAACTCCACATAAAACATATCTATTACGAATACCCGGGTGGTCACACATGGCCGGTATGGAGGAATGACCTTTATAATTTCGCCACACTATTATTCCATTAGCAACCAAAATAAAACAATTGAAAATTTAAAAAGATGAGATACTTTAAACAATGCCTGCTTTTAACAGGCCTGATATTTTCTGTTAGTTATTCGATGGCGCAGAACCCATTGATAATGACCCAATTTACTGCCGACCCTTCGGCGCGCGTGTTTAATGGCAAGGTGTACTTATATCCTTCGCACGATATTTTGGCTACGCCAGGGCACGGCAAACCAGGTTGGTTTTGTATGCAGGACTATCATGTATTTTCATCGCCAAACCTTACCGACTGGACGGATCATGGTGTAATTGCGAGTCAAAATAAAGTGCCCTGGGCTGACTCAACCGCTTATAGCATGTGGGCGCCTGATTGTATAGAGCGGGATGGAAAATACTATTTTTATTTCCCCGCAACGGTAAAATCTGCAAATGGGCGGGGCTTTGCCGTTGGTGTTGCTATAGGTGATAAACCGTACGGTCCTTTTGTTCCTCAATCAACGCCTATTACCGGCATTCATGGCATCGACCCAAATGTACAGATTGATGCGGATGGCCAGGCGTACATATACTGGGCACAAGGAAACCTTTACGGTGCCAAGCTAAAAGCAAACATGCTTGAACTTGCTTCGGAACCGGTAAAGCTCGAAGGCTTTCCTGGCAAGGGTTTAAAAGAAGGGCCTTATTTATTCGTGCGTAAAGGCATATATTATATGACCTATCCGCATGTAGAAAATAAAATAGAGCGACTTGAATACGCCACGTCAAGCAGTCCCCTCGGTCCGTTTAAATACGGCGGTGTGCTGATGGACGAATCCGCTTCGGGCTGCTGGACAAATCACCAGTCGGTTATCGAATTTAAAAACCAATGGTATTTGTTTTATCATAACGACGACCTCTCACCAAAGTTTGATAAGAACCGCTCCGTAAGGGCCGACAGTTTGTTTTTTAACGACGATGGTACTATCCGCAAGGTAATCCCCACATTACGCGGTATCGGCGTAACCGCTGCATCAAAAAAATTACAGATCGACAGGTTTAGCGCTAAAAGTGCGGAGGGTACGCAGATAGAATTTATCGATACGCTCAACACATTTAAAGGCTGGAAAGTGATTTTCGACAAACCGGGTGCATGGGTGCAATATAATAGCGTATACTTTGGCAAAAACACAAAGAAGCACATTGAAATAAATGCGCGTTCCACTACCGGAGGAATATTACTGATACGGACAAATGATGCAACAGGGAAAGTTATTGCCGAAGTAAACATACCAGAAGGAGACGATTGGAAGGTGGTTGAGAAGTCAATTTTAAGAGTGCCGGCAGGCGTAAAAAATGTTGTAGTGCAATTAAAGGGCAATGGCCATGTAGAAGTAGATTGGGTACGGTTTGAATAAACCTTTTGCATCCAAATAGCTCAGACTGACGCTGCAACCGGCAACCCATATGAGGTTGAAGAGTAAAAGACAAGCCAACATTTGTACAAAATTATAACACAACGGTACATTTCACATCTGCTCGATAATTGCCCTGATATTATGAAGCTAATGAAGAAAATAGGCTTATCAACCGCTTTTATTGCTGTTTTAACGATGATATCCAAAACAAATGGTCTATGTATTTTGACAAATGTTGTCTATTTATGGTAAAAAATGTGTTACAAGATTCGGGTTCGAATCTAATTTTACTCCCCATGAAGGTGCTGGAAATCTTAATTTCAGTTTCCTGACATATAAACCAAAGAGCCGGCCGGCAAGTTCTGTTTAAATTTCGATTTGCGTTAAGTAACATTCGATTGACCTGTATAGAGTTTTTATCCAGGAAAAAGCATAACTCGGACCGAATCAGCAATCGATTGCAGACCGTAAAAAAACGCTTATTATGAGAGAGTACAACTAAATGATTTTGTTTTTGCCAGCCACAGTTTGTGGCCCGCAGAAACTACGCCGGTATTAGTAATCATTGAATTGTACTGATCAATAAATGTTCAATTCATATACTGGCTACCGGTTGAGCAACAACCTAAGTAAACGCCCTTTTTTAACCGGGTGAAAACCTGCTGCAGTAGCACCATATCATAATATTGCGGAGGCACCCATCGGTAGGAAAAATAAGGAGTGAGTTTTTACCAATTATTCAATCAATCACTAACCAAATTATGAAAAAAAAATATTTACTAAACACTTTCATGAAAATGGCGGTTTTAATAGTGTTTATATGCATAACTATTACAAACTACACATTTGCTGCCAATGGCATGGCTCATTTGCGGCTTATCAGTCATGATGCAATAAAACCAGAGGCAGCCAGGGTTATAACGGGTAAAGTTACCGATGAGGACGGTTTGCCACTACCCGGTGTAACTGTTACATTAAAAGGGACAACCACGGCAGTAGGTACCGATGTTACGGGCGCCTACCATATTACCGTACCTGACGATGGGGCGGTACTCGTTTTTAGTTTTGTGGGCTTCTCCACAAAAGAGGTGCCTGTTTCAGGCCAATCAGTAATCAATGTAGAGTTAAAGAACGATTCAAAATCATTAACTGAAGTAGTTGTAGTTGGTTACGGTACGCAAAAGCGCGCCAACGTTACTGGCGCCGTTTCTTCAGTAAGCGGTAAAACGTTAACAGAACTTCCCGTTGCTGGTATTGATCAGGCTTTGCAAGGCCGGGTAGCTGGTTTAACTGTTACCAACAATGGATCTCCGGGCAGTGCGCCAATAGTTCAACTCCGCGGCGTAAGTTCAATAGGATATGGCGGCGATCCGCTGTATATTATTGATGGTGTCGCCGGATCTATCGGAGGGCTGGATGCCCAGGATATACAATCCGTTGATGTACTTAAGGATGCAAGCTCGGCAGCGATATACGGCTCCCGTGGAACCAACGGTGTTATCCTGATTACCACCAAGAAGGGCGCAAGAAATAATAAGGCTCAGGTGAGCATCAGTTCTTACGGAGGTATTCAGGAAGTTACAAAAAGGTATGACCTGCTTAATACAAATCAATACCTTCAGTATGAGCGGGCATTAGATGGAGCAGCAGGAATTGGCCTGCCACCACGTTTACAAACGGCAAATTTCAATATGCCTATTTACGCTGGCGCAACGCAAACTTTTGCTCAAACCAACACCGACTGGCAAAGCGCATATTTCCAAAAAGGGCCTATACAGCAGCATGACATTACGATAACCGGTGGAAATGATGTTTCCCGTTTCTTTACATCTGGTGGTTATTTTGATCAGGATGGCATCACAGTTGGAACATTTTATACCCGGAAAACCTTTCGTATGAATTCCGATCACAATGTAAACAAGTTCGTTAATATCGGCGAAACGTTCAATGTTGCGTCTACCCGCCAACGTTTTGGCATCCCCCCGGGCAATAGGACACCTCTTACCAATGTGATAAGGATGCAGCCATATTTACCTGTTTTTAATCCCAATAATGCGGGGGGGTATTTTGGCCCTCAGAACAGCTTCGATGGTTCGGACCCGGTTAACCCTGTTGAACAAGCGTTGATTAATGACAACCGTAATTACGGCTTCGGAATACACGGTAACCTTTTTTTAACAGTAAAGCTTACCCCATGGCTAAAGTTTAATTCCACTTACGGCATTGATTACGGAACAAACAGGCAGGAACAGTATACGCCTATCTACAGTGACGGTGGCACATCAAGCAGCCCGCTTGCTTCAATAACCGAAAATACAAATAGCGGTACCACAACGCTGTATACTGAACAGTTGACCTTCGACAAAACATTCGCCGGCAAACACCATGTTTCGGCTGTGGCAGTTTACGAAGCTCAAACAAATCGGAGTGATAGCCAAAACTCCTTCGGTAACCAAAACAACAACACGATAAAAACCCTGCAGAACGCCCTAAACACAACTACTAATTACACTTATGGTACTAATGTATTAACATCGTATGTTGGTCGTGTAGGTTATGATTTTGAAGGGAAATATTTGCTTTCAGGTTCCATACGCCAGGATGGTTTGTCGGTATGGGCGCCCGGGCACAAATATGAGTGGTTCCCCGCAGCCTCAGTGGGCTGGAAGGTTGATCAGGAAGATTTCATGAAGGGTATTCAATCAATAAGCGAATTGAAGCTGCGTGCCGGTTATGGCCGTACCGGTATAAACGGAACTGTATTGGGTAATTATCCATACGTATCGAATGTGTCAGCAGGTGGAACAACCTATCCCTTTAACAATTCAGCAACCGGTGCTAACCAGGGTAATGGTTCTTATTACAGTGGGCTAAGTAATCCTCAGCTTCATTGGGAAATAACCAATTCAACAAATATTGGGGTTGACCTGGGCTTATTCCAAAACGCGTTTACTTTATCGGCCGAGGTTTATGACAGAAAAACCGATAACCTGATTTTAAGTGTACCAGTTCCGCCGAGCTTTGGTCTTAATGGATCTTTGGCAAATGTTGGTTCAATGGACAATAAGGGTATTGAACTTACTGCAGGTTATCATCATACAAGCGGCGACTTTAAATATGATATCACTGGTGTGTTTAGCTTAGACCGGAATAAAGTTACCTCGTTAACTGGAAGTGCAAATGGCTCTATAACGGCCGGTCAGGATGCTGACTTTGGTAACGGCGTTATTACCAATACCGTACCCGGACAATCTATCCAGTATTTTTATGGTTATGTTACAGAAGGGATATTCCAAAATGCAGCTGATGTGAGCGGCCACGCTACGCAAACTAATGCAGCGCCAGGCGATATTAAATTTAAGGACATAGACCATAACGGTGTTATCGACGCTAACGACCGGATTAACCTGGGCAGTTACCTTCCTAAATTTTCATATTCGTTAAATTATTCTGCCAGTTATAAAAATTTCGACCTGACTGCATTTTTCCAGGGCGTATACGGCAATAAAATATTTAACGCCGAAAAAGTGATCCTTGAAGGTATGGCAAGGTTATTTAATTCGGATGTTAACGTTTTAAAAGCCTGGACCCCGTCAAATACTAACACTGATATCCCGAGGGCAATCTCTGGCGACCCTAACAGTAATTTAAGGGTTTCCTCGCGCTGGGTTGAAAGCGGTTCATATTTTCGCTTAAAAAACCTGCAGATAGGCTACAGCCTGCCAACAACCTGGCTTAAGAATGCTACTAATAACAACATAAGCAAAGTTAGAATCTACGTGTCTGGAGCAAATGTGTTCACCATTACCAAATATACCGGGCTTGATCCTGAGATCGGCTCTAAAAATGGAACGCTTACAAATGGTATTGACTATGGTCAATATCCTCAGCCAAGGACGCTTCTGGTAGGTTTACAAGCAACATTTTAGTAATCATTAATAAATTGTATATTATGAAACATGGAAAAATTTATTTATTAGCATCCGGTCTCCTGCTAATAATAACGGTGATCGTATTCTCGTGTAAAAAAGCAGCGTTGGATACATCTGATCCCAACAATCTAACTACCGGTAACTATTACAAAACGGCAACACAATTAAAGGCGGCTGTTAACGCTGCATACGCAGTTATGCACCAGAACAACCTGATGTCTCGTGAGTGGTATTACTTACATGATACCCGCGCCGATGAGGTTTTTCCTGGAGGCGGTCAATTGGAAGTTCCACGCAGGCAGTTGTATGAAAACACCGACGACCCTACAAATTCGGTTATGAACTCGGTATGGAACGGGTGGTACACAGTTATATTCCGCGCCAACGTGGTAACCGACAATGCACCAAACGTTACCGACAATGTGGCTGACAGGAATGAAACAGTAGGCGAAGCAAAGTTTTTACGCGGCTGGGCTTATTTTGACCTGGTAAGCATGTGGGGCGGCGTGCCCTTATTAACTTCAGTGCCAAAAAGTCCGGCTGCATTTCAACCCCGTGCATCCGTTGCTGCAGTTTACACGCAGATCATTCAGGATTTAACAGATGCGGCTGCTGTATTGCCCGGAAAATCATCAACCGACAAAGGCAGGGCCACAGCTGCTGCTGCGAATGCGATGCTGGGCCGGGTTTTAATGCAAAAAGGCGATTTTGCCGGCGCTAAAGCTGCTTTTCTTAAAATACCAACTACAGGGGCTGATGGCTATTCTTTAACTCCACGCTACCTTGATAACTTTGAATTGGCCACTGAATTTAACCAGGAATCAATTTTCGAAGTGGTATTTGTAGACAAAGGCGACAATAATTACAATTGGGGCGGTGAAAGCTCGACTGAACCACAATCTACAGTTAGAAACCAGGAATATTGCCCGGTGGCCTGGAGAAACCTTATTCCTTCAAACAAATATTTGAATGAATTTGAAAACACAGCTACAGGCGCAGCAAAAACAGACCCGCGTTTTTCATATAGCGTTTACCAAAGCGGCGACACTTATAACAACGGCCAAAGCACATTAACGGATGGCGACCAAAATGGTAATTCGTCTGTAGTTAACGGCGTTACAAAAAAGATCAGCTGGCGTAAATTTATGATCATTTACCAGGAAAGTAAAGCTACTGCAGGCTTTCATCCCGGCGGAAACAACCAGCGGATTATACGTTATTCAGAAATTTTGCTTGATCTGGCCGAATGCGACAACGAGTTGGGCGATATTAACGGCGCGGTTAATTACTTGAATATGGTACGCGACAGAGCGGATGTTATGATGCCGCATTATCCTACAAGTCAATTTCCGGTTAGCACAAAGGCAGATGTAGTTAAAGCCATAATGCACGAAAAAATGGTGGAATTAGGTGACGAAGAAGTGCGCAACATCGACATTTTAAGATGGCGCAAAGCAGGGTATTTCGCTACCGAGCCGATTGCTAATTTTCACCCTAACAGAGATGAATTGTTACCCATACCTCAATCTGAGTTAGATAACAATCCGCTTGTTGCCGGACATCAGAACCCTGGCTATTAATTAATTTTGTTATATCATTTTTAAAAACAGGCGGCTTATATATAAGCCGCCTGTTTTTTTCCCATATTTATGTCAAAAATATGAAGAGACTTTTCATCGCTTTTACGATTGCCATACTATTTTCTTCCTGTAAAAAGCATACGTTATTTGAGCAAGTACCATCTTCTGCTTCCGGTATTATGTTTAATAACCTGATTACAGAAAACGATTCAATTAATCCTATCGATAATGCGACTGTATATAACGGTGGAGGTGTTGGTATAGGTGATTTTAATGGCGATGGCCTACCTGATATTTATTTTGCAGGCAACATGGTGCCGAATAAGTTATATCTGAACAGGGGTAACTTCAAGTTTGAGGATGTTACCGCCAAAGCAGGAGTAGATGGCAAAGGGCGTTGGGGAAAGGGTGTTTCAGTAATTGACATTAATAATGATGGGTTGCCCGATATATACGTATGCAATTCGTTTTCAAATGATCCGAAAAAACGGCAAAACTTGTTGTATATAAACCAGGGAGTTGATAAAGACGGAGTACCTGTATTTAAAGAGGAAGCAAAGGAATACGGTCTTGATATGCAGTTGTTTTCTACAATGGCCAGTTTTTTTGACTATGATAATGATGGCGACCTTGATATGTATTTGACCGTAAATGAGCCGAATCCTGCCGAGTTTCCGAACCAGTTCAGGCCTATTGATACTGTCGGCACCGGAAGAAGTATGGGGCGATTGTACCGGAACGACTGGGACCCTAAGCTTAAGCACCCTGTGTTTACGGATGTGTCATTAGCTGCGGGGATCAAGATAGAAGGATACGGACATGCTGCAACTATTGCTGATATTAACCGCGACGGCTGGAAAGACATATATGTTACCAATGACTTTCTTTCGAATAATATATTATATATCAATAATCATGACGGCACTTTTACCGACAAGTCGAAAGAGTATTTTAAGCATACATCTTTCAATGCCATGGGGCAGGATATCGAGGACATAAACAACGATGGATTGGCTGATATATTTGAACTGGATATGAATCCTGCAGATAATTTCCGAAAAAAAATGATGTCGGGCCCAAGCAGCTATAATACTATTCAAAATTTCGATCACTACGGTTATCAATACCAATACGTGCGGAACACAGTCCAATTAAATCAAGGCCCATCGACAGGAGAAAACAACAAGGCAGGTCACCCTGCATTCAGCGAAATTGGCTTTTTAAGCGGCGTAGCGCAAACCGACTGGAGCTGGACCCCGATGATAACCGATTTTGATAACGACGGGTACCGCGATATTATCGTTACAAATGGTTATCCCCGGGATGTTACAGATCATGATTTTATTACATACAGATCCAATGCATTTTTAATGGCGCCAAAAAAAGAAGTTCTGAGCCAGATACCGTCAGTCAAAATTCATAACTACGCTTTCCGTAACCAGGGCGGTTTGCAATTTAAGGATGTGAGCATGGATTGGGGCCTGGATATTCCCAGCTTTTCCAATGGGGCAGTATATGCCGACCTGAATAATGACGGCGCAATGGACCTTGTAATTAATAATACTAATGATGAAGCGTTAATTTATAAAAACACGATTGCCGGGGATAAAGAAAATGTGCGACATTATTTCAACGTGGCGTTTAAAGGGCCAAGCCAGAATCTCAAGGGAATCGGGACTTTTGCAGATATATATTATCAGCACGGTTTACACCAGGTTTATGAGAACAATCCTTATAGGGGCTACCTCTCCAGCATTCAACCCGTGGCGCATTTTGGATTGGGTAATTGCAAAACTATAGATTTAGTAGTTATTCGTTGGCAAAGTGGTAAAAAGCAGGTATTGAAAAATATTAAAGCCGACCAGACTTTGACGGTAGATATTAAAAACGCCGGGCAAACGGATAGTCCGGCTCAGCCCCAAAATGCATTAAAATCACTTTTCACAAATGTTACTACTAAAAGTAAGATAAACTATCTGCATCGGGATACGGATTACGGCGATTTCAACATTCAGAAGCTGCTTCCACATAAGCTTTCACAATACAGTCCGGCAATTGCGTCGGGAGATATTAACGGAGACGGACTGGATGATATCGTCATCGGCGGAAACGCCAGCCAGCCAGCCCAGGTGTTTTTGCAAAAACGCGACGGCACCTTTATTCAAAGAAATTTAACAGACGGTGAGCGCCCTTCTAAATTCAGCCTTGATGGGGGCGTCTTAATATTTGACGCTAACGGCGACAGTTATCCCGATGTCTATATCACCGGCAGCGGGTATTACTCCGCACCCAATAGCCCGGTTTACCAGGATAGGTTGTACTTAAACGACGGGAAGGGACATTTTACATTAGCCGAAAACGCCTTGCCGCCATGTGTTAAAAGTAAATTATGTGTCAGGGCGTTTGACTATAATCACGATGGTAAGCTGGATCTGTTTGTATCAGGCAGAGTTGAACCCTGGCGATACCCGGAACCATCAACCAGCTATATTTTCAGGAACGATTCAAAAAATGGTAAGGTGAAATTTACCGACGTTACCAACGAGGTTGCCCCGGCCCTAAAGAAAATTGGATTGGTATGCGACGCCCTTGTAAGTGATTTTGATAATGATGGTAAACCGGACTTGATATTAGCAGGGGAGTGGATGCCCCTGGTGTTTTTAAAGAATACAGGCGGTAAATTTGTTGATGTAACTAATAAAACCGGGTGCGCCTCCAAAACGGGCTGGTGGAATTCTATAGTCGCAGGGGATTTCAGGCATACAGGCAGAATCGATTATATTGTTGGTAATGTTGGTTTAAACACGCTTTACCAGGCAAGTGATCAATACCCGGTATTTATTACTGCTAAGGATTTTGATAAGCGCGACCGTTTCGATGCATTTCCTTCGCTTTTTTTACCAGGAAAGGACGGTGTAAAAAGAGAGTACCCGGCTAGTGTACGCGATGATGCGTTTAAGCAAATGATCAGCTTGCGTGTCAAATTCACCAATTATAAGTCATATGCGGAAGCCACAATGAATGATTTGTTGAGCGATGAACAGCGAAAAGGCGCAATTAGATTAAAGGCAAACGAATTACGGTCATGCTATTTCAGGAATGATGGCGGTGGGAAATTTACCGTTATCCCTTTGCCTATTGAAGCACAGGTTTCGAGCTTAAACGCTATGGTGGCCGAAGATTTTGATGGTGATGGTAACCTGGATATAGCTATCAATGGAAACGACTTTGGCACCGATGTTACCATTGGCCGGTATGATGCCTTAAACGGGCTGATATTGAAAGGCGATGGAAAGGGAAATTTTAAGCCTTTATCAATTATGCAAAGCGGAATGTATTTGCCGGGCGATGGCAAGGGCATGGTAAAACTTCGGAATGCCCAAAATGCATATTTGCTGGCAGCAACTGAGCACCTGGGCCCACTGCGGCTTTTTGAATTGAACAGGCCCGTTAAATTTTTAAATGCGCTTCCGGATGATAGTTATGCCATTATGTTAACGAAAGATGGTAAACTAACCCGGCAGGAGTTCTATTATGGTAGTTCCTTTATATCACAATCATCGCGATTTATTACGGTAGATGACAACGTAAGCAAAATAACCATTTACAGCGCCGATGGACGGGCCAGAACAATAGACGGATCGCAAATCAAATAGCAACGCAATTAACTCAAACGCAAGATCGTCGACTTGATGCTACTTCATTTCGGGCATAGCAGCCATTGGCATTGCCTGTGCGTTGGTGTTAAAAGTCAGTCTCTTCAGGTTAAGTATGGTCACTTTGCCATATTCTGTTATTTCCAGGAATTGATTGGGGTTTACTTTGTAAAAATGCTGCACCGTCCCGCTACCCGCCCAACGGATCTCGATGTCATCGATAATCGTCGCTTTGCCTATCCCTATTTCCTGCCTCAGGGGCGAGGAGCCAAAGCTTCCGCCGGAGTTTACATCTTTATAAACACTTCGTTGCTTTCCATTTTCGGTAAAAGTTACTTTGATACGGGAGCCAACGGCGGACTTGTTTGATTTTACACCAACCAGTTTTAAACAAATCCAATTATTGTTGTTTTGCCCCGGATTAAGGTATAATGCACTTTTGTAGGCATCGCCAATGTACGCTCCGCCCATCTCAATAAAAATATCCTGCAGCCCGTTGTTTCTAAAATCTGCAAAGGAAACCCCGTGGCCCTTTTGCAAATTCCCAGTTCGCGAAGAATTGGTAACATCGGCAAATTGTTTGCCATCGATATTTCTGAAAAGTTTATTGGGTATGAGCGACCCAAAATCCGGGTTGCCGGTTCCAAAATACAGGTCCGGGTAGCCATCATTATCGATATCGCCAAAATTGCCCCCCATACTAAACACCACCTTATCCAGCCCGGCGCTATGCGTTACATTTGTAAACGTACCATCGTGGTTGTTCTTAAAAAGAAAAATATTGCCATTATCCGGTACAGGAGTACCCAAAGCCTCTAAAGCAGCATAATAGCCCAGCGTAGTGCTAAAATTATAACTGCCCATCAAAATATCAGGCCAGCCATCATTATTATAATCAAAAAACCATGTAGTAAACGTGTTTTGTTTTGTGGCGATGCCCGCTTTAACGGTTACATCCTCAAATTCAACATTTTTACCGCCTTTACATTTATTTTTAAGCAGGTATTTTTTTCCGCTCATGGTCGATACAAAAATATCGGGCCAGCCATCGTTATTGTAGTCGGCAGAAGTTACGCCTTTGACAAAATCGTTGATCTTACAGTGGGCTTTTTCGGCCATTTCAGTAAAAGTACCGTCATGGTTATTCATAAATAATGCCGAAGGATGATTGTTTTTGGGGTCGGTTCCACCGTGGCTTTCCATTCCTACAAAAACATCAAGCCACCCATCATTGTTAAAGTCGGCCCATACAGCGCTCTGCGTGGGATGCATGAAATTTAAACCCGCAGCCATGGTAACATCGGTAAACGTGCCGTTGCCATTGTTTCTGAGTAAGGAGCTTGGCTCGTTGCCAAAACCATCACGCAACCAGCCGCCGCGCATCACAAAAATATCCGGCAGGCCATCGTTATTATAATCGGTTTGTTCGATATTCAGGCCTCCAACCACATCTTGCAGGCCGCTTTGCGCCGTGCGGTCGCTAAACGTACCGTCGCCATTATTGTGAAAATAATGCATGTGATCGCGGAGATCCATGCCCGAGGTAATGATATCCAAATAGCCGTCGCCGTCGAAATCGTCGACTATTGATCCGCCGGCACGGCTATTCAAATTTACGCCGACTGACGCCGCCACATCAGTAAATGGTTTTATTTTGTACGGTCCGTCATCGGCATCCAGGTTAGGTATCAAATATTGTGCAGGAACTTGTGCCGGATAACGCCCCAATGTCATATAAGCAATATTTAACAGCCATCGGGATTGGGCGTCGTTGGAGTTGCTCTTCAAAACATTCTCCAAAGTTTCAATTGCTTTTTGTGATCCGGTTTGGATTTGATGTATACCCGAGTCTTTGATAGGGAATATACACGATGATCCGTTATGATTGAGCATACAATTGGCGCGTTCGCCTAACCGCATATAAGCAACAGCTTGATCAGGCTTTAAGTCAACTGGGTTCATATAACGCGGCAGCCGTGAAATTTTATTATATATATCAACAGCTTTTTGTTCATGGCCTTCCTGCAATTCCAGTAGTGCCTTTTTTGAAAGCAATTGAATATCATAATTGGGCGAATCGATTTTTAATAGCGAATCGCAGGCCGCCAGCCGGGCATCCGAACTAAAAATATTCCCCGGATTTGTATTTCGCTTGTTGAGTTGCTGAAGCAAATCTGCCATTTGCGCTGGAGGGTGTGGCTTGCACGATATACATAAACTGCAAACGCCCGCAGCAAAGGATATGATCATTTTTCCGGATCCTGATAACATGGATAGGTTCTTTAAATTCGAAACAGGTTTTTCAACTGCTTAATATGGGCTAACACAAACTTGCGCATAGTGATAAATCCGGATATAAAAACATACAGAAATTAATACTCTTGCACGCAGCAAATAGCTAATAAACAATGCCCCAATATAAAAAGGGGCGGCCGCTTAAAACCCCACGTTTGTTTATATTTATATAACACCTGTATAGCCCTTGGCTTGTTACTTACCCCACATCTGCTTTTAAGGGTTTACTTTCCGTTACGCATTACCAAGTTGGTTGCCAAAACCTTAAATTTCGGCGAAATAGGGGCGGTTATATAACAATATTGATCATATGAGTTATATATATGCACAAATGTGTGCATGCCCGATTTTAATCTGGTTTATATTCGTCAAATCAACCGGCCGCTGAGTGCAGGCTTTGGTGATTTTGCAATTAGCCAATAAAATAATTAAACCATAAAAATGAAGAAGACGATTTTAAAGATGATTGTGCTGACCGTTGCGTCGACCCTCGTGTTGAATCAATCAGATGCGCAGAAAAAGGATAGTAAAATTAAATATCTCAATCAACCACTTATTAAAGGCATATATACTGCCGACCCATCGGCACATGTGTTCCAGGGGAAAATTTATATTTACCCTTCCCATGACATCGATGCCGGCGTACCTGAAAACGACAATGGCGATCATTTTGCCATGCGCGACTACCATATATTATCGCTTGACCAAATAGGTGGCAAAGTTACCGACCACGGCGTAGCACTGGATATTAAGAATATACCATGGGTTGGCAAACAACTATGGGCACCCGATGCAGCTTATAAGGATGGTAAATATTTTTTGTATTTCCCGGCAAAAAACAAGGATGGCGTTTTTCAAATTGGATGTGCAATATCCGATAAACCAGCCGGGCCATTTAAGGCAAATCCACATCCTATTGCGGGTAGCTACAGTATTGATCCTGCCGTTTTTGTTGATGACGACGGCACAGCATACATGTATTTCGGCGGAATTTGGGGAGGTCAGCTTCAACGTTGGCAAACCGGAAAATATGAAGCCAACGGTTCAAAAACCGACCTTCACAATGATAAGGCTGCAGCTATTAGCTGCAGGGTAGTTAAGTTAGATAAAAACATGACGGAATTTTCCGGCAAAGTACAGAATGCCATAATAATTGATAGTGCAGGACACCAATTATTGGGGGGAGACCATAATCGCCGCTTTTTTGAAGGCTCCTGGATGCATAAATATATGGGCAAATACTACTTTACTTATTCTACCGGCGACACTCATTTCCTTGCGTATGCTATCGGCACCAGTCCCATGGGGCCGTTCACATATGCCGGTCACTTTATGCAACCTGTACAAGGGTGGACAACACATCACTCTATCGTTAAATTCAATGGTAAATGGTATATATTTTATCATGATACACAGCTTTCGGGCAAAACAAACCTTAGAAATGTTAAGGTTACGGAACTGCACCACTTGAGCAATGGTAAAATAGAAATGATTAACACGTTTACAAGGTAAGTCTTGAGTCCTGAGTCTAAAGTCCTGAGTTAGAAACATAGAAAATGACTACTGACTTTAGATTCAGGACTCAAGACTTTACACTAATTATATCCCAGTAAATTCAGCATCGTAGTTCCATATCGGATCCCCAGTTTTCTAACCCCGTCGGCTGCAAAATGCAGGTGGTCGCGCGCAGAGCTACACCCCGCTGATGAAATAACATATGAATTGGGGATAACTTCGGGTAGCCTTGCAATTATCTTATTCATATTTGCGCAGGCGCCATCCTGGTCGGCATTAACCAGCTCACCGGCAAGCAGGGGCACCGAGCCGGGTTTTAGGTTTAAATCATTCACCAGGTTATCATAAATCACTTTTACTTTTTGTGTCCAGAGCGAATCGTTGGGATTTGATTCGCCCTGGTGTAATAATATCCCTTTTATAACACCAACTTTCTGCGCCATTTTAGCCATTTGAATGAGTTTGCCATATGGATCGTTGTCATATTCAGCTGCAATGTTTTTCATCCATCCAGGAGCGCCGGAGATATACGACGTGTAACTGTTCCTGTCGAAGATTTCAATTTTCGCCCCTGCTACAGAGATATTGATGATGCCAATTTTTATTTTTTTGGGTAGCCGGGCAATAAGTGTTCTCCCAAAATAGTCAGCAGGGGTTAACCCCGTTTTGCAACGACACAAAGGAGGGATCGCCGTATACCAGTTCCCTTTTACCCGGCCCCGCTCCTTGCAATCCACTGCCTGGAGTACCTGCAACCGGCTGTCCACTGAGGTATCCTGTGCTTCAAATCGGGCGTTCCCTTCCATGTTTGATTGGCCAAAGCACAGGAATATATAAAAATGACGCTTTTGTGCAGACGTGGTCATGCTCACCAAAGTTAATGCCATACACAGGATGACGCTCCATTTTGTTTTCATCATTTTAGCCCCTGTATCAAAACCTGATACTTAGTTTTTAAAAATCAAACCCGCAAACTGATTTAAGGAGCGCCGCCATGTTTGCCATTCGTGGGCAGTACCCGGCGATTCATAATAAATATGATTAATGCCGGCTTTAGTTAAAGCCTCGTGTAAACTTTTCAAGCCACCTAACATTCGTGCAGGTTCTGCCGTGCCAACGCTGATGTACAGCACCTTCACCTTTTTGTTAAACGATGCGGCGTCGCCCCAATCACCATTATACATTTTGGTTATATCAGCATCGGGTTGTAAAAAAGTTGCCCCGCTAAAACCGCCGACATAAGCGAATTTATCAAGGTTGGTCATGGTTGTTTGAAATGTTTGGAAGCCGCCCATGGAGAGCCCCGCCATAGCGCGATGGTCGCGGTCGGCAATTGTTCTGAAGGTTTTATCAACCATAGGGATAATTTCATTAACCAAAACGTCAGGGAAAACATTGCCCGCCATGCTCATTCTGGGTGCGTTGCTAACAACGGGCTTTGTTGGGTCAGTGGCGTATCCCCGGTCCATCACCACAATCATCGGGGCGGCTTTATTTGCGGCGATAAGGTTATCCACAATAAAATTCATTTTGCCTTGTGTTGGCCAACCTGTTTCATCCTCTCCTGCTCCGTGTTGCAGGTAAAGTACCGGGTATCGTTTATCCACGTCGTTATCATACCCCGGAGGCGTGTAAACATTTGCCCGTCGCCAGGCTTTGGTGATGTTTGAATAGTAATTAACGGAACGCACCACGCCGTGGGGTACATCCTTTGTGGCATAAAAATCCCCATCAGGGTCTGGAATATCAATCCCGCTTGCCATTCTGCCCATTCCATAAAAAGTCTGGCTTGAGGGGTCCACAACAGCCACGCCATCAATTAACAGCGAATAGTAATGAAATCCCAAAACCACCGGGTCTGTTGTTACCGTCCAGTATCCCCCGGTATCTTTGTTCATGTCATACTTTTTCAGCAAATCAATTTGTACTTTTTGAGCATCAGGTGCTTTTATCCTGAACAATACACTGTTATCCGGCAATATTTGAGGGTATTTAAGGCCAGGTATATTGGTGGGCGCCGGTACACCCACTTCCTCCCGGTAAACATATGAAGGAAAAGTTGATACATTCACCGGTTTAAATATCAATTGCGAAAACATGTATAAACCGTTTTTCCATACTTTAAAATTGTGTACGCCTGGTTCGATGTAGTAAATGTGCGGAACCCCTTTCTCTGCCAAATAATCGTGTGTACGTTTACTAAAAGAAATAAGCCCATCACTTGAGCCGCAGGAAATCCACAGCAATTTTAATTTGGCCTTAACTGCTTCCGGGTCAGGAACCAGGTCTTCAGGTTTTTTTGTGTTCGGCGCTGCCGAAAGGCTTCCAACCCAGGCAAATTTATCGAGGTTACCCAACCCGAAATTTAAGGATTGTCCGCCCCCCATGGATAGCCCGGCAATTGCCCGGTGTTCGCTATCTTTATAAACCGGGTACTTGCTGTCAATAAACGGTATCAAATCACTTAATAAGTCTTTTTCGAATGCGGCAAAGGCCGCCACTTTATCAGGCGCCATTATATTGCCCACAGCACGATCGTCTTTCATAGCCCTGCCATTTGGCAGTACCACAATCATCGGTTCTATTTTACCCTCGGCATACAAATTATCCAAAATTACCTCAGGGGTGCCGCCATTTAGCCATTCCATTTTGTCGCCGCCAATGCCGTGTAAAAGATATAGTACCGGGTATTTTTTGTGAGTGGAGTAACCTGGCGGCGTGTATATTAATGCTTTGCGCGTAGTATCTACTGTTTTTGAAAAATAGCTGATCGTATCGATCTTGCCATGAGGAATGTCGGCACGCAAAAGATCAAAGCCTCCCGGCGCTTGTTTAACAATACCCTGCCCATAAGTGGTGACGGTTAAAAGCAGAAGTATAACCGTTCCGAAAAGAAGGTGCTTTAGTTGTGATAAATTTTTCATATTAATGGTGGTTTTATTGGTAGTTAATGATGTGGGTTTATAACCTGGTATTTGCCGCTCAGGTGCATCAGGCTAAACAGGTAAAGCAATCCATCGTAATAAGGGTCAAAGTAGCCATCGTCATATGGCTCCAGTTTGGCATTCCAAACTGCGTGTACAAAATCAACGCTTTTTGGGTCGTTGTTCATTATAGACGCAGCACCAACTGTAGCTACCAAGCCAATGGAGTGCCTTAAGCGTTTCACCTTGCCCGCCTGCAAAACAAAATCCGGACGGGATCCGTCAACATTAAACTGATCTTCAAAACTGTCAATCCCCTTTGAGCGCATGAAGTTTTGAATGCGGCGGGCATAACCTTCCTGCCATTTTCGGTCTTTCCCAAACCAGTTATAGTCCATCGTAATATTCATGGGTACACGCCATGAATCATAACGAAATGCGGCCGGCATCCATTTGTGAGAAATCGGCTTGCCGCTAAATTCGGTATTGTCGGCATTTAAACCAGTTACCGGATCGCAAGCCCGGTGTAAAAATGCGCGGGCCGTATCGGCACAATCCCGGTAAAACTGTTCGTGACCATCTTTAGCATACAGCGCCCATATTTCATAAAACGCCGGTAAATGGTATGATGGGTCTGTCCAGGTATAACCATTCCCTTCCGGAACAAATGTTATTTGTTTGTGGTCGAGGTTAATTATCGGAAAAATATTGCCTTCACCTTTCTTTTTCCACATCGCATCCAATATCCTCCTTGCCTCTGCATAATAATTAATACCGGTATTATTGCCCCACCGGTTCGATGCAAATAACAAGTCGGTAATGAAGTATAGTTCACCGTCAGATGCTGAACCCTCTGAGTTGCGTTTTAATGTTTGGGGATTGATGCTCCATGCAAAATAGCCCTCGCGCGGGCCATCCTGGTGTTGCAGGTATTTTTTTGACCAACGCCAGATCCGGTCAAAAACATCCTTTTTGTTCAGTTGTACTGCTATCATCATTCCGTAGGAGAGGCCCTCTGTCCGGGCATCGTGATTCTTTATGTCCGATACATATGCCATGGTATCCCCAACCTCAAAATAAACACGGTTGGGCCCCTCGAAAATATCATGGTATGCCTTTGCCACCTTGTTATCGATATCCGCCTGGGCATATCCTGCTTCGCGAAACACGTCGCGGTACACACCCGATTGGAAGGCTGGGCCATTATTTTTATGCTTTTTTAAAGGCTTATGCTGACAGATAGCCAATACAGGCATTAGTCCCAAGGTGATGATAAATAAAATATTTTTTTTCATTTGTTATATGAGTATTGTAGCCTTATAAGATCAATATACCCGCTGATATGCCGGTAACAGGTATTTAATTCCATCAGGCGAAATAAGAAAACCATGGTTATTTTATAATTACGTTTATCTTTTTCAGATCCTTTTCATCAGAGCTTGTTCCGTAAAGTAATTCGTATTCGCCGGGGGATACTCGTACAACGGCATCCGAGGGGCTGAAAAACTCAAACGTTTTTGCAGGAAGTGAAATGGTTACGGCTTTATTTTCGCTTGCCGTTAAGGGTACGCGCTGAAATGCCCGGAGGGTTTTTATAGGACCTGTGGTGTCATTTAACTTGCGGACGTATACTTGCAGCACCTCTGTTCCTTCCCTTTTTCCCGTATTGGCCACTGGTATAGTTAGCTGTACACCTTCGGTCGCATTAATAGTTGTTTTATTAATTTTAGCGTTGCCAACGCTAAAAGTGGTATAGCTGAGGCCGAATCCGAAAGGGAACAATGGCGCTGAGGTCATGTAACGGTATGTTCGTCCCCTCATCGAATATTCGCTGAAATCGGGTAGTTGCCCCATGTTCCTGTAAAAGGTAACAGGCAGGTGTCCCGATGGATTGTAGTCGCCAAAAAGAACATCGGCCACCGCCTGCCCGCCGGCTTCGCCGCCATACCAGGCCTGGAGGATAGCGTCGCAGTTCTCTGTTTCGGGCACCATTGCAACGGCCGAACCGGAACAATTTACAAAAACTACTTTTTTCCCGGCCTTCTTTAATGCCTCAATACAATTGCGTTGCACGGCGGGCAATTCAATATCAGTGCGGTCTCCGCCTTTAAAGCCCGGTAAATTGATAGGCATTTCCTCGCCCTCCAGGCGTGGCGATATGCCACCCACAAAAATCACTACATCCGCATTCTTTACCTCGTTAATTAATTTATCAAAAGTTACAGGTACTTCTTTGCCAAACGTGAAACCTAAACTGGCATCCCAATTATTTAACTGTTTGTACCTCACTTCAATTTTATACGCTGTACCGGCTTCAACATGCAAGGTGTAGCGTGAAGGTATTGCTCGCCAGCTACCTGTTCTTAAAACTGATTTTCCATCGATGAACAACTCAGCTGATCCTACGCCTTCCAACTTGAATACGATGTCGTCACTAACGGCCGGCTTATATACTGTTTCGTATTTTGCCGAAAATCCTTCAGTATTAACGCCCTGCGCAAATTGGTGGGCGCCAAGGGTAGTCAACGCTATTGGGCTGGTAATTTGATCGGTAATTACAACCGGGGCCTCAAAATTGCGGTTGTTAAAATAACTGGCGCGAATGCCTTGTTTGCCGTCAATTGATGATTGATCAAAGCCATTTAAAGTAATTTTATCATCTGTTAGGTCGCATGCTTTGTCGTAAATAATTTGTCCGGCAGTTAATTTATGTTTAATGCCGTCTAAAATATTGATGGTACTAAATGGTGTGCCATTGTAGTTGCCCCAGAGCATTTGCGAATTATCGGCGTTGGGGCCTATAACTGCAATTTTTTGCGAAGTTTTGCTGAGCGGTAAAATGTCATTTTTGTTTTGAAGTAGTGTCATTGTTTCGCGACTCATTTGGAGCGCAAGTTGCTGATGGGCTTCAGAGTTAACAACCGACATCGGGATTTTGGTCCATGGCACAAGCTCATCCTTGTCCATCTCACCAAGTTCAAAGCGCTGGGTCATCAGGCGGATGACACTTGTATTGATATTCTTCTCGTCAATTAAACCGTGAGCTACGGCATCAGGGATTTTATCAAATGCATAACCCACGCACTCCACATCGGTTCCCGAAAGGACTGCTTTTGCTGAAGCATGGGCGGCATCTGACGATGAATGATGGCTGCGGTAAAAATCAGTTATCGCGCCGCAATCAGAAACTACCAGGTATTTAAAGCCCCAGTCTTTACGTAAAATTTGACCTAACAAACGACTGTTGCCGCAGCAAGGCTCGTCGTCCAAACGCTGGTATGCACACATCACCTCTCTTACATTTGCCTGTTGTACCAATGCTTTAAAGGCAGGAAGATAGGTTTCCCAAAGGTCGCGTGGTTCAACATCGGTAATATTGAGTTGATGACGGGTTGACTCGGGCCCCGAATGCACCGCAAAATGCTTGGCACAGGCCAGCAGCTTCCGGTATTTAGCATCAGCAGGCCCCTGTAAACCACGTACTACCGAAATGCCCATCTGCGAGGTTAGGTAAGGATCTTCGCCGTAAGTTTCCTGTCCGCGGCCCCAACGCGGGTCCCGGAAAATATTCACATTGGGTGTCCATACAGACAGGTCATGAAAACGCTGGCTTTCTCCCTGTCTTTTATATTCGTTGTTTTTAGCCCGTGCTTCGTCCGAAACGGCATCAAAAACATGGAACAATAGTTTGTCGTCAAAAGACGCAGCCATACCGATAGGCTCGGGAAAAACAGAGACAGGCCCCTGGTTGGCGTAGCCGTGTAATGCCTCGCTCCACCAGTTAAATTTTTTGATGCCCAGCCTTGGCACAGGATCGGAAATGTCTTTCATTAGCCCTACTTTTTCTTTAAGGGTAAGCCGGGATACAAGATCTTTTGCCCTTACTTCGGATGGTAGCTTAGGGTTTTGATAGGGGAGTACTTGCGCGGAAGCATATAATCCGCATAAGATAGCTACAGAAGTAAGTAAATTTTTCTTCAGGTTCATATTGTTTGTTTATAACGGGTAATCCTATCGGTTTTAACATGTCGCGATTTCGGCGACCTGCTTCTAAATTCTGCCCGGCTTTTAGTTTTTGGCTAAATCTGTCCTTAAGCGCACGAAGCGTTTTAATGATTTACGGAGTAAAACCAGCAAATATCTTTATCTGCCAACGCCGCTATCGTTTTTATGAATTTTATGACATAAAAAATAAAGCAGATGCAACGCTAGCCGCGCTTCAATTAAGGGCAACCAAAAGTATTTTGAAAAACGGGACTTCTTGTGCAACAAATGTTGAAAACATTAACACTTTGGTTGAAAATGAGGGGGTTTCGGGGCCGGTGGGTAATCAGGTATTCAAAAACTACAAAAAAGCTGAATGGTATCAAAAATTGGCTCAACGGTGCTGCTGCTCCGATGAAGGTAATTGCCCTATTATTGGGCCATTAATTTATCCGCAATCGATTGCTTTTTATCAATTTTAAATATACATTTACATATTCAACCTTTGCTAAACTTTTAGTTAAAAGGCAAACCAATATAAAACCTTCCTTCCTAAATGGAATATTAGTCAGTCATGGGAGTGAAGGCATGACCATACAACCTATAAAAACCAACGAACCTGGTATGCTATATCTACGATCAAAAATTAAGCGAATAACAACTACAAGGCTATTTTTTTGTATCCTGTTTACGGCTTTAGTGAGTACCACTATCCAATGCCGCGCCCAGGATATACGATTTACGGTATTAACCTCTCATGATGGCTTACTCTCAAATACAATTAACGCGATCCTAAAAGATCGTTATGGATTTTTATGGTTTGCAACGGACGATGGATTGGACAGATTTGACGGCATGCAGCATAAGGCATACCGTTTGGATCCGGATGATAAATCAGGTTACCGCTCCAAACAAATTACGAGTCTGTATGAGGATGAAGCCGGGAAGCTTTGGGCAGGAACCATGGGTGGTGGTTTGTATTTCTTTGATCGTTCTGTTGACCAGTTCCGGACTTATGTTGAAACCGGCAAGGGCGGGTATCTGACTAATAGTTTTATCAAATCGATTTACGGTGATAGCCACGGCCGGCTCTGGATAGGAACCATTGTGGGAATGTGTGTACTCGATCCTAAAATCAATAAAGAAATAATTTATACTGCCGACCAACACAAACCGGGACGCCTTCGTTCAGGCGTTATATTATCTGTATTCAGAGATAGCCAAAGCAGAATGTGGATAGGTACAGATAAAGGCCTGTATCTTTATAATGAAAGATCGGACACCTTTATACCTTTTTTTCATAATGACAATGATCCAAAAAGCATACCCGCGGGCGGAATAAATACGATAGCCGAATGTCAGCATCAGTTATGGATAGGAACCAATAACGGATTAAGCAACATGTCGGCTGATATGAAGACGTTCCGGAATTTAAGGTACAGCCCGGCAGACGATAAAACCCTAAGCGGCAACCTCATTTACAGCATAGCGGCCAGTGGCGATAAAATATGGGTTGGGGCAGAAGGCGGCCTGGATATTGTGGATCCGGCAACCGGAATTGTAAAACGTTATAACCATGATGACCGCGACAAACTCAGTTTAAACAGCAAATCAATCCGCTGTATTTATATCGATCCCAAAGGCATATACTGGCTTGGTACCTATAAGGGAGGCGTTGATAAATACGACAAAAACCTTACTTTATTCAACACAAAGCAAAATAATGCCTATGATCCGCTGGGGTTAAACGCGCCTTTCGTATCATCTTTCGCGGAAGGTAAGGACGGGGATATATTTGTTGGAACTGATGGCGGAGGCCTTAATCTTTTTCATACGAGGAGTGGTTTGTTTAGTCACATTCCTATCAAATCCAGGGAAAAAAGCAATTTGGCAGGGCTCCCCATATTAAGCATGATGATGGACCGCAACCAGCAGCTTTGGATTGGTACTTTTCAGGATGGTCTCTTTATTTATAATACAAAAACAGGTGGTTACGAACAGCTGACCGCAGGTACAGACAATTTACACATCAATCATAACGAAATTTTTTGTTTAAAAGAAAGCAGTAACGGAGATATATGGATTGGAACCAACGGTGGTGGCGTAAATGTATTTGATCATCAAACTAAAACATTTTTAAAATACGTGGCAACGCCAGGTTCTCCGGGAGAAAGATTATTGCCGGCGAACGGCTTTATCAGGGCTATTGAGGAAGATAAGGATGGCAATATATGGATTGGCACCTGTGGCAGCGGGATAGCTGTATTGAATCCTGTAACCCAAAAATTCACGGTATACAACAACAAAATCACGGGCTTAGCCATTGATCGCGTTTTTTCGTTGCTGCCAGACCGTAATGGCAATATGTGGATCGGCACGGCAGGGGACGGACTATTCTGTTTTAATACCGTAAATAAACAATTCTGTGCTTACTCCGCCCACGAAGGCCTGCCTGATGGCGTTGTGCATAAGTTGCTTGAAGATAACAGCGGCAATATTTGGCTGAGTACCAATAAAGGTATATGTACCTACAATACGTCCCAAAAAAAATTCACTGATTACTCTACGTACAATGAACTTCAGAGCGGCGCGTTTCTGGATGGGGCAGGTCTTAAATCAACCAAAGGCACACTTTTTTTTGGGGGCGCAGATGGTTTTAATTATATCGAACCTCAGCAGGAAGTTAAACGAAACGACAATGTTCCCCCCGTATTTTTTACGGCGCTTAAAATAAATAATAACACTGTTGCGGCGGGCAATAAGGCGGCTATTAAACAGGATATTTCAGTAGCAAAGCAGATTGACCTGGACTATGGGCAAAATTTTTCTATCAGCTATGCTGCCATTAATTTTACGCTTCCGCAGCAAAATGGTTATGCCTATATGCTAAAAGGGTTTAACAAAAGCTGGAATTATGTTGGACCAACTACAACAGCCTATTATACCAATTTAGACCCGGGTGATTACCTGTTTAAGGTAAGGGCATGCAATAACGACGGTGTTTGGAACTATACCGGAGCTCAAATTCGCATTGTGATCCATCCACCTTTGTGGATGACGTGGTACGCCTACCTGCTTTATGCCCTGATGGCAGCAGGGACTCTTTTAATGATCCGTCACCGGGGAATTAAGAAAGTGAAAGCGAAGCTTGCACTCGAACAGGAAAGAAAAGAAGCGGAGCGCCTGCACGAACTTGATTTGATGAAGATTAAATTCCTGACCAACCTGAGTCATGATTTCCGCACGCCAATTTCGCTTATCCTGGCGCCTGCAGATAAACTGCTGGCAGAGCATACGGACAGGCAAACAACCGGCCAATTGGCAGTGATCAGGCGAAATGCGCGGCGGCTCCTGAACCTGGTGAACCAACTTTTAGATTTCAGGAAGCTGGAAGAACAAGAACTAAAGCTTAGTCTGAATGAAGGCGAAATAATCTCGTTTATCACTGATGTGATTGATTCTTTTCATGATTTTTCAGAATCGCGAAATGTCAATTTTCACTTTCATGTACCGGAAGAAAGATTATTTGTTCGCTTTGACCACGATAAGGTGGAGCGCATTTTATTTAATCTACTCTCCAACGCTTTTAAATTTACTTCACCCGGCGGAACGGTTGTTGTTGACGTAATTAAGCATATTACGGCCAGCCCTGACAAGGTAGTGCTGGAAATGAAAATAAGAGACACCGGTGTTGGTATTGAGGCGAGCAGAAAAAATTTAATATTTGAGCGGTTTTACCAGGTGGATGGCAGTGATACAGGAAACTTAAGTCCCGGAAGCGGGATTGGGCTTTCCATTACCAAAGAATTTGTGGAGATGCATGATGGCAGTATATCTGTTGATAGCGAACCCGGAAAAGGTTCGGTTTTCAGCGTGCTGTTACCACTGGAAATTTTTGCCGAAAGCGCATACGAAGATCAACCGGCAATTAAAGCAGACCTTAGGGAAGTTAAGGAACCTCTGAAAAACACTGACAGTCAAATTGCTGAGGATATGCCGGTGCTGCTTATTGTTGAAGACAATGATGAGTTTCGCTATTATATTAAGGATAGTTTAAAAACACAATATAAGATTGTTGAGGCTTCGGACGGCAAAGCGGGTTGGGATAAAGCGCTCTCGTGTCACCCTGACCTCATCATCAGCGATATAACGATGCCTTATATGGACGGAATAGCATTGAGCAAAAAAATAAAAGCAGACAAGCGCACCAGCCACATTCCGTTTATATTGCTGACTGCCCGCACCCGCGAGGACGAACAGTTAAGAGGGCTCGAATCAGGCGCAAACGATTACCTGACCAAACCTTTTAATTTTGAAATATTAAATGTTAAGATAAAAAACCTGCTGCACGTTAACACGATGCTTAAGAATACCTATACAAAGCAGTTAAAGGTTGTCCACCCCGATATCGAAATAGAGTCGACCAGGGAAAAATTCCTGAGCAATGTAATAAATTACATCGAAAACAACCTGAACAATCCAAAATTTTCAGTTGTCGATTTGAGCGAACATTTAGCAATGAGCCGTGGGGCGCTTTATACCAAAATATTTGAGTTGACCGGTTTGCCTCCTGTCGAATTTATCAGATCATATAAACTTGATCGTGCGGCTATGTTGCTTTTAAAGAGCGATCTTACCGTATCGCAAATAGCCTACGAAGCTGGTTTTGCCACACCACATTACTTTTCGCGATCATTTAAAGATAAGTTTAATATACTCCCGTCGGAGTACCGGAAAGCTGAGAAAAACAGGGTAACGGCATAAGCAGGGCGCGAAGACGAAGTCTTTTATCATGCAAAAACCTATTAAAGGGGATTGGGGTGGTGCGATTTCCGTCCAACAGCCATTTCCCTGCTATTTTGTTTTGGCATGCTATTTCGTCCTACGGCTGAGCTTAGGGGAGTAACGCCATTTTTTATCAATTGATTTTGTAAATTTTTCCTTTCTATTTTATCTCATTCTTTAAGTTTTATTAAACGATAAGCCTGGAGGTTCGTGTAAAAATCTTGCACGTGGCATTTTTTTTCAATCCATAAGAGCATTATCACCAATGTTCGAATGAATGATGGAAATATCTTTCATCAAGGTGCTGCTTGTGCAGATTATAAACAAAAGTTGTTATTTATTGCTGAATAGTGTGATGAAGTCCCTTTATGAGCCCATAGTTTTGGGGTAGTGGGTATCGCAGGCTTTTCATTAAAATCAGAAAAATGCATTTAACGGCAAAGCCGCCAGATAACTCACCAACAGGTCACAATTTCAGATAACTTATTTATAATGAATAGTAAACTCAGTGTATTATTGCTGACGGCGGGTTTTGTAATTGTTACAGGATTAAAGTTACAAGCGCAATCGCCTATTTCAGGAGGCAGAATTGATAAAATAACCGACAACGATACTAACCGAAGTATCGCGCCGTTTTTTAAACCGGCAACCACATTAAAAAAGACCCCGGACTCCGAAGGCTTTATCCAGCGCTGGTTACTTTAGAGCCGATTAACAAGTCTATCCGGACTAACCTTGTTTTTACCAATAACTACCTCAAAACACAATTCGACACCACTTATTTTCCAAACCAGTTCACAGTTATTCCGAAAGACAGGGACAAAGTTAAAGTTGGGGAGCAGGAATTAACCTGGCATGCATTGGAAAGCCCAACTTTTAACGTCAAATTATTTCGCCTTGCCTATGGGTTAAGGAAACACACCTATTCTGTTTTGTTTTGGGCGGTCACGATAATCAACAGTCCGAAGGAAATTAAAAATGTGCGATTGGCGGTAGGATCAAATGGAGGATCAATGTGGTGGCTAAATGGAAAAGAAGCCGTGGTACTTGACGGGGACAGGCGCATGGTGATGGATGATTGCGTCTCGCCCCGGTTGACGCTCCATAAAGGGAAAAATATACTACGGGGCGCAGTAATCAATGGGCCCGGACTTAGTGATTTTTGCGTCCGCCTGCTGGATGAAAAAGGGGAACCGGTAAAAGACCTCACTATTACGCTTCAATAAATTACTTGAGCGCCCTATTTAACATTGAATTTAGCATAGCAATTGAGTTATCATGAAATTAACAATTAAAATAATAAGCATTATAGCGCTGTTTTCAATTTGGATACCCGGAATGGCGGTAGCACAAATAGGTAAACCATTTATACATGACCCGTCAACAATTGCAATGTGTGATGGGAAGTATTACACCTTCGGAACATTTGGCGGTGGGTTAATATCCGACGATGGCTGGACCTGGGATAGTGGCGCAGTAAGACCAGGAGGAGGAGCAGCCCCTGATATATTAAAAATTGGCGATCGCTATCTTATTGTTTACGGAGCTACCGGCGGTGGCCTGGCAGGCGGCCATAATGGCAAGATACTTACCATGTGGAATAAAACGCTTGATCCAAAATCCCCCGACTTTAAATATACGGAGCCTGTTGTAGTGGCCTCATCCGATGGTATCGAGGATAATGATTCGATAGATCCGGGGCTGCTGCTTGACCCAACAGATGGCAAGTTATGGCTATCATACGGCACCTATTGGGGTTATATCCGCCTGGTACAACTTGATCCCAAAACGGGTAAGCGTGTGGAAGGGAATAAGGCATTAAACATAGCCATTGATTGTGAAGCTACAGATTTGATCTATCGGGATGGCTGGTACTACCTGCTTGGTACGCATGGCACATGCTGCGACGGACCAAACTCAACCTATAATATTGTTGTGGGGCGCTCCAGAAAAGTAACGGGGCCGTATGTTGATAACATAGGAAGAGAAATGTTGAAGGGCGGCGGCAAAATGGTTGTTGCGGCCGGCGACAGGCTGATTGGCCCGGGACATTTTGGACGTTTTGTAGTGGAGGAAGGCATCGAAAAAATGTCGTGCCATTACGAAGCGGATTTGGATCAAAGCGGCCGTAGCGTGCTAGGCATTCGCCCTTTACTGTGGAAGAACGGATGGCCGGTTGGAGGTGATGTTTTTAAGGAGGGTACCTATGAAATTGAATCGGAGCGAAGAGGATACGCCCTTGAATTAAACGTCGATTTTACGAGAATGCCAGGTGGAATGCGATTTAACCGTAATAATGATGAGCCGGTAAAACCCGTACCCTCGCAAGAGTTAGCAGATGTAATCAAAAGCTGGCCTTCCGGAAACATTGGCGTTAATTTAAGTGACTATATGTTCCGCCCTCATCAAAAATGGACCGTTTCGCCGGTTGCCGGTGCAGGAGGATACCTGGGCGGGCCATATTATAAAATTGTTATTGCTGGTACCGACCGGGCATTAGCGGCAACAGCAGAAGGAGAACTTATTACCGTGCCAACGTTTACAGGCACTCCGGAACAATTATGGCGAATTGACCAGCTGACTGACGGGACTTTTAGGATTATGCCTAAGGTTGTTCCAAACTCGAAAGAGCAGCTAGCCTTAATGTCCTCCGGAGATAGTACACCTTCACTCGGCAAGTTTGATATGAATAGTGATAATTACAAGTGGAATTTTAGAATGCATTGACTTATTCATTTAAATAAAATCCCCGCCTCAGCCTTAATTTAATCCTTGCTGATATTCGCAACCTATCTTTTAAAGATGGTATTCGACTGTAGGTGAACCAGGTGTTTATCACCAACTTCCTGATTAAAGTCAGGGATTAAAAAAAAGGGAGTTAAGTATTACAATAACTTAATACGAGCCCCCTTTCATCAAAAAAACTTTCCCAATTGTGATGAGCTTTTACAGCCCGGAATCTCATAATTGCTGCCTGCCTTTTTATCAATTTGAACATTTCGCCCCATATTTTGTAAATTTTGTACCCGTCCATCCATTTTTAGCCTCTATAAATTTACCGCCAGTTAAATAAACCTGGCACTGCCTTAAAAATACTGTAACTAAATTTTTGCTGTTTTTCCAACGGCTGTGCTTGCCTGCTTTTAAAGTTGGGTTGTTTTGCTAACTATTATTTCGTATTGCGAAAAATACAGTTTAACCTATATGTAAAACCAATAAAACGAGATATGCCTCCACAGTTTATCTAAATACCTGATCTATCAATTGCAATTAACCAATTATTTATAGCGGCGAAACCAATAGTCGCATTAACCAATTTTTTATGATGAAAAGCTCAAACTATCTATTAGGCATCCTGGCGATCCTGGCGTTGACAAGATGCAACAAGCAACCAATTGCTAAACCAGTTGTTAAAACGGATATTTCAAAAAACATTAGCAATTCATTGGCATCCTATCCGAGTTGGAACACCAACCCACTCCCGCCCGATCAAACAGGGATGACCAGTACAGCAGCTCAACAGGCCGCAAACATGACCTTAGGTATTAATATTGGCAACACAATGGAAGCCCAGGGCAATGAAAACGGATGGGGAAACCCCAATATTACCCAGGCACTTATTGACAGCTATAAACAAAGGGGGTTTAACGCTGTTCGGATCCCTTGTAATTGGGACTGGTCGCACATCGTAAATACAACAACCGAGCAAATAGACCCGGCCTGGCTCTCTCGGGTGCAGCAGGTTGTGCAATACTGCATTAACGACGGCATGTATGTGATATTAAATATACATTGGGACGGCGGATGGTTGGAGAATAATGTTACAACTACCGCGCAGGCCGCCGTTAATGCCAAACAAAAAGCACTTTGGGAACAAATTGCAACACAAATGCGTGGTTTTGATCAACACCTGATTTTTGCAAGCGCGAATGAACCTAACGCATCGGATACAACAGGGATGAGAGTTCTGCTTTCTTATCATCAAACTTTTGTTAACGCGGTAAGGTCAACCGGTGGGCACAACAGCTACAGGACTTTGGTTGTTCAGGGGCCCAATGTCAATTTTGACCTAACCTACAGTCTGATGAATACGCTGCCAACCGATCCGGCATCCAATCGTATGATGGTAGAGGTTCATCAATACGCTCCATACAACTTTTGTTTAATGCCCTCCGACCAATCATGGGGCAATGTGTTTTATTATTGGGGAGCGGGCTACCATACCACCTTCGATGTTGCTCACAACCCCACCTGGGGCGAGGAATCAACCATTAGCGGGTATTTCCAAGAAATGCAGTCGAAGTTTACGAGCAAAGGTATACCGGTAGTAATGGGCGAATTTGCGGTACAGACCCAAAGTCAACTTACGGGAGATGCGGCGAACTTCAATCTTGCTTCGAGGGCGTATTGGTATAATTTCAATATGCATGCGGCATTGGCGGACGGTCTCCTTCCGTTTCTTTGGGATACCGGCTCGCTCATTAGCAGATCGAATTACGGGGTGTTAGATCAAAAGGATTTAGCGGCCCTGACGCAAGGAAAACAAACCGGATCATCACAAACGTTTTCGGTTGGCGGTGTGTACCAAATTATTAACAGGTACAGTTTTAAGCCCTTGGAGATCGCAGGCTGGGGCACTGCAAATGGTTCGCTGGCAGATCAATGGGATTATCTGGCCGGACAAAATCAGCAATTTAAAGTGCAGAGCGCGGCCAATGGCAGCTACTTGTTAACGCCTATGCACACCAGCGGAAAGTGTTTGGAAGTATTAGGTTGGTCTGGCTCAAACGGTGGTGCCGTAGATATATGGAGTTATTCAGGTACAGGCGGGAGTAATCAAAACTGGCTAATTCAACCAACCGACAATGGATATTATAAGATTATCAATGTAAATAGTGGAAAAGCCCTCGAAATTACATTAGGGAACAATGCTGCAATTCCATTTAGAAATGGTAGCGCGGCCGACCAATATACTTACAGCGGCGGCAAAAACCAGCAATGGGCATTTGTAGGAATATAAGGCACCAAAAAGGGCAGAAACACTTTATTAAATATTATTCAAAACCATGTTTATGCCACCCCTCCGCAAAACCCGTACTTCAACTGAAGTGCGGGTTTTAAATTGAAGAACAATTTAACGAAATGTGTACAAAGCTCAGGACCGGTTTATCCCGCATGTCATTTGGTTCGGTGTAAGCGGATTTTTACAAAATTGAACATTTCGCACTCTATTTTATGACTTTTGTACCCCTTCTTCCAGTTTTTCGCTCTATAATTTTGTCGCCTGATCAATAAACCTAAGAAGGTCTTTTAAATATTAGTAACTCAAATTTTGGCTGTAATTGGCCGGTTTGAATCCCTGTTTTTAAACGGCGGCTTTTTACAACTATCATTTCGCTTGCGAAAATGAGCGATCACCAATAAAATAAACAAACCGGTATAAACCTGTATTCATGCTAAACACAAAAGTTATGTTAAATTCTACGCTGTGCAAAATAGCGGCAGCTATTCTATTATTCCTGATTTCAGCAATGACAACCGCTAAGGCCTCTGTTATATCATATAAAAAGGATGCGAACGGTCTTTTATTTACGCTGGATAAAGGCATGATGAAAATTGTTATTTGCCGGGATGATATCATACAAGTGAAATATACCATCTTCGAAGCATTTAACGATAGCCCCTCACTTATAGTAAACGCAAAATGGAATCCGCCCTCATTTAAGGTATCGGAAGATAAAAACCAGGTAGTTATCACCACGTCGAGGCTAAGTGTACTCATAAACAAAACCAACAATAATATTACCTATCAGGACCTAAATGGCAACCTGATCAGTTCTGAAAGTGGTAAAAGTATTACCCCTGCAACCATTGCCGGTATCGAAACCTATAACGTAAATACCCAATTCAATTCGCCTAAGGACGAGGCGCTTTTTGGGCTGGGTTGTCACCCTACCGATACTGGTTCTATCAATTATAAAGGCAGAAATCAGGATATGACCATTAAATACATGACGGGGGCTGTACCTGTATTATTATCCACTAAGGGTTACGGCCTCATGTGGGACAACTATTCATCATCCGGTTTCTACGGCGCCGAAGCGAATAATACGCAATTTAAATATGTATCTGAAAGTGGCAAACAAGTAGATTATTACTTTTTATACGGCCCCGGGTTCGACCAGATCATCAACCTTTACCGCACAGCAACAGGCAAAGCCCCAATGTTCGCCAAATGGGCATTCGGCTTGTTTCAGTCGCAGGACCGGTATATGAGCCAGGATGAGGTACTTTCGGTAAGGGACAACTATCGAAACAACCATATCCCGGTGGATGTAATTGTGCAGGACTGGTATTACTGGGATCCATTCCCTATCGGATCTCATGTAATGAATCCGGCACGTTATCCGGATCCCGGAAAAATGATTAATGAGCTGCATAAGAGTAATATACATGGTATGATATCCATCTGGCCCTTGTTTGGCAAAGGAACCAAAGACTTTGATACCGTGCAAAAAATGGGCGGGTTAACCAGCGTTACCTGGGATAATATTGTTACCCATACTTTTGATAACTATTACGATGCCCACAATCCGAAAGCCCGCGAATTATATTGGGACATGGCCCGCGACAGCCTGATTAAAAGATATGACTGGGACGCCTGGTGGGTTGATCAATGTGAACCGGATAATGGCCTGTTACTGGACGAACGCCGCAAAGCTAACTTTTGGACAGGTAAGGGTATTGACTATTTTAACACGTACTCGCTGGAGCATTCAACGGGTATTTACCAGGGCTGGCGCCGGGATATTCCGCAAAAGAGGGCCTTTTTTTTACTCAGGCAGTCCTTTGCTGGCGAACAGCGAAATGCTGCGGCACTTTGGTCATCCGATATTTCCTGTACGTTTGAATCCTTAAAAAGCCAGGTACCACAAGGCATTAGTGCTTGTGCATCGGGAATCCCTTACTGGACATCAGACATAGGCGGCTACCACTACAACTGGACAGCGCCCGATTGGTCGAAACCGGATTTCAGGGAACTGTTTACCCGTTGGTTCCAGTTTGGTACCTTTTGCCCAATCATGCGGATCCATGGCAAAGGTGAACGGGCCATATTTTCGAAAAATTGGGACGAAGGAACAAGGTCGATCCTTTTAAAATACGACAAACTGCGTTACCGGCTGCTGCCCTATATTTATTCGCTTGCCGCAAAAACCACGCTCGATAATTATACCATCATGCGTTCGCTGGCATTTGATTTCAGGAACGATACAAACGTTTATAAAATACCGGATCAGTATATGTTTGGCCCTGCATTTTTGGTTAACCCGGTTACCGCAAAAGGTGAAACGGAAAGAAAAGTTTATTTGCCGGGATCGGGTTTGTGGTATAACTTCTGGACGGGTGAAAAGGCCGTTGGCGGTAAAACTATTAACGCTGCCGCACCAATTGATAAAATGCCATTATACGTTCGTGCCGGCTCCATTATCCCGATGGGCCCGGATGTGGAATACGCTACCCAAAAAACCAACCAGGTTATTGAACTGCGTATTTACACGGGCGCCGATGGCGGTTTTACCTTTTACGAGGACGAGAACGATAATTACAACTATGAGAAGGGGCAATACGCCACCTTTACATTAAACTGGAATAACGACCAGCAAAAACTAAGCATATCAGGCGCCAAGGGAAATTTCCCGGGTATGCTGAAGCACCGTACCTTAAATATTGTTTTGGTTAATGATAAACATGGTTCAGGCCCGGTGGCAACAACTACCATTGACAAAAAAGTTAGCTATGATGGAAAAGCAATGGTTGTGAAATTATGATGAAAAATAATTTACAATGTACCCACGGCTTTATTGCTGCATCGCAACATAATAAAATAGTTTTTAGTTGAAAAACCCTGATTTATTTTATAAAGACGGGTTAATGCGTTCCGGGGTGATGTACGGAGCGCATTTTTTTTTGTTACCGGATCGGGCTTAACCGTTACGATGGTTACACTTTTAAAGTATTTAAAGAAGATCTCATCAACAAAAATCCCATTAATGACTGTACAGACGCAGTAAGTTGTTTGAAGCTTATTGAGGTTGACTTAAGGCAATCGGGCAGTTAAGGGGCGGTTTACAATCACTTTGGGGGTTCAGAACTGACACATGGCGTTCCGGTGTTCCATTTTTTTGCACGCGGAACGCAGTGGAACACTGTGAAACACGCTCATTATCAGATGTTTCGCGCTTTTTATAAATCAATGCATTTACGTAAAATATTAATAATCAGATATTTGACTATTATGGTTTTTGACAACATCTTTGTAATTTACTGATTATCAACAGTTTCATATTTCAGAATAGGGTCGTGTTTGTCACGTCCTGAAAAAGGTTTACACTTTTTGATGATTAATCCTGTATTGAGTTTACACTTTATTTTAGTCCTGAAATAGGTTTACACTTTTTAAAGATTAACCAAATCAATTTGTTTTTTATAATGACCCGGAGACATGCCGGTTATCTTTTTGAAGATCTTGGAAAAGTAAAAAATATTGGCGAAGCCCGTTTGTGCTGCTATTTCTGCATAGGTCATCCCTGTTGTTACCATGAGGTATTGCGCGCGCTCAATCCTTTTTTCATGGATGTATTTTAAGGGCCTTTCGCCAGTGTATTGTTGAAAGAGGCGCGAAAAATAATCGGTATGCTGGTTCGCCCTTTCCGCCAGGTAATTTATCGATAGATCCTCGTGTAAGTTTAGTTGAATGTAGCTGATTGCATTCAGTATTTTAACCGGAATGTGGCTTACTTCCTTGTGTAGAAATATCTCCGGCGTCAAAAAACGCGACACCAGTTGTAGCAAAATACCGTGTGTTTCCATAAATGTCGCCGTATTCTGCATGTTATTAAGCTCCTGGTACTCTTTATAAAATATGCTTTTTTCATATATCCTCGGATTATCAGAGCGGTTGATACCTCTGCCCGGATTTATTTCCAGCAAACGGGTAAAATTCATAATATCAATTGTTGTTGCCTTTACTTTAAAGATCGACCGGTTATTTGCGAATAGGGAGATACCATCGGATGATTCTTCGAAAAACTGGATGAAAAACTGGCCGAGACGATCCTGGCAACAGAGATTACACAAAGTAAAGCTTGGTATAATGTAAAGAAACCCCGGTTCAAGTTTAAGGGTTTTCGAGATATCTGAGATTTCTCCCGCTCCGGAATCAATATAATAAAGTCTGAAATATGGACTGATCACGTTTTTATAGTTCCATTTCGAACCAAGCACAACATGGTCAACATTCAACAATGTAAAGGTGTGTTTTAATGCTCTTTTAATGATCATCGCGGCAAATAAGCTATTTTAATTCATGTTTGTCCTCAAAATATTAAGGCAAAGATGTCTTTTCACCCCGGAATTTTCAAGACATCCTATCTTCCCATCTTAGCAATAATAAGCAAAAAGTCGGTTTTGTATAAAAAAAAGTCCTATTCGGCTAATTATTTGATGATTATTTGCAGGTAGATTTGGTTTATCTATTACTGATAGCAATTGTAATAGTTGCCGGTAACCAATTATTTATCGTTACGCTATAGAATTTTTGACCTGAAGCCCGGGACTTGAAACCGCTATGAGGGCCAATAGCCTGTGCGTAAAACATCAAAGACTGATTAATGAAAAGAAGAACACTAATAAAGGGGTTAGCCACAGGATTATCATCCTTATACCTGTCTAAAATGTATGGCAGTAACTTATTGCAAGCCCGTTCAAATGCGCAGATTGCAACGGGCCCGTTTCAGCCAACCTGGGCATCATTAGCCCAATACCAGGTTCCCGACTGGTTTCGCGATGCCAAGTTTGGTTTATGGGCGCACTGGGGCCCGCAATGCCAGCCCGAACACGGCGATTGGTATGCCCGTGGTATGTACCAGGAGGGCAGCGACCATTATAAATATCACCTGCAAAAATATGGACACCCCTCAAAATTTGGGTTTAAGGATGTAATAAACGATTGGAAAGCTGAGAACTGGGACCCAGGTGAATTGGTTGGCTTATACAAACGTGCCGGTGCCAAATATTTTATGGCATTGGCCAATCATCACGATAATTTTGATTTGTACGATAGCAAATATCAGCAATGGAATGCTACAAAAATTGGCCCTAAGAAAGACCTTGTTGGAGGGTGGGCTAAAGCTGCTAAAGAAAACGGCCTTTTTTTTGGCGTAACGGTACATGCCTCGCACCCCTGGACCTGGTACGAGGTAGCCCAGCGTGCTGATAAAAGCGGACCCTATGCGGGCATCCCTTATGATGGCAAGCTTACCAAAGCTGATGGCGCAGGCAAATGGTGGGATGGCTATGACCCACAAGAATTGTATGCACAAAACCATCCTTTGAGCAGTGATAGTCTTGACGATAACAGTATGGGGCGCCACTGGGCCTGGGGCGATGGCGCAAGCGTGCCTGACAAAGCTTATTGCGATAAATTTTTGAACCGCACTATTGAATTGATTGACAAGTACGGCCCCGAACTCATTTATTTTGATGATAATGTATTGCCGCTTTGGCCTGTAAGTGATGTGGGCTTAAAAATTGCCGCCCACATGTATAATACCAGCATTAAAAAGCATGGAAAACTGCAGGCTGCACTGTTTGCCAAAGTATTGGATGAGCAACAGCGGAAATGTATGATATGGGATATTGAACGCGGGCAAAGTAACCAGATTGAACCACTGCCCTGGCAAACGGATACCTGTATTGGTGGCTGGCATTATGATCGCCGCCTGTATGATAATAATGGCTATAAAAGCGCTAAAACAGTGATCCATACGCTTGTGGATGTGGTAAGCAAAAATGGAAACTTGTTATTGAACATCCCGGTACGGGGTGATGGCACTATTGATAGCAAAGAACGCGCTGTTGTGGAGGAGGTTGCAAATTGGATGCACACCAACAGCGAAGCTATTTATGGTACACGGCCCTGGAGTGTATTTGGTGAGGGACCGGCTATGGAGTCGGCGGCGCCAATAAACGCTCAGGGCTTTAACGAAGGCAAGGGCAAACCCCTGGGCGCCGAAGATTTTCGCTTTACTACCAAAGGCAAAACGCTTTATGCTATAATGATGGGCTCGCCCGAAGCTGATCACACCCTGATTAAAAAGTTAGCGGCAAGTGATATGTCCGGTAAAGTAAGCGGGGTAAAACTGCTTGGAGGCGATAGATTAAGTTTTCAGCAAACAGCCGATGGCTTGAAAATACAACTGCCTGAACAGATGCCTGGAAAAAATGCTTTCGTTCTAAAAATTGAAGGTGCTATAGTATAATATTTAATCATGATAAAAAATAAGACCCTTTTCCCGTTTATATTGATTACCAGTTTGTTTTTTTTATGGGGTTTTGCTCATAACCTTGACCCCATATTAATACCACACTTAAAAAAGTCATTTACGCTTACAACCGTTCAGGCTACACTGGTAGATTCTGCTGTATTTATAGCTTATTTTTTGATGGCCTTGCCAGCTGGTTTTATTATGAAGAAATATGGCTATAAAACGGGTATAATAACAGGTTTGCTCATTTTTGCATTTGGGTGCTATTTATTTATACCTGCGGCCAATACCCAGCAATACGTATTTTTCCTGGTAGCCTTGTTTATCATTGCCTGCGGGCTAACCATTCTTGAAACAGCGGCCAATCCTTATGCTTCTGCATTGGGCGACCCCGCTACTTCTACACAAAGGCTTAACTTCGCACAATCGTTTAACGGCTTGGCTGCAACCCTGGCGCCTATAATTGGGGGGTATATTATACTAACCAAAGGCTATACCCCCGCACAATTAAGCGTAATGACAGAACAGGGCCGCAAACTGGCGCTTGCCGCCGAAGCTTCTTCGGTAAAAATGCCATACTTTATACTCGGTAGCGTACTTGTGATCATTGCCATCCTTTTTGCCTTTACCCACCTGCCCAGGATCCAACAGCATGAGGAACATACTGCAAGTAAAAATATTTTCCATGCCCTGAAGCACCGTCATTTAGCCTGGGGTGTTACTGCGCAATTTTTTTATGTGGGGGCACAAGTTTGTGTATTCAGCCTATTTATCCTGTACGCAACAAAATCTGCCGGCATTACAGAAGTTAAGGCAACCTACTATTTGGGTTTTTGCGGTGCCGCCTTTTTGATCGGCAGATTTATCGGTACGTTTTTAATGCGGTTTTACCGTTCAACAGTTCTGCTGGGGATCTATGCCGGCATCAATATCTTCCTGTGTGTCATCGCAATTTTAGGTCA